>Ga0208980_10002323_pt1 | contig 11548 bp, 10 predicted proteins | sample WetSurMetagenome_3_FD_187993 | JGI IMG/M metagenome (GOLD analysis project Ga0208980, IMG submission 187993) | Wetland microbial communities from Twitchell Island in the Sacramento Delta, sample from surface sediment Aug2011 Site A1 Bulk (version 2) | ecosystem: Environmental > Aquatic > Marine...
CCTGCGATCAGCAGCCCCCCCAGCGCATACCGAACACCGCGGATCCGAAAAACGAAACGGATCGCTCGCCCCAACCCGCCTCCCCACCGGTGGGACTCCTCAAGGGCCGCGTGAGCGGCGGAACCAACCGCCTGCGTGAGCCGATGGAAGATGGGCCAGACGGCCCGACGGCCCTTCAAAAGCGACACTCGCTCGTCCGGCCCCTCGTCGTCCAATGCATCGGCTTCGGTGGTCATGCGGAAGGCGGTCTCCGGCTCAGCCCATTCGTCGGCCGGGATCTCGATGTCAGCTTCCGCCGCTTCGGGAAGGTCGGCCGGAACCCGGTGTGCGTCCCGGGGCCGGGGGAAGGCCGGCATGCCCGTCCCCGAGGTCGCGCCCCGCGCCTGGGAATAAATCTGCTGCGCCCACTCATCGGCGCGACCGTCTTTTCTCAACAGTCGCGCCAGGTCCTCGCAAAACGCGTCCGGCGCGCGGCCCTGCGCATCGCACACGCGGCGATAGCTGCGCAGAGCGGGGTAATCGGTACGCTCCAGCATCAGGAACAGGCGCGCCTGCGCATGCTGGATGGCCTCATTCCGGGGGTGAGCGCTTCCGAGCCGGGCGGCCAGATCCTGGTGCTCCTCCCGCAAGCCGCCCCGGCCTTCGGTCTGCCGCACCCATTGCTCGGCGACCTCCTCGTCCTCAGGCCGGACCGAGAGGTACCGGGCGACGAAGTCCTCTGCCGCTGGGTCGAAGCGGGTCTGGGCCAGATAAAACCGCGCCAGCCGGCCCCCCAGGCGCATCAGGGAGTTGCGTCGGTCGGCGGGCGAAACCCAGAAGCGGTCCAGGGCTGCCAGCGCCTCCCGGAAAGCCGCTTCGGCCTCGACCGCCAGACCTTCCCGCTCGGCGACATCGGCGCTCCGCATCAAATGCGCCACCCGCCTCAATCCGGCCCGGTTGACCGCCCAGGCGACGAAAAGGAACATCGCCGCCAGGCCGCCGGCCACCACGAACGGCATGAGGTCGATCCCCACAACGGACTGGAGGAGCGGCAGCACCCAGAGTCCCCCCATCCCGCCGACCAGCAGGGTCACCCAGAGGCAGACGGCGTTATGGCGCAGAAAGTGGGTCATGGGCGGATCACCTCCTCACTGGCCGCCGGCGGCGGGGCCGGGCTCTCGCCCCCCCGAGAAGGGGGCCAACGACGGCATCTGCGATGATCTCAGCGCGACATCCACGCCTCGCGGGCCCCCCGGCAGCACCGGCTGGCCCGTCGTCGGCACGACCTGGACGAAGCGGATGCCCGAGGGCACCACGAACTCCCGCTGGGGCTCGCCCTCGGTGGCCTTGCGCATGAACTCCGCCCAGATCGGGGCCGCCCCCCGGCCGCCGGTGATGCCGCGGCCCTGGGGATCGCGCATGCTCATGCCCCGGTCGAACCCGACCCAGACGGACACGCTCAGGGTGGGCGTGAACCCGGTGAACCAGGCATCGTTGAAGTCGTCGGTGGTGCCGGTCTTGCCGGCGGCCGGCAGATGAAAACCCAGTTGGCGGATCACGTTTCCGGTCCCCTCATCGAGCACCGCCCGCATCATGTCGACGATCTGAAACGCGACGGAGGCGTCCAGCGTCCGTCGACTGCTCAGGATCCGCTCCTCCAGGATGCGGCCGGCGGAATCTTCCACGCGGCGGATCCAGAAGGGGTCGTGCTGAATGCCGCCCGTGGCCAGCGTCGCAAAGGCCGAGGCCATCTCCAGGGGGCTCACCCCTGAGGTCCCGAGGGCGAGGGACGGCACGAGGGCCAGCGGGCTCTTGATCCCACAGCGCCGGGCCGCGTCGATCACCGCCTGTGCCCGGATGCGCTCCACCAGCTGAGCGGCGATCGAGTTCACGCTGCGTGAAAGGGCGCGTTTCAGGATCATCGGCCCCTCGTACTCGCCGCTGAAGTTCCGCGGCGCCCAGGGCGGCTGACCCGGAATCGGGATCGCCACCTTGCGGTCCACGAACACCGACGCCGGGCTCAGCCCCGCCTTCTCAAAGGCGGCGTAATACAGGAAGGGCTTGAACCCGGAACCGGGAAGCCGGTTGTTTTGAATGGCGCGGTTGTATTCCGTTTCTCCGTAATCCCGGCCGCCCATCAACGCCCGCACCGCTCCAGAGTGAGCCTCGACCGCAACCAGCGCCGCCTGCGGGTGGGCGGTGGAGTCCCCGCCGACGACCGTCGGGACTTTCAGGATCTGATCTAGCTTCTCCAGACCGCTTTGAACGGAATCGACGGCCCACGCCTGCAGCTGAGGATCAAAGGTGGTAAACACCTTCAGCCCGGCGTGGTGAACCACATCGGTCCCGTAGCGCTCCTCGAGATCCTTCAGCACCAGGTCCAGAAAATAGCTGCCGGCGGGCTCGGTTCTGCCGCGAGGGCGCAGGTCCAACCGGCTCTGCTGGGCCTGTGCAGCTTCCGCGGCGGAGATGGAACCGACCGCCGCCATCCGGGAAAGGACCACTTTCTGCCGCTCCTTGGCGCGCTCGAAATACCGGAAGGGATTGTACCGCGTCGGAGACTTCGGCAGACCCGCCAGCAGGGACGCCTCCGCCAGATTCAGCTGCAGGGCCGGTTTTCCGAAAAAGACCTGGGAGGCCTGCTCCACGCCGTGGGCGCCGACGCCGAAGGCGATCTGGTTGACGTAGGCCTCGAGAATCTCATTCTTGCTGTAGCGGGCCTCGATCTGCAGCGCCACGAGCAACTCGCGCACCTTGCGCTGGTAGGTGCGCTGAAAGGTGAAGAAAAGGTTTTTGGCGAGCTGCTGGGTAATGGTCGAGGCGCCTTCGACCCTGCCGGTGCCCAGCAGGTTGACCCAGAACGCCTTCACGAGCCGCAGCTTGTCGACGCCCCGGTGGTCCCAGAATCGGTGGTCTTCGGTGGCGATGACCGCCTGGATGAATAAGGGCGAGACGCGGTTCAACGGCACAGCCTCGCGGCCGCCGATGAGCATGATGCGCTCCCCGCTGGCAGCGTAGATTTCCGTCGGAGGGGTTTCGATGATGCGGCTCAGCGGCTCAGGCACCTGGGGCAGCTCACGCAGAGTGACGAAGAAGAAAATCCACAGGCCGGCCGCGGCCAGCCCGAGCAGCAGGAGGCCGAAGTAGAACGCGGTTCTGAAGCGTCGCAGCCAGACCGTCATTGGGGTGAAATCCCCTCCAGCGGGTTCTTTGCGGGGCGCGATGCGGGGCTCTTCCCCTCCAGAAGGGACCGCAGCCGCCAGACCGCCCAGTCCTGCCCTTGAAGAAGCAACACGCGGCTCTGGGATCCCGTGCGGACTTCAAAACCGATATCGACGAAACCCGCCAGTGCCTCGTCGGAAAGGCCCACCCGCGCGATCTGCCCCGACACCTCCAGCAACCTCTCGGGCTGGGGCACCAGGCCGCGGCGCTCGTCTTCCGCCAGGGAGGCCAGGGCGGCGAAAAACCGGTCGGCGGGGTAAATCCTCCCCTGGAAGCCCGGCATTTGTTCCAGAGTCTGGCTTGCCGCGTCGGCTCTTCGCGCCAGCAGCGCCAGGGGCGCTGCGGCCACCTTGAACTGCCGCAGGACGTGGTTGTTCGGTTCCAGCAGGTACACCATGAGCCCGTCGGATGCCTTCTCGAGATAGGTGCGGCTCCAGCGCCCCTCGTTTGCCAGGCGCAGCAGATCGAAGGGGGATATCATGTCGGCGGCCAGCCCCTGCGGAAGCTTCTGGTACAGCTCCCGGAAGTGCTCGGCGGAAAGCATGGCGCCCTGGCCGGACGCGAGCGAACCGACGATCTCGCTCAGGTTCCCGGCGTTGCGGGCCATGCGCTGGTAGGCTTCCCGGTCGCTCGCCAGCCGCTCGACGGCGGAACGGGCGGACCGGCTCTTGCGTCCCTTCTCCCAGATGGCGCCGGATTCCGGCCGATCGGAGTTGGTTGCCGCCAGGTAAACGCCGATGACGCGCTCGACCCAGTGCAGCTGCAGTTCGGCAACGATCATGGCCGCCAGCACGGCCCCCAGCAAGAGGCCGGGCAGCGCAAATGTGCGCGCCGCCCAATCGCGCAGGTCTTTGGGTTCCGTCAGTTCTTCCATCGGGACGTATGGTACCAGCAAACCGCCGCCTCTGGCAAGTTCACCCCGCCACCGGTATCGCCCCGGTCGGCCCCGCCGTCTACCCCGCAGGAATTGACAGACCGTATGCTCTCCGGCAGAATCGACGGGGTCGCCTCCCGGGCAGGTTAGGACGTGCGGCGCCATGCTATCGGTCAGGACGTGCAGGTTCTGGGGGATAGGCTTTCAGCCTCGATTTTCGCGGCTGGAAAGCCGCTCCCACTGAGTTTCAAAAAAGCGACTTTATTAAGAAGGGCCCTACGAGGATGCCGCCGTGTCGTGTACCCGCAGTTGCCGCTGTCTTGCGATCTTGCTTCTATCTGCCCTTCTGGGCCCGTTTGCGTCGGTCGCCGGCGCAGAGCTGTCCGTGTTCGACCGGGTCGGCACGGTTGGAACGACGGTGACCCTCGTGGTCCGGACCACAAAATTCCTCCTGGCCGACGGCGGCCGTCGGGTGAGCATTTTCCTGGAAGACGATCGGCGGGGGGACATCATGACGGGCGGCGACGGCTACGGCTATTTTCGGCTCGTGCCGCCCCGTGCCGGTCTCTTGAAGGTTTCCGCCCGATCCGACGAAAACGAAGCCTCGGGCTGGCTGCTGGTGATGGAGAAGACCGACCGCGCCGTGCTGGTGGAGGTGGAGTCCATGATGAAGGAGATATGGTTTCGGCCCGATGCGCGCGAAAATCGCCGGATGGCCTTCGAATCCCTCGAATCCCTGCGCCGGCGTTACCGGCTGATTTTTGTCTATCGCTTCATGGGCGCCGATTTTTCACGAAACCGTCTGGCAGCGGAGGGACTGGCGCCGGCCGTGGTAATTCCATGGAAGGGGGCGACGACGCTGGAGAGCCTGCGGGGGAAAGAGGTTCAGGTCCACGCCGTCATCGGCTCAGCCGAGACGGTCACCGCCGCCGGCACACAGGTCCCGCACCGGATCAGCTTTGAAAAGGCCAGGGGGGCCGCCACCGTCTCCGAGTGGAGCGACATCGAAAAAATGTTGGAATGAGCGGGCCGGGAAGGCAACGCCTTTCTCTTTTATTTCTCCGGCAAGTAACGATACCAAATCCCAATATCTCACCAACAGACGAAGCGGGGTGTCCGAACGCGTGTTGGCATAATTACTTGCCGGAGGAATAACTCATTTGTATTTCCAGATGGAGCCGTCCGCGGCCGCGACGTAGAGCGACCCGTCGCTGCCGACGGCGGCCGAAGACAGGCCGTTGCCGACAAACGCCGTGTTGTGGCTGCGAATCTTGAAATCGTGGGACACGGTGAGCATCTCGTGCGCCGGCAGGTAGACGCACTCGGCCGTCACCGCGGGCGAGGCGAGGCTGGGACCCGGGATTCTCAACCGTTGGGGAGCCCCTGCCTGCAGGACGGCCGCGCCGTTCCCCGCCTGCACCGCATGCAGATGCTCTTTCGATGCGGCAAAGACGACGCCTCCCGCCGAACCGGAAGGAGTGGACAGAATGGGCTCGCCGACGTCGTACTCCCACATTCGAACGCCCGTTGCCGCATCGTACGCCAGGAGTTTTCCGTCCCGGCGCCCGAACACCACGAGGTTGTTGGAGAGGATGACCGGAGACGCGTGGACGGTGCCGGGGTGCGCATCGTCCCAAAGGCGGGAGAGATCGCGCCCGTCCCACTCAAAGACTCCCACGCGACACAGGTTGTCCGCCACGGCGATCAGCAGTCTGGAGCGATTGGGTTTTGCCGCCGGGGAGGGATCGAGAACCACCCCGGCCGGGTCGGCCCCGGGCGTCGACGGCCATGCCGCCAGCAGTTGCCAGGTCTTGAGCATGCGGGCATGGGATGTGCCTGTGTCAAGGCAATCGCCGAGGCGGTGGCGGCTCATCAGCTCCGCCCCGGCGCCGGCATCGCGCACCACCGCTAACTCGGAGCGCAGGCCGCCGGGGTCGCCGGTCAGAAATTGCACCAGCGCCAGGGGTTGGTCGGCGAAGGTGAAGGCCTTGGGTGAGCCCAGGGAAACGCCGCCGTCGGGCAACGCGAAGGACCAGCGCCGGTTCCCCAACCCATCCACCTTGTGAAGCGAACTCTGCAGGCGCCCGCCGGCAAGCTCGGTGGTGGTGAGGACCAGGATGCCGCCGTCATCGCCGACCGTCGGTGAAGAGACAATGTGGCTCCGGCCTTCGTCTGCCCCGAGGTACCGCCTCCAGCGCACGTCACCGCTGGCGGCATCCACGGCGACCAGCCGGGCGTCCGCGGTTCCGGCGTAAACCAGTTCGGCGCCCAAAGGGTCTCTGCCCACCACCGGCGATGAACCGGCAATGGCGAGCGGCTCGGATTTCCAGGCGGGTGAAACGGCATAGCCGCTCTTGACGTTGAGAAACCCCTGACCGGAAAGATCGCCCTGAAAATGTCGCCAGCCGGTAAGGGTCTGCGCACAACCTGCGACCGACAGGACCAATCCTGCTAGGGCCCAAAGGATCGAACGGCGGCTCATGGCGCCTCTTTTTCGCATGGAGGTTGAAGGTTCGACGCCGGCGGAGCTGCTGCCGGATGTCGGAAGACCGATAGGGCACATTAGGCCCCCCGGCAGAAGCTGTCAACAACCATGCGAACGGCGGTCGCAGAGATGCCCATCATGTCCGAATGGAGCGAGGCATCCTCCGCTCCATTCAGCTTCAGTCGGCCTCCCCCAGTTCGGCCTTCAGGTCTTCGCGAACATCTTCGCCCAGGGATTTGATGTCCGGAAAGAGGCTGGAAAGGACGGATTTGGCCTTGTCCACGTGGGAGACGGCCTGATCGAGCTTGCCGCCCTCGGCCCGGGTCAACTGAACCCGCCCCCGGATGTCGTCGATATCATCCCTGAGGACATCGCACTCGTTGATGACGTTTAAAAGCTCCTCGGCTTGCATGAATTTTCCCCTTCTATGCGGTGATCGCATTCCTCCGACCCCCGGAGTCCCGCCGGCGTCCAATGAACCGCCGGAAAACGCGAGCGTTCCGCTTCTCTGGGGATATCGGCAGTTTGGTGACGGCACTTTAGCGGTGGTCGCTGGGGCGAAGGGGGATGCGGCAGGGTCGTATCGGCGCTGCAGGTACAACCCGGGCCGACGCGGGAGTCAAATTGCTTTTGATCCGGTTTTATGGTTAGGATGCCCGAATGACGGCGAACCCCACCCGGCGAGATTTCAAGGACCTGGCGGCGCATCTGGCTGCGGTGACGGAGGGCGATGTCGCCACCGGCAGATTGCTGGCGCCCTATGCCTCGTACCGCATCGGAGGCCCGACCGCCATCTGGGCGGCTCCGCGGTCGGCACGGGGCGTGCGGCGCGTCCTGGAGGCCGTCCATGCCGCCGGCGCGCCCCTCTTCGTGCTCGGCCGGGGTTCCAACCTGCTCATCTCCGACCACGGCTGGCCCGGCGTCACCCTCTACATCGGCGAGAATTTGAGCGGCGTGAACTTCTCCGGCGAGCAGGCCGAGGCCGGGGCGGGATGTCTGCTGATGGACCTGGTCCAAGCCGCCGTGGAGCGCGGACTGGGCGGCATGGAGCTCTTGGCGGGGATCCCCGGCGGCGTCGGCGGCGCCCTGCGCATGAACGCCGGGGCCTTCGGCCGGGAGATCGAGTCGCTGACGCTGGAGGTGGCCGGGTTCACGGACGATGGCGGCCCGTTCCGGGCGGCCCGGGAAGGGATCACCTTCGGCTACCGCCGCGCGCCGGAGCTGAACCGGGTGGTCATCACGTCCGCCCGCTTCCGCTTTCAGCCGGATGCCCCGGAGGCGCTCAGGGCCCGCGCCGAGGAAATCCTGGCCCTGCGGGCCCGCAAGCAACCCCTCGAGCACCCCTCTTGCGGCAGCGTCTTCAAGCGCCCCCCCGGATATTACGCCGGCGCCCTCATCGAGGAGGCCGGGCTGAAGGGCGAACGCAGCGGCGGGGCGCAGGTCAGCACCAAACATGCCGGCTTCATCCTGAACATCGCCGACGCCACCGCAGCCGACGTCTACCGCCTGATCCGCCGTATCGAAGAACGCGTGTTCGATCGCTTCGGTGTGCGGCTCGAACGCGAAGTCTTATTGGTGGGGGATTTCAGCGACTAAATGCATTCCCCGACAAGCCACGCGGAGGCGGATGCGCCCCTTCCGCCCGACATGCGACGGTTGACCCGGTTTTTCCTTCCCCTTGCGGTGCAGGCGGCCTCCCAGTCGCTGTGCTACCCGCTGGTGGCTATGGTGGCCACCCGGGGACCCGGCGGGCCCCTGGACCTGGCGGGGCTGGCCCAGTCCAACACCGTCCTTTTCTTCCTGGGGATGTTCGCGATCAGCCTGGTCCCGACCGGCATGGTCTTCGCCCGCACCCGGGAAGGTTACCGCCAATTCTATCGGTTGAGCCTCGGCGCCGGCGTCTGCGCCACCGTCCTGCAAGCGCTTCTCTGCCTGCCGGGGGTGTCGCATCTGCTCTTCGGGCAACTGATCGGACTGCCGCCTTCGATCGAATCACCGGCCCAGATCAGCCTGCTGGCCAGCATCCCCCTGCAACTCCTCTTTTTCTCGCGGATTCCCTATTTCGTGGTTATGTACATCGGCCAGGCAACCGGCATCGCCAGCCTGGCCACCATCGGCCGCGTGACCTTGACGGCCGTGCTCTCTCCGCTGTTCTGCATGGTCGACCTGGTGGGACCGGTGTGGGCAGTGGTGGCGCTGACCCTGCCCGTGGGCCTTGAGTCGATCGTGTCGTGGGCGTTCGCGCGGCCCTTCCTGAAGAACCAGCCCGCCGCGCAGGGCGAACCTCCACGGCTGCGGGATATCCTCGGGTTCACCTTGCCGCTTACCGGCGGCGGCTATTTCCTTTCCCTGGCGACCGTCCTCCTGACGGCGATCATGGCACGGGCGCCCGACCCGGAACGCATGATTCCGGTGTATTACCTGGCCCTCGGCCTTGCCAGCCCGGTGGCATTCGGGGCCACGCGAATGCAGACGATCGTGCTCGCGTTCCCGCCGGCCGACCGGTTTCAGCGCCAGACGCTGCGTTTTGCCGTAGCCGCCGGGTGCTTCCTCGGGCTTCTGCCGCTGTTCTTTATTCTGCCGGGGCTTGACCAGCTCTACTACGTAAGCCTTCAGAACCTGAACCCCGCCGACCTGCACTGGGTGCGTCAAACCGCAGTCGCCCTGACGCTGCTTCCCCTGGCAGTGGCCCTGAGGGCCCAAAGCGAGGGACTTGCGACCTGGCTCAAAAAGCCCTCCATCGTTCTCCTCGGCCACGGCGTTTTCCTGATCACCGCAGCAGCGGCGGGAGCCGCCGCCCTGGGCCTGGGGGTGACCGGTTGCCTCATCGGCGCCGCCAGCCTGCCCCTGGGAAGCCTGGCGTCATCAGCCACCATGCGCCTGGCCATGCGAAAGTCAGCCGTCAAAGGGGACTGACCGGAATCAATCCTCCTCCCACTTGATGCATTCCACCGGGCAGGAGCTCATGGCCTCCTCGATGCAGTCCTCCGGCCCTCCTTCCTCCTTGGCCACCTCGGCCTTCTCCGAGGCATCGTTGAAAGTGAACACATCCGGGCACAGCTCGACACAGGTCTGGCAGCCCACACACTCATCCGCATCAATCACCACACGTTTAGCCATGTCATTACCTCCTGTAGAATTAAGATCCGGCGGGTCGGCGGCGGCTCATGGGCGGCCCCCCGCCCTGTTGCCGTTTCTTCCCCGTTCTGCTACGGTGCCTGAACCCAAGCGGCAGACCACCCGCCGCTGCACCCGCATGAAGGAGAAAAACAATGACCGAAGCGCCCGAAGATGAAAATACCGAAGACGCGTATGAATTCAAACTGGATCGCTCGAACCTTTACCAGGAAGAAACGTTCTCGGATTTGAAGGCCGGCACTGTCAAGCGTTTCACCCCGGTAAAACCCGACGGAACACCGGACAAGTCACGCAAGACCATTTTCGCCGGCCAGGCCAATCTGTACACGCCCCACGGCCCCCTGCCCATTCAAAATGTTATCCAGGCGAAGGATCTCTCCCAGGCCTTCAAGCGATTCCCCGAGGCCATGGAAGAGGCCATGAACCGCCTCGTTGAAGAAGCAAACAAAATGAAAGACCAGAAGCAATCGCCCCTGATTCAGACACCGGAATCCCGCATCATCGTTCCTTGAATTGCGTCGAGCGCTGAAGCGCCCGACGCAATTCAAAATTAAGGGCTTCCGGAAAAGGACTGGAAGCCGTAGTTCAGCCGCAATGCATGCTATCACGCGGCTTCGCCGGGGGCCGCCACCGGGTTGAGGGGGCTGCCGGGCGGGTAGGCCCGGGCGGCCAGTTCCCGGTCGAGCATCAGCAGGCCGGACTTGTCGCTGCCCACCATGCCGAGCTGCTCGGCGATCTTGCTCGCGTTCGCCTCTTCCTCGATCTGCTCGTTCGCAAACCACGCCAGCAGCGGCTCGGAGGCATATTCCTTTTCCTGACGCGCAATCGTCGTCAACGCGTTGATCTTGCTGCTGATGAACTGCTCGTGCTGGTAGGCATCCTGGAACGCCTCGAGGGGCGACTTCCAGCCGGTCTTGAGCTGCTTGAGGTCTTTCAGAAGGACCTTGCCACCGCGGCCGATCACGTGGTTGAAGAATTTCATGGCGTGCATCATCTCCTCGTGGGCCTGAACCCTCATATAGTGGCCCATGCCGTCCAACGACTTCGAGTGGAAGTAACTCGCCATGGAAAGGTAGATGTAATACGATTCGAGTTCGTTCTTGATCTGATCGTTGATCGCGTCGCTCAGCTTCTTGCCGATCATCTGTCGTCTCCTTTTTTGGGTGGGTTTCAAATCACGGTTTTCGTTTTTACAAGGGCCAATGGTTAGCATCCCGGCCGCGGTTGTCAAATACCGATATCCCCTTGACTCAAAAAGACTTTTTCGCCTAAACTACGTCTATCTCAGCCCTCCGGGGTTCACGCGCGGACCATACCGGCGCAAGACAGGCGACATGACCGAGCAGCTCAGTTTATTCCAGACTTCTGATACGCGCCCTGCGGAAGGCCCGGGTGCGGCGGATCTCGTCCTCCAGGAAGCGGAGGGCAACGCGCTCGACGAGCTCTTCCGGCTGAGCCGCCGCTGGGGCCGGAACTGCGACTATCTCGAACTTCTCGAATTCATCGCCCGCTTCCCGGCCTATTCCCCGCTGAACTGCTTTCTCATCCATCTCCAGGACCCGGCCGCTACGCAGGTGGCCACGGCTCGAATGTGGTTGCGAAAATGCCAGCGGCGCATAAAGGCCGGGGCGCGTCCCATCGCCATCCTGGCGCCGATGTCGCCGGTACTCTTCGTCTTCGACGTCCGGGACACCGAAGGCCCTGCCCTGTTGACAGGGGCCTTCAAGGCCGCCGCCGACCGCCTGCCGGTGAAACCATACGAAGCCACGCTGCACAACTGCGGCATCCAGCACATCGCCGTGCGCGAAGCCGCGGCATCCAGCATTCCAGCCGAAGGCACCGTCCGCGTC
>Ga0208980_10002324_pt1 | contig 11547 bp, 12 predicted proteins | sample WetSurMetagenome_3_FD_187993 | JGI IMG/M metagenome (GOLD analysis project Ga0208980, IMG submission 187993) | Wetland microbial communities from Twitchell Island in the Sacramento Delta, sample from surface sediment Aug2011 Site A1 Bulk (version 2) | ecosystem: Environmental > Aquatic > Marine...
TTGCCGGCGAATTTGAGGATAACGTCGGCGGCCTGCACACCGGCTTTCGCTGCCGGACTGTCGTCCTGTACCTGTGCCACCAGCGCACCGCGAGGACGGTCCAGACCGAAGGATTCGGCCAGATCGGAAGTGACTTCCTGGATCACCACGCCCAGCCAGCCACGCGAGACCTTGCCCCCGGCCTTGAGCTGGCCGACGACTTCCATCGCGACGTCGATCGGAATGGCGAACGAAAGGCCCTGATAGCCGCCGCTGCGGCTGTAAATCTGCGAATTGATGCCGACCACTTCGCCTTTCATGTTGAACAATGGGCCGCCCGAATTGCCGGGGTTGATCGCCACGTCAGTCTGGATGTAGGGCACATAGTTTTCCGACGGCAGCGAACGCCCCTTGGCGGAAACGATGCCCGACGTCACCGAATTCTCGAACCCGAACGGCGAACCAATCGCCGCGACGGCTTCACCCACGCGCAGCTTGTCCGGATTGCCCAGTTTCACGGTAGGCAGGTTGCTGGCGGTGATCCGCAGCACGGCGACGTCGGTGCGCGCGTCAGAGCCGATCACCTTGGCAGTGAACTTGCGCTTGTCGGTGAGTTTGACGACCACCTCGTCGGCGCCACGCACCACGTGCGCGTTGGTGAGGATGGTGCCGTCGCTGCTCACGATGAAGCCGGAGCCCTCGCCATGTTCCGGTATCTCCTGAACCGGACCGCCCTGACCGCCCGGTCCACCCGGGAAGAAGCGGCGGAAAAACTCCTGCATGTTCTGGTCATCCGGCATTTCAAACGGCATGCCGTTTGAGCCATGCTTCATCATCTTGGTGGTGCTGATATTGACCACTGCCGGCCCCTGTTTCTCCACCAGGTCGGCCACATCCATCACATCTGTTGCCAGCGCGGGCGCGGACAATGCACCCAGCATCGCTATCGTTGCCAAAACCGCTCTCATCATGCTTATCCTTTCAACAAATGAAACACGTCTTCACGCCTGAGCACCACCGGTCGCGCTGCCCGTCCACTGCGCGCGGCCAGCCAGCCCACCGCGCCGCCCAGCAACAAGCCGATCAGAGCAGCGCCGTCGCCGGGTTGCAGAGCTTGCGCCAGCAGCGCGCCCGTCAGCATCAACGCCAAAGGCAGGCCGTAGGCGCGCAGTGCGCTTTTGAGCACGCTGCCGCTGGCAATGCCCACCACCACGCGATCCCCCGGGGACAGCGACAAATCGCAGTCGACCAGAAACAGGCGGGGTTTGCGCTGGAACAGTTCGGCAATGCGGCGCGACGAGCAGCCCTGCCCGGCGCAGGTGCCGCAGCCCGATGGCTCGACCGCCTGCACCCAAATGCCATCCGCCGCAGATTTGATGACCTCGGCGGTTTGCTCCAGCATGGGGGACTCCTGCATGTCGGCGTTCACTTCTTCTTGACCGAATTGCCGGTTTCAATCAGCGCCGAACCCGGCACCTCACCCAGCGTCGTCACGGCGTAGCCGTCGACCTCGCGCGCATACACCCCAATTGCGCCTTCGGCTGACAGGCCGTGCATATGCTGCATTTGGGGATTGACCGGCTCCACGAACATCGACAGCACACTCAAACCGTCGGAGAAAACCAAATGGGTGACGGGCGTCTGTTTGCCCGGCAGCGCGCGTACCGCTTCCTGCACCAGTTCGAACCCCGGCGGCGGCGTCACATTCCAGGCCGCGCTGGCCGACTGCTCGAGACTGGCGTACTGGATACTTTTGCCCGTCAGGTCGTTGTGAAACAGCTGGGCATCGGGCGCCTTGCCGATCTGGATTTCGGAAAACACAAACATCGACACCACGTTGCCGTTGCTGTTGACGATGTGGGATTTGAGCGGCAATCCGGTCTGCCTGTCGAGCCACAGGGTGTAGGCATAGCGATAGCCGTCGCGCGGCTCCAGCAGCATCACCTGACAGGGACGTCCCGCCACACGTTCGTTTCCACCCAGTTTCGCGTCGTAATACGCGAGCAGGCTGGCCGGCTGCGCGGGCAGCAAGGCGGGGAAAAACCGGCGCGGCGCGTTACGCTCCAGCCGCACATGCTTGCCATCCGGCAGGTGGCAGTACACGTCGTTGTTGATCCGTAAAAACTGACGCGGCGAGCCGTCCAGTACCTCGACTTTTTCCTGTTCGCCTTTTGCATCGATGCGGTGCAATACCCGCAGCACTTCGACGTGCTCACCGTGGTGGTAAACATAGATGCCGCTGTAGTTCTGTTGCTTGGCTGCGGCCGTGGCGCGGTTGAGCCAGTCGAGCGTAGCATCGGCGCGCGCCATCCCGGACAGCAGCAGCAGCCCGGCAAACCCGGCGATCCACCCGCCACGCAACCTGGCCAACCCCGCCTGCATTAACGCGGCTCCACCGCGAGCGCCACTTCGCGCTGGTAGGGTGAAGCCACCGCCATCGGAGCAAATTCCTGATGCGCCACCAGATACGGCGCAAGACGCACTTCGTCACGCGTTGAGTCCGAACCCAGCGCGGCTTGCTGGAAACCCGGCGCCGGCGCCACCGCCATCGGCACGGGGGCCGGCGTATCCGGCCGCAACCCGCTGAATACAACCACGCCCCACACCGCGAGCGAAGCCACCGACACGGCCGCGACGCGTTGCGGCCATACGCTGCGACGCGGCGCGAGCACGGTCGGTTCGGCCGCCAGTTGCGCCGAGAAGCGCGCCATGAAGTCATCCGGCGCAGAGGCTTCGCCACGCAGCAGATCGCCGATGAAATGGTATTCCGACCAGTTCTGTCGCAAGCCATCGTCGCGTTTCAACGCCGCGATGCACGCCTCGGTTTCAGCGTGCGCCGTTTCGCCGTCGAGCGCGGCCGACAACAACGACTGTGTGTCATCGCCGGAATCGGAAAGGAAATCGGGGTTGCGTAGTGCTGACATGGTTACCACCTCTTGTCGTCCTGACGGGTGCCCAGCATCGGGCGAATCTTGACTGCAATGGCCTCACGCGCACGAAAGATCCGCGAACGCACGGTGCCGATCGGACAGTCCATCATTTGCGCAATATCCTCGTAGCTCATGCCTTCGATTTCGCGCAGCGTGATGGCTGTCCTCAACTCCTCGGGCAGCGCATCGACTGCCTCATTGACTGCTTGGGCGATTTGTTTGGTCTGAAGTTCCGCATCCGGCGTGGCTATGTCACGCAGCAAATCGCCTTCTTCGTAATTTTCCGCGTCTTCTGCCAGCACATCCGACGACACCGGCTGTTTCTTGCGCGCCACCAGATAATTCTTGGCGGTGTTCACGCCAATGCGGTACAGCCAGGTGTAAAACGCGCTTTCGCCGCGAAACCCGGGCAGCGCGCGATAAGCCTTGATGAAGGCTTCCTGCGTGATGTCTTCCACCTCGGCTGCGTCGCGCACCATGCGTGACAACAGCCGCCCGAGCTTGCGGTGATACTTGATCACCAACAGCTCGAAAGCGCGCTTGTCGCCTTGCTGGGCACGTTCGACCAATACCTGATCCAGTTCGCGATCCGACATAACTCCCTGCGGTTTATTGTTTATGTTGTTATTTACATTACAAGTATACGTGACCGCAACTTCGCAAAATGAGAGCGCGAAGTCGACAAAAAGTTCACGGCCAGCCCGGGAATTTCGCCGAGCCTGCTGCGGCTGCTATCATCCGCCGACACCATGCATAGCCACGACGTTCTCATTCTCGGCAGCGGACTCGCCGCGCTGACCACCGCACTCAAGCTGGCCGACCAGCGCCGCGTCGCCATCGTCACCAAACGCCAGATGACCGACGGCGCCAGCGACTGGGCGCAGGGCGGCATCGCGGCAGCACTGGATAGCGGCGACTCGGTCGACGCGCATGTGCACGATACCCTGGTGGCGGGCGCCGGGCTGTGCGACGAGGCGGTCACCCGGATGGTGGCCGGCCGGGCACGCGCGATGATCGACTGGCTCACCGCCAACGGCGTCGCTTTCACCCCCGACCCTGCCACGCCAGGCGGCCTCCATCTGGCGCGCGAAGGCGGACATTCGAGGCGCCGCGTGGTGCACGCCACCGACGCCACCGGCCACGCGGTGCAGACCAGCCTGCTCGACAAGGTGCGCGCGCATCCGAATATCGACACCTTCGAGCAGCACGTCGCCATCGACCTCATCAGCGGCAAACGCGCGGGCGGGCAGGAGCGACAAATCCATGGCGCATACGCCCTCAACAAAAACACCGGCGAAGTCGAAACCTTTTCCGCCGGGCATACGGTGCTCGCCACCGGCGGCGCCGGCAAGGTCTATCTCTACACCACCAATCCCGACATCTCGACCGGTGACGGCATCGCGATGGCCTGGCGCGCGGGCTGCCGGGTGGCCAATCTCGAATTCGTGCAGTTCCACCCGACCTGCCTGTTCCATCCGCACGCCAAGTCCTTCCTGATTACGGAGGCGGTGCGCGGCGAAGGCGGCCATCTGCTGTTGCCCGACGGCAGCCGCTTCATGCAGTTTCACGACGAACGCGCCGAACTTGCGCCGCGCGACGTGGTGGCGCGTGCGATCGACTTCGAGATGAAGAAACGCGGCCTCGACTGCGTCTACCTCGACATCAGCCACAAGCCCGCCGAGTTCGTGCGCGAACATTTCCCCACCATTTACCGCCGCTGCCTGGAACTCGGCATCGACATCACGCAGCAGCCGATCCCGGTGGTGCCCGCCGCGCACTACACCTGCGGCGGCGTGGTCACCGACATGGACGCGCGCACCGATTTGTGCAACCTGCATGCGGTCGGCGAAGTCACCTTCACCGGGCTGCATGGCGCCAACCGGCTGGCGTCGAACTCACTGCTCGAATGCCTGGTGTTCGGCCACGCGGCGGCAGCGGATATCCTGGCGACGCCGCCGGCGCCCAGCCTCACGCTGCCCGCCTGGGACGCCTCGCGCGTCACCGACGCCGACGAGGAAGTGGTGATCTCGCACAACTGGGATGAACTGCGCCGCTTCATGTGGGACTACGTCGGCATCGTCCGCACCAACAAGCGGCTCGCCCGCGCGGCCCATCGCATCCGCCTGCTGCGCTCGGAAATCGACGAGTTCTACCGCAACTTCCGGGTCACCAACGACCTGATCGAGCTGCGCAACCTGGTACAAAGCGCCGATCTCATCATCCGCTCGGCGCAACTGCGGCAAGAAAGCCGGGGGCTGCATTTCAGCCGCGACTACCCCGACACCCTGCCGATTGCCGGCAACACCGTGCTCAACCCGCGTCCGGGGACGATGTGTCCGAGCGTGTGCGGCGTATCCAGCGAAGCGACACCCTGAGCCGGCGCAAGTCGTCGGCGGGCGCGCTGTCAGGCAACAAGGTCAAGCTGCGGCCAGACTGGCCGTCCAGTCGCTGGCTGTCGATACGATAGCGCAGCACGATCAGCCCGGTCGAAACAAAGCTGTCGCCCGACACGTCTGCGTCGCGCCATTCGGCGGCCTCATCCAGACCCTGCAGGCCGCCATCCGCGGTAATGCGCAAGCGTGCCGTCCGCGATGCCCGCCGCCAGCCCCACCCGCCCAAACCCGCCACGGCAATGCCCAGCGCCAGTTGCACGCTGCCCCGCAATGCCGCGAGCGTGATGGCAGCCAGCGCCAGCACCAGCATGCCCGCCAGCAACAGCCCCAACAGACGTGAGGGCTTGATCTCAATCTCGCGCATCAACGTGTACACTTTCGCCGATTCAATCTTGCAGGGATAGTAACGTGATCGACTCCTGGAAAACCCATCTTGAAAGCCAAGGCGCGGTGTTCGACGGCCACACGGTGCTGCATTTCGGCGGCGCGGCACGCGAACGCGACGCCGCGTCCAGCGGCACCATCGTCGCCGATCTGTCGCAGCTCGGCGTCATCGCGTTCAGCGGGGAAGATACCGCCACCTTCCTGCAGGGCCAACTCACCAACGACGTGCGTACCCTGCATGCCGACAGCGCGCAATGGAGCGGCTATTGCAGCCCCAAGGGACGCCTGCTCGGCAATTTCCTGATATGGCGGCACGGCGACGACACCTGTTTGCAAATGTCGGGAGACATTGTTCAGGGCGTGCAAAAACGTCTGGCGATGTTCATCATGCGCGCCAAGGTCAACGTGCGCGACGCCAGCGACGAGACGGTGCGGCTGGTGGTCGCCGGGGCCGCCGCGCAGGCAGCGGTGCAGGCAGCGATGGGCGTGTTGCCCGCTGCTGTCATGACAAGCGCCGTAGCGGAATCCGGTCTGGTGGTGCGGGTCGGCCATGACAAATTCGTGCTGTCGGTTGCGCCCGAGGACGCGCCCGTCGTGTGGCAAACGCTGACCCGGCACGCCACTCCGGTCGGCGCGCCGGTCTGGGACTGGCTGCGCCTGAACGCAGGCATCCCGATGATCGTCGCCGCCACCCAGGAGCAGTTCGTGCCGCAGATGGTCAACCTCGAAGCCATCGGCGGGGTGAGTTTCCAGAAAGGCTGCTACCCCGGCCAGGAGATCGTCGCCCGCAGCCAATACCTCGGCAAGATGAAGCGGCGCATGTTCCTCGCCCATGCCGATGCCGCCGCCGCGCCTGGCGACAGCCTCTACAGCGCCGATTTCCCGGGGCAGGCCACCGGCACCGTAGTCAACGCCGCACCCGCGCCCGGCGGCGGCTGCGACATTCTGGCGGTCGCGCAAATCGAATCGGCCCATACCCAGACGCTGCATCTGAAAGCCGCCGACGGCACACCGCTCACACTCAAGCCGCTGCCTTACGCCCTGCCCGAGTAGGTGCGGCACGTTTACATCTATTACCGCATCGATCCGGCGCAAGCCGAAACCGCCGCGCGCGCGGTCGACGCGCTGCTCGCGATGCTCGCCCCCCATTGCGCCACGCCACCGTACCGTCTGACGCGCTGTGACGAGCCGGAACTCTGGATGGAAGTGTACGCAGGCATCGCCGATTTCGCCGTGTTCAACCAGCGCCTTGATGAATCTTTGAATGTGCTTGGCTGTCATCGGTTCATCGAAGGCGAGCGTCACTTGGAAAGCTTTTGCGTTCCCCGTCCATAAGCACGCAGGCTTGAAACCTTGAATTGGGCAAATTCCATTCCTATGCTTTAAGCTTAATCTTGTGGCCAGGCTTTGCTACAAGGCTGGGGCAATCACATCACGGGAGAACAGGTCATGGGAATATTCCGCACAGGCTCTTACGACTCACATGAGCCGAGATTCTGTACCCCCCTCACCCATCCGCTAGCGGCCATTCTGCTGATCGGGATGGGGCTGGGTGTCCCGATGGCGTCCTGTCTTGCCGCCCCGCCGGAACCCGGGGGCGGCAGCGCCACCCAAGCGACCGGCTCTGCGGCCGGCGAAACCACCGCGGGCGCCAACAGCCAGCTCGAAACCTGCACCGAGACCCTGGGAACGGTCAGCATAGACGAACAGACCAATGCGGGCTGGTACAGCGCCTATCAAAGCCAATACCGCATGGGATCGACCATCCCCGCCTTGCGACTGCTCATCCAGCAATCCAACTGCTTCGTGATCGTGGATCGCGGCCGTGGTTTGCAGGCACGCACCCGCGAGGCGGAACTGATGCGCGGTGAGGAAGGCCGTGCGGGCAGCAATTACGGCAAGGGGCAAATCGCCGCTGCAGATTACACCATCATTCCCGAGGTCATTTTGTCAGACCGGGGCGGGTCGGGTGCCGCAGGCGGGCTGGGCGGGCTGCTGGGCCGTGCCGGCGGGCTGCTGGCCGGCCTTGCGGGTTCGGTCTCGACCAATGAGGCAGGAACCATTCTGACCTTGATCGACAACCGTTCGACCGTCCAGCTCGCTGCAGCTGAAGGCTTCTCCAAGAACATGGATTTTGCCGGTATGGGCGCGCTGTTCGGGGGCGGCGCCGCGGGCGGCGCCGGTGCCTACACCAGCACGCCGCAGGGCAAAGTCATCTTTGCCGCATTCACCGACTCGTACAACAAAATGGTGATCGCTTTACGCAATTACAAGGCGCAAACGGTCAAGGGCGGGCTCGGGACAGGCGGTCGCCTCGGCGTCCAGGGCGGCAGTACCGATGCCTCCAAGGAAGTCAGCACCAAGAAATCAACGAAGCCCCAGCAAAAATAACGCGATAGCACCCGCACCAACCACGCTACGTTTTGCTGGGGGAGGAATCACGATGGATAAGCCTGGCCTGCCTTGTTCCGTGCTGAGCGGCTTCATTTTGGGTGCGGCCTTGCTGGCAACGCCCGCAATTTCATCGGCGGATTACTTCAGTCTCTACCTGAAATGCGAAGGTGCGGTATCCGCCAACAAAGGCAAGACCCAGGCCCATCTCGATCTTGCGCTGCGGGACAACGATTACTCGGCGCTGATCCAGCGATCCAACGTCCTCCCCGTGGGCGGAAAAATGAAATACGAGGTGTCGCCCGCCACCTACAGCATGACCTACTATTCGCCGGGCGCGCGCACGCAGCTCTACTACGACTGGTACAAAGGCTATCTGTTCAAATGGGATCCCAACCTCAAGCGCCTGGCCTTGATCCGTCTGTCGATAGACCGCCAGACCGGTCAGCTCGACGGCGACATGCTCAACAGCCAGGATGAGTCATTGGCTCGGATCAGCATGATTTGCAAGGCGGTCTCGCCGGAGGATCTGCCGGAGCCCAAGTTCTGAACCCTTTCGCGTGTCCGCGAATCGCTTGGTTCCTAGACACGACACGCTAAGCGACTTCGACTACGGGCACCCGCGCCGCCAGGGCGCACAGTAGTTCATAGCTGCTGGTGCCTGCGGCAGCGGCCACGTCGTCGACCGGCACGCCCTCGCCCCACAAGGTCACCGGGCTGCCAATGCCAGCGTCGGGCAAGCCGCTCAAATCCACACACAGCATATCCATCGACACTCGCCCCAGTGTGCGCGTGACGTGGTCACCCACGCGCACGGGCGTACCGGTTGGCGCGTGGCGGGGATAGCCATCGGCGTAGCCACACGCGACCACACCCACCCGCATCGTCTCGGTGGCGCGGAACAGTTGTCCGTAGCCCACGCCTTCACCTGATCGCAGGGTTTGCACGCCGATCAACTCGGAGGCCAGCGTCATCGCCGGCTTGAGTCCACACGCAGCAGCGGACTCATCAGCAAAGGGCGACGCACCATACAGCATGAGGCCCGGGCGCACCCAGGCGCCCTGAGTCTGCGGATAGCGCAGCAAGGCGGCGGAATTGGCACAGCTCCAGGGCTGCGCATGCACCACGCTCGTGTCCAGAAAGGGCTGCAATTGCCAGTCCACTCCGACCGGCTCATCGGCCTGAGCGAAATGCGTCATCAGCGTCACCCCCGCCACGCCGGGCAGGCCGCGCGCGCGCGCCAACACCGCATCCAGTTCGGCGAGCGGGAACCCCAGCCGGTGCATGCCGCTGTCGAACTTGAGAAACACCTGGATCGGACGCGCGGGCGGCTGCCGCTGCAACCAGTCGAGCTGCGCCGCATGGTGCAGCACTGGCCATAAATTCAGCTCGGCACAGGTGGCGATTTCGTCCGCGCCGAACAGGCCTTCGAGCAGCAGGATCGGCTGTTCCACGCCCATCAGCCGCAGGTTGGCTGCTTCTTCCAGCGTCAGCACGGCGAAGCCGTCGGCCGCCGCCAACGCACGTCGCGCACGCGACAGTCCGTGGCCGTAGGCATTCGCCTTGACCACCGCGAACACGCGCGCCGCGCCCGCGTGGCTGCGCGCCACGCGCAGGTTGTGCGCCATCGCGCCGGTGGAGATTCGCGCCTGGATCGGCCGCACTCAGTACGAACCCGGCTGCGCCAGCGATTCGAAGCGCGTGTATTCGCCGATGAAAGCCAGCCGCACCGTGCCGATCGGGCCGTTACGCTGCTTGCTGATGATGATTTCGGCGGTGCCCTTGTCCTGCGTGTCGGGGTTGTAGACCTCGTCGCGGTAGATGAACAGGATGACGTCGGCATCCTGCTCGATGGCGCCCGATTCGCGCAGGTCGGACATCACCGGGCGTTTGTTGGGGCGCTGTTCCAGCCCGCGGTTCAACTGCGACAAGGCCACCACCGGCACCTGCAATTCCTTGGCCAGACCTTTCAGCGCGCGCGAGATTTCGGAAATCTCGGTCGCCCGGTTTTCCCCCGAACTGCTGGCCGACATCAGCTGGATATAGTCGATCACGATGAGGCCAAGCTGGCCGCACTGACGCATCAAGCGTCGTGCGCGCGCGCGCAGTTCAAGCACGTTGAGCCCGGGCGTTTCGTCGATGAACACCGGCGCGTCGTTGAGCTTGCCGAGCGCGTAGGTGAGGCGCTGCCAGTCGTCCTCGCCAAGCTTGCCGGTACGCAGGCGGTGCTGGTCGAGCTTGCCGACCGAGCCGATCATCCGCATCACCAGTTGCGAGCCACCCATTTCCATCGAGAACACCGCCACCGGCAGGCCGGTGTCGAGCGCGACGTTTTCCGCCATGTTGAGCGAGAACGCGGTTTTGCCCATCGACGGCCGTCCGGCGACGATGATGAGATCGCCCGGCTGCAGGCCCGAGGTTTTCTGGTCGAGATCGTGAAAGCCGGTGGGCACGCCGGTGATGCCGGAATCGTTGTCGCGGTGATACAGCTCGTCGATGCGCTCGACCACCTCTTTCAGCAACGGCTTGATTTCGATGAAGCCCGCCTGTCCGCGGCTGCCCGATTCGGCAATCTCGAACACCTTGGCTTCGGCTTCGTCGAGCAGTTGCGAGGCGCTGCGCCCGGCCGGGGAATAAGCGGTGTCGGCGATGCCGGTGGCCACTTCGGCCAGGCGCCGCATCACCGAACGTTCACGCACGATTTCGGCATAGCGGCGGATGTTGGCGGCCGACGGCGTGTTGCTTGCCAGCGCAACGATATAGGCGAGCCCGCCGACGCTTTCGAGCTGTCCCATCGATTGCAGCGACTCGGACACCGTCACGGCGTCAGCCGGGCGATTCTCGGCAATCTGCCGCACGATGGCGCGCAGAATCTGGCGATGATCCTGGCGGTAGAAATCGCTTTCAGCCACCACGTCGCCGATGCGATCCCATGCGCTGTTGTCGAGCAACAGTCCGCCCAGCACCGCCTGCTCGGCTTCCAGCGAATGCGGCGGCAAGCGCATTTGCGCCAGTTGGGGGTCGGAATTTGCAGTCAGCGAGTGGATAGCGGCCATGGCGGAATTCTAGTCTCGTGCCCCCCCCTTACCAAGGGATAAGGCTGTGGGTAAAGCGTGTACAACCGGGAATATCCTGCAAGGGCATTTCTGCCCGCAGGGGTGCCAATAAAAAAGGGAGCCAACCGGCTCCCTTTTTCGATGTGTCCGGCGCGAGTTTACTGTTCGCCGGCCACCACCACCGTGATCGTGGCGGTCACATCGGAGTGCAGGTCCAGCACCACACTGTATTCACCCACGGCCTTGAGCGGACCATCGGGCAGACGGACGTCCGCCTTGGCCACGTCGTGACCTTGCGCCTTCAGTGCATCGGCAATGTCGGCGTTGGTGATGGAACCGAACAAACGGCCATCCACACCGGCTTTCTGGCTCACCTTCACGCTGGCGCCTTCCAGCTTCTCGTCGCGACGCTGG
>Ga0208980_10002325_pt1 | contig 11547 bp, 7 predicted proteins | sample WetSurMetagenome_3_FD_187993 | JGI IMG/M metagenome (GOLD analysis project Ga0208980, IMG submission 187993) | Wetland microbial communities from Twitchell Island in the Sacramento Delta, sample from surface sediment Aug2011 Site A1 Bulk (version 2) | ecosystem: Environmental > Aquatic > Marine...
GAACCCTTTTTTTCTTTTTTCAATTCCCCTAATCCTATTGGCCGAAGCTGACCTGCCTTTTCAAGAACTGAATATTGCCCGGATGTCGGATTCTGCGGCGAGCCCATACTTTTCCAGACCTCATATGAATTGCTATGCTCCGTGTCAATCAGGTATTGAATAATTTCAACCTTTTTCGAAGGAATTCCTTTCAAAATGACCTCAACATCAGCATCAGGGGCAGGTTTATCGTCGTCGTGATAGTTCCAGATCATTACTAACGCTTCGTTCTTATTTACTGAGGCAATGGAATTTATATCAGGATTATCTCCCCTGACACCAGTCTCGACGACGTCTTCCCATGCAATTCCAGAATTTGATTTTGTTTCAACTCTTGTTCCGGCCATCATTCCAAACATTCTGAAAACATTCAGGACCGGTTTATCTATCCCGTTAGTAGCAAGATCACGATAACCATGAAACCAAGGCTGATCTTCAAATTCGAATGACCATGACACAACACCAAGCAAATTGACTTTGTAATAAGCGGCTATATCATAGATCTTTGCAAATGATGCAGCTGTATAACTCGAATACATTGTACCATTTCTGTAACCATTCTGAGGATAAACCGTCATACCACATGCCGCACATCCTTCAGGATCCGATTCACCAATAATAATGGGCAGGTTTTTATATTTCTGATTTGACGCAATAATTTCAAATCCTTTTGAAATTTGTCTCAGCTGAGTTCCCATGCTCATTCGTACCATATTATCAACAAAACGGGGAGAACCCTTGGCATGAAATGCAATAAAATCAAGAGGAGTCCCTGTTTCCCCTGTAGCATAATTTCTGCCTGAATCACAGTGATTCAAAAAAGCTGTCAGAAACTTTGCTGCATTTTCGTTTGCCGGTCCTGTAACATGAGGACCACCGATTCTTGCTGATGGTAAGGCTTTTTTAACCGCACCGGCTGCAAAGTCATAAAGCATACAATACTCTTCAATTGTACCACCCCAGTATTTAGAGTCTGGTTCATTCCAGAGTTCCCAGTACCATGACTCAACTTCCTTCTTACCATATCTCTCGACTGAATGTTTTACCCACTGGTAAATAAGTTCTCCCCATTTAGTATAATCTTTGGGAGGATATCGCCATCCGGTATATATGTCATCATAAGGATCTCCAGGTTTCCAGTTATGCCTGTACGGTTGTGGTTTTGAAGACAAATCTTCAGGCATAAATCCCATCTGGGCCAGAGGTTTCATTCCCCGTTCAACATATGTGTCAAATATTTTGTCAATTATTGTCCAGTTATAAACAGGGTTACCAGCAGCATCTTCAGTATATGCATTTGTAGAACCCCATTTGAGTGCCGGATTACCATCGCCAGATGTCAGGAGATTATGCGTCCGCACATATACCGGAACCGGGCTCATGGCAGAGAGCTCAGAAAGAAGTTTTTTACCATCTTTCATATAGGTGTAGTTTGGTTCGTCATAGCCAAACCAGGCCCATACAGGATCAAGATTTCCAATCTCTTTTTTAAGATCCACAGAAATGATTGTTTTTTGCTCGCTTGTCTGAGCCACAGAATTGAGACAAAACAATGTCAGGGTCAACAAAAGTATTTGTAATTTTTGCATCATCCTCCAGTTAAATAATATCACAATAATATTCATTTTCATTTCTTTTCCGTAATATAGAAATCCAAAAGGAATATTCAGTAAATTTATGATCTCTATTTAGTAACCAATTATACAAATTAACATGAAACAATTGAATACTTCTGACCATAATTTCACGATCTGTTTCAGATCTGTAATTCTCACTGGACTCCTATTTCTTCTATTCATTCAGGTATCAGCCCAGAGCGGCTCAATTGATTTCTCAGGCACATGGGGATTCAATGAATCTAAAAGCAATCTTGGCGATAGTCAGTTCAGAATGGCTGCAACAACTCTTGTCATTGCACAGAAGGGAAATGATATGACAATTGATCGGACACAGCCTTCACCGGAGGGAGAAGAGATAAAGACCAGCGAAAAATACACTCTTGACGGCAAAGAATGTTCTAATACAGGAATGATGAATTCCGCAAGAAAATCAACTGTCAACTGGTCGGAAGATAAAAAATCGCTGACTATTGTTACTGCAATAACCTTTGACAGGGATGGAGAAAAAATGGAGATGAAATCTACTGAGGTATGGAAAATGGCAACTGATAATAAGTCTGTCACTATCGAATCAGATTTCTCTTCTCCATGGGGAGAGATGAAGACTACATTGGTTTATGACAAGAAATAGCTGATCTGAATTCACCCTAAAACTCAATAAGATGAAATACCGGAAACTTGGCAGAACCGGATGGGAAGTAAGCGAAATTGGCTATGGTATGTGGGGAATGGGTGGATGGACCGGTTCTGATGACGAGGAATCGTTACTTTCCCTTCAGCTTTCAGTTGATTTGGGATGTAATTTTTTTGATACAGCCTGGGGTTATGGGAGAGGGAAGAGTGAAGGATTACTCGGAAAACTTATCAGGGCAAATAAAGATAAGAAGTTATACACCGCTACTAAAATCCCTCCAAAAAATTTTAAATGGCCAAGCAAACGGGAATATACACTGGATGATTGTTTCCCTCCCGGCCATATCGAGGAATATGTTGAGAAAAGTCTGGTCAACGCCGGACTTGATTCGTTCGATCTTATGCAATTCCATACCTGGGAAGATCTCTGGCTTAAAGATGACAGAGGTATCAGGAAGATGATCGATCTTAAAGAACAGGGATTATTCAGAGCGATTGGCATAAGCATGAACCGATGGGAACCATGGAACGGGATAAAAGCTGTGAGGAGCGGGCTTATTGATTCCGTTCAGGTGATATATAATATTTTTGACCAGAATCCAAAAGATGAACTATTCCCGGCATGCAGGGAAATGAATGTTGGTGTTATAGCAAGGGTTCCTTTTGATGAAGGTTCGCTGACCGGTACGTTGACTAAAGAAAGCAAATGGCCTTTTGGTGATTGGAGAAACTCCTACTTTGTACCAGAAAATCTTATACCAAGTGTAGAACATGCTGATGCTCTGAAATCACTGGTTCCGGCCGGCACAACAATGTCTGAAATGGCACTTCGCTTTATACTTGGAGAACCAACTGTCAGTACTATCATTCCCGGTATGAGAAAACCTTTTCATGCAGAAATGAATATTAAAACAAGCGATGCAGGGCCGCTTGATCAGAAACTGATGCAGGAACTGGAAAAACATCGCTGGGACCGGGAACCGACAAGATGGTCACAATAAAAGGAAATAACACAAGTAATTGGTAATTACAGAATATCAATCAACACTGTTCCGTTACTTGTCAATCCATCTCTTAAAATCTGCAACTTTCTCACGGCTGACAACAAAAAGATCACTTTTCCCCATATTCTTTAAATTCAGCTGCAGCCTGCTTGAAGAATAACTGTTCATAAGCGTTATTGCCTCGATATTGACGATACACTCCCTGTTAATCCTGAAAAACTTGCGGGGATCCAGCATATTCTGCAACTGTTCAAGTGAATTATCAATGCCATAATCTTTACCCTGATAATCACACAGAAAAACACTGCGTTCGACAATGTGAAAATGGCTTATTTCCCTGGCAGGTACAGATCTGAATTTATCACCTATTTTAATAAGAAACCGTGATTTATACTGATTCCTGAACTCATACATAAGCTGCTTAAAATCTCTTTTAAATGGGTCATTATCAGCATATAGCTTTTTATATTTTGCCAGGGCTGATTTAAGCAGATTCTCATCAACCGGTTTTAAAAGATAATCAACACTGTTCACTTTGAAAGCTTTGAGTGTGTACTCATCATAAGCTGTGGTAAAAATTACAGGGATATCAACTTTCATAGTTTCGAAAATCTCAAAACAGAGTCCGTCATCAAGCTGAATATCCATCAGTATTACATCAGGCTGAGGTTTTTCCTGTAAACGATTTATTGCTTCTTCGACAGTTTCGATTACACCCAGTATAGTTATAGATTTATCAATTTTATTCAAAATTCTTATAAGCTTATCTGAAGCAGGTTTCTCGTTTTCAATTATAAGTAAATTCATGATATTAAGGGAATTTTGACAATAAATTCACTATTTGTTTCTTCAATAATAAGTGCAATACCTGTGACAAGTCTTATACGCTCAATAAGATTTTTAAGTCCTATTCCTGTAGATTTAGATGGTACTGCCTTTTTCTGCAGATTGTTTTTTACAACAATATAATCAGCTTCGGTAAAGATGGAAATCTTCAAGGGATTATCCCTTGTTGCCATATTATGGTTTATTGCGTTTTCCACCAGAATTTGAAGTGAAACTGGAAGAATTTGATATTTCTCAGCATCCATTACTGATATTTCCAGCACTATCTTATTCTCATCCCGAATTTTATGAAGGAAGAAATAATCTTTAATAAAAGTCAACTCATTCTGAAGGGGTACCTTATCTTTTGAACTATTTTCAAGGATATACCGATAAATTGATGATAACCTGCTTATAAACGTATCCGCAGTATCGGGTTGTGTGCTGATCAGTGATGAAAGTGTATTCAGACTATTGAACAGAAAATGCGGATTTACCTGGTTTTTAAGAGTCTCGTTCTGAAAAATCAGGTTCTCCTCCCTAAGCTGCTGCTCCCTCTTCAAAGCATCCTGCCACTGGATGAATATGAATATCGCAGCTCCGAAAAGCAGACCACCGACAGTTGACTTACACCACAACCCGAATCTGAATTTGAAAAAACTCAATACCCCGTCAATCGGGGAGTTACCATGGATAAATTCTCCAATTATTATAAACAAAATATTAATAATCAGAGCAGTAATAAAACAAATAACCATGAACAATAAAAATCGTGAAAGAACTGTTTTAGTAAGCTCTTTTCTAGTGTTGCCGGGTTGCAGTTTTTTAAAAATTCTTCCAGCAATAATAATAAACAGTTCCAGCTGAACAACAAGCAGTATAAACAGACTTAAATTATATTCACTAAATAATGGTCTGGAACTGGTTAATGAAAGTATAAACGGCATGATAACCGAAATGATAAATATCGCAAGGTGAAACGGAAGCTTCCTTTCAAGAAGTATATCATTTAAAGTCAGTCTCTTCATTAATACAAATTTAACTTTTCTTTATTTAATCTTATCTACTGTAAGTTCTCTGATTGTCTTGGCAAGAAACTTGTCCTTAATACCTTTGACTTCAATCTCCTGGATAGTTCCACTGTACATTACAGCATGTTCTATGTTTTTCGTTTTCAATGAGAGAAGGATAGTTCCCCAGTACTGTTCTGTTCCTTTGGTTTTGATCTGGTCCATATTCAGTTCAATCTTATTATCGATAGCATTAAAATCGATAACAGCGCACAATTCGTTATTTACAACTGAAATCCCTTTCCAGCAGAGCATTATCTTATTGTGAGAATAGTTGCCTATACCAGCCATATCAAACTTCCCGTTAATATCAGGAATTATAAAAGTATCGTTCAGCTTTAATGAGTCAAAATAGGGCCAGGAAAATATTTCAAAAGAATACATATCCCAGATGAGGTTTCTGGCAAAAACATTTTCTGCAGTTGCGGGAAAATTTTTGAAGGCATCCTCTTTCAGCATTTTCGGAGATGGAACATATTTAAAATTTTCAATATACTCCTTTTTCTGACCCACAGGAAATGGAGCATCAAAGGTCTGTGAGGCGGAGATGTACACATTATTCCAGACAACTGTGTCTCCGGGAAGCCCTCTGGTATATTCACCAGTGACTTTTGTCTTGCCTGTAAAATTTCCGTAAAGATCCCTGTTTGTATAGACAGCTGTCATCAGGTACTTTGTTTTGGCATTACTCACCTGAACAATTGGTAATTCACTTAAATACTTCTTAATAAATGATTTTTCACTTTGTCCGTTTAACACAAAGGGAAGCATTATAAGAAGGCTTATCATTAATCCTCTCAGTCCTGAGTTGATGTTCTTTTTCATTGTCTTGAATTTTATGATTAAGAATTAAATCAAGATCAAAGTAAAAGCAGAACTGTGCCAATTAAAAATTTAATATTCTGATAGGGCGAAACATCATGCTGAATCGTCAATAATTATGTTTCAACCGGAATAATTTATTACAGATTTTAAGTAATATATTTTATGAGAATCGTAAATCATGCTTATAACTTCATTGTCATTTCTATTTCAGTTGGGTTCCTCGTTTTAGCCTTTACTTTTCAAGCAACTGCCTGTGAATGGAGATTCCTCATTTCGCCACCTTCAGTGGCTGCATTCGGAATGACACCTAAATTGTGTAAAGAGAGGGGTATCAGAGGCGATTTGCTGAGCAAATCGCCTCTGATACCCCTCTGATAACAAGAATGTTATGTCATCCCGAGTCTCGCGCATGCGGGACGAGGGATCTCCCTCAACCATTACGAAACAATTTAGTTATGATTACCGACAATTACATTTCATTTTATTACATCCAATTCCACGATAGTTCCCTTCAATCCAGATGATGATAAGGTAATTACAGCTTTCCCGGGTTTATCCAGCGATTGGACATAAATCAGCAGTTTTCCATGGTAAGCTTTTTGTTTATTGTCCTTATAATCTTCAATATTCCTTGGATTGGAATCTTCCATTCCAAGTATCTTTACTGGTCCTGTTACTTCACAGTTAATCTCATTTTCAGCTGAATAAACGGGATTTCCTTTTTCATCACAGAGTGTTACCCATATATGTCCCAGATCCTGTCTGTCCGATTTAAGACTGGAAACATCAGCTTTCGCAGTTATTTTGACCGCTGTTCCTGATGTCTTCAATTCAAAAGAGGTAAGCTCTTTCCCGGCAGTCCTGGCAATGGCTTTGAGAATTCCGGGTTCGAAAGGGACTTCCCAGTTAATTGTTCTGTTTTGAAACGCAGCCATTTTCTTTGTGCCCAATGATCTGTTATTCAGGTAAAGTTCTACTTCCTCACAATTAGTGAAAACATTTACACTTATAGTTTGCCCATCTTTCCAGTTCCAGACAGGGTCGACGCGTTTATGGGCCCAGAGGCTCACGGGACCATTGTCTTTTAACCGGTCAGTTGTTCCTATAAATATCATCGGTTTATCACTCCACAGGCTCTGGCGGAAATAAAATTCCGGTTTCTTATTACCGGCAAGATCTATTATGCCGGAGGTACTATGCCGGGTTGGAAACTGGCCTGCTTCGCCCAGGTATTCAAAGCCGGTCCATAAAAACTGTCCCATCACATAATCATTATCTGCAACAGCATTCCAGGCATCAAGTGCCATACCGTTCTCACTTCCATAAAAGATTCTTTTCGGATATTTCTGGTGGTCGGGAGCATAGCGGAATTCCTGGTAATTATAACCTGTAACATCAAGTGCATCTGAATAACCTGCCTCATTTGACATTAAAGCAGAAGCAAGTCCGGCTGTTACAGGTCGGGTTGTATCTAATTGTTTCACTATTCCAACAAGCTCCTTCGCAACTTCACCCAGACGGTTTGCATTTGGCAATTTCTCATCATATTTTGCCCAGGTCTGGGGATTAGCTTCTGTATTAAGTACAGGGTGTGTGTATGGGTCGTTCGGATAATCAATCTCATTTCCAATACTCCACATTATAATTGAAGGATGATTTCTGTCTCTCAAAACCATATCTTTCAGGTCTGTGCCATGCCACTCCTTAAAATATGAAGAATAACCGTCTTTCCCCGGGGTCCCTTTGTTCCAGCCTTCAATCCACTTTTTCTTCGGGAGTTCCCATTCATCAAATGCCTCATCTATAACAAGGAATCCCTTTTCATCACATAGTTCAAGGAAATCGGGTGCAAAAGGATTATGGCTAGTACGGATTGCATTGCATCCCAGTTCTTTAAGAATATCCAGCCTGCGGGCTATTTCCTGCCGGGGAACTGCAGAGCCAAGGGTACCAGCATCATGATGCATACAAATGCCTTTCAGTTTCAGGTTTTTCCCATTAAGGAAAAATCCTTTATCAGCATCAAAACGGATTGTTCTGAAACCGACTTCTGTTGTCTGGCTGTCAAGAACTCCTTTGCCTTTAACAACAGTGACCAGTTTATATAACTGTGGATTTTCAGTATCCCAAAGCTTTGGATTACTTACCTCAATCTTACTGCTAATCACTTTTGGAGAAGAAGCATCAATTTTCAGTTTCTCTGTTAATTTATTAACAGTATCAGAGCCTGACATGAGGTAATTTGAAACTGTCACATCAGATGTTTTCCCTGATTCGTTAACAATTGAAACTTCAATATCAAGAGTGGCTTTCGCAGCAGAAACATCTTTTGAAAAGGCATATACTCCCCATTGCTTTATATGAACAGGAGAGGTATAAATAAGACTGACATTCCGGTAGATACCTGAACCGGTATACCAGCGGGAGTCACCAAATTTTGTATGGTCAACTTTGACGGCTATAAGGTTGCTTTTACCGAACTTAATATAAGGAGTTAAATCATACTGAAATGAAATGTAACCATTAGGCCGTTTAGCGAGCCATGTTCCGTTTATCCATACTTCACTGTTATTGTAAATTCCATCAAAACTGATAAATACTTTTCGATTTTTTTCGGAACCAGGAATTATGAATGATTTTCTGTACCAGCCGATACCACCCGGCAAAAATCCGGTACCACTTGCATAGTCTTTACTGAAAGGACCTTCAATGCTCCAGTCGTGGGGCAGGTCAAGAGTACGCCAGCCAGCGTCATTCAACGATGGATCCTGTCCATTCGGAACATCACCCTTATTAAACTTCCAGTCGAAATTAAAATTCACGACTTCTCTACCCATTGGTTGAGAATAGCTGCTGGCTGATAATACCAGAATAAGTAAAAATGACAGAAAAAAAGTTTTTTCGGATTTCATTACAGCTGTTTTATTTAGGTATCTGTTTAATAAAAATACTTTTATTTTTCGATAAGCATTATACTCGGGTATCCAAGACCGGCAAGTTCCGGGTAATATTTATAGGTCTCTTCCCGGGTATAGAATCCTGTGACTATTACTCTATAGGTGTCCATTACCTGAACAATCTCAACCGGCAGTTTGAGTTTGTCTGTAATTCTTCTCTGGGCACGTAAAGCCTGTGACTTTTTATAAAATATCCCTACCTGGAGTGAAACTTTAGGTTCCTTGGCGACTACAGGTGCGACGATTTTCGATTCTTTGAATCCGGATATTGCATCGGGCCTGACAACTGAAGGAACGTCAATTATCCGGTCAGCCGGTCTGGGTGGAATTATACGTATCAAAACAGCTGGTTCTTCTTCCGGTAATGGTCTGAATGGTATTGCAAAGAAATCTTTAAATTTAAACTTCTCCAGTGGTTCAAGTTTTTTCATTGCTTCCAGAACGGATTCATCGAGTTTGGGAACTCCTGATACGTTGACTTTATAATATCCATCTACCATTTCGACTTCTAATTTCTTATCAAGACTTGTTGAGGCAATCTGTCTGAGAGCGATGGCATTGGACCAAAGGCGGAAGACTCCCAGTAACATTTCAGGACTTGGTACAATTACAGGAGCAATAATGTTTTCAGTTATTGTTGTAACAGTATCACGCTTCTCGGTTACAACCCATTGCTGCTTTTTGGCCTTCAGGCTAATGAGCCACAGCTCTTTTATTCCATTCTTCTGTAACGTTGAGATAATCTCATCAACCTCTTCCCGTTGTTTGATCTCATCGATTCGTACTTTGTAGAAATTGTCTTCAATAATGATCTCGACTTTTCTCCCAAGCTGTGCCTCAAGTTTTTTGCGCATAGACTCGGCATTTGATTTCTGTTTGAATGCACCGAGTTGTATCGCCCAGCTATCTTCCGATATTGTAACAAGCTCCTGTGTGACCTCGTGAATAATCAAGCGTGTAGTATCCTTTCTTGAGACAAGCTTCTCAGGAAGAAGCTGTTTTTCTTCAGGTTTCATTCTGAGAATGAAATCAAGTTTTTCAACAAAATCACCATCAATGCCTGCTGAAATATTAAATTGCAATGAATCGGGTTCTGATATCATTCCCAGCTTTCTCATCTGCGCTGTATCAATTCTGACAAAGTATTTACCAGGGACAAGGCCAAAATAGCTAAAATAGCCATCATCTTCAGAAAGGGTTTTTCCTACAGGTTTAAGAGTACTTGAATAGAAATTGACAATAATACGGCCAATACCTTTTGTTTCCCCATCCTTATTAAGGGCAATTTTCCCTGAAGCTTCCCCAACTACTTTTACAGGAATCTCAATATTCTTCATAACATTAGGATCCACAGAAACATTTATTGTCTGATAAGGTAATCTCCATGACAGATTTTCAAAGCTATTCGGATCGAGCTCTATGAAGCAACTTGTATATGGCTCCAGACCAAAAATCCTTATTGTACTATCGCGTTCGCTCTTTTCAACCTGGCCACCATTGGTGCGGATATTTAAACCATCTATTTTAGGCTCCTCCGGGTCTTTATATCCATTAGAGTTGATATCAATAAATGCAATTATTGAAATAGCACCTCTCCCAACATTAGTTCTGTTATTGGCACCCAAATATTTTGTCTCTGAATCATTTATAATACTCCCCCTTGCATATTGAATGAAAGTTGTCTTCTTATCCGATTGTCTGACTGATGCACCTGCCTGTGCAAATGAAAAATCATATCTGAATCCTACTTCGGCAAGTTTTATATTATTGATAAAATTCTGTTCATAAGAGATATTAAGATAACCATGTTCCAGAAGCGTTTTTTCAAGCCTGATCTTGGACGATATAAATCCATTTTTATTGTACCCGAACTGGGCCTCTGGCATCACTATAAAACCTGCAGGAAGCCTGAATGCAAGAGCCAGGTTACTGTAAAAATAAGGGTCAGTGCTGTTATTGAAAATCCCATAGGTGGTAAAGTTGCTGTTTACACCAAAGAACATACCTGAAAACAGCCATTCCGCGTTAGTGTAATTTGATGCCGGAAGTACAATCTGGTAGACCGAAAACCTCTGGTAAGTTGATAATTTTGCTATGTGTAATGGCATTGAAAGTGAGGCTTTTCGTTCCTCCCTGTAATTATAATTAATTGCCTTCTGGTTTTTGTCGTACCAGGTATAATTTAAATCAAGCTGAAGGTTGGAAGGTAAACTGTAAGAAAATGTTCCCTTCGCTCTCACTCCGTAAGTATATTCACCTGAAAGGAGTGCATTATTAGTTATTCTCAGTGAAGCATTAAGAAAAGGCATCGCAGGAGCCGATACGATTGATGATAAATATTCAACACCTGCGCCTAATGTCAGGCCCTTGGTTAAACCGTAACTTACATTTGCCCGCGAAAATCTGCTCATTAGTGTATCTTCGACTATACCTGCGCTCGCGGTATATTCAAGCGTTTTTTCAGGAAGAAAGTTGAACGGTATGTTTATATATTGTTCCCGTATCCTTTCCTCACCCCATGGGCCATAAAATTTGAGCTTTACAATGGTGCTGCCGTATACTAATGGTACTTTGA
>Ga0208980_10002326_pt1 | contig 11542 bp, 8 predicted proteins | sample WetSurMetagenome_3_FD_187993 | JGI IMG/M metagenome (GOLD analysis project Ga0208980, IMG submission 187993) | Wetland microbial communities from Twitchell Island in the Sacramento Delta, sample from surface sediment Aug2011 Site A1 Bulk (version 2) | ecosystem: Environmental > Aquatic > Marine...
TCGTAACAGGTCATTTTATTAAAATATTTTTGTAATTTGCGGCCCTGATTTTTAAACCAGTTGCATATAAAATGGAGAGATGCAGGAGTGGTTTAACTGGCACGCCTGGAAAGCGTGTGTACCTCAAAAGGGTACCGGGGGTTCGAATCCCCCTCTCTCCGCAGAGCCTAAATGAATCCCGCAATAAGCGGGATTATTTATTTTACAGAAGAACCAAAGAAAGCTTGCTCCCTGAAGGTAATGAGGGAAAATAAATAAAACCCGTAGGGTTCATTCAGGCTCTGCAAGGTTCCTCCCAGGGGATCACGACCAGACGCGGTGAGGTCGTAATCCCAATACGAGTAAACTCAACATCTTTATTTCTTTTCATTCTTCAGATCTTCCATCAGGGCACCCAGCTTATTTACATATTCAGTAAACTCCGTCGAATATCTTACCGCATCATCACGAATCTCCGGCAAATCAATTTTAAAATGATGCCTGATAGTTGCAGGTCCGGAATCCAGAATATAAATGTCAGAGGAGAGGAAGACAGCTTCGCTCTCGGAATGAGTAACAAAGATAACAGTAGGATCGATTTTAGCTTTCTCGAAGATAGAGCGAAGGAATAACTGTATCTGCTTACGTGTCAGCGTATCCAAGGCACCAAATGGTTCGTCCATCAATAAAATCTGTGGGTTAACAACCAGGTTACGAGCGATGGCCACACGCTGTAACTGACCACCGGAAAGAATAGGGTATTTTGCCCATTTATCTTCGTGGCCGGTCAAACCAACAACTTTTATCATCTCCATAGCTTTTTCATTGGCTTCACTCTTTTCGACTCCTTTTAAAATGAGTGGTAAGGCAACGTTTTGGAGAACAGTTTTCCATTCAAAAGATGTATATTGCTGAAATACCATAGGAATTCTGTCCTTACTGGTTCTTTTTTTCCCATAGATATAAATATCTCCTGAAGTTGGTTCCTGCAATCCTGAAATATAACGGAGTAAAGTTGATTTTCCGCAGCCCGATTTACCCATAATGGTTATAAACTGACCTCTGTCCGTGATGTCTTTGATATCGAGATTGAAATCCTTAAATACAACATTTGGTGGATTATGTTCAGAATACACCTGGTTAATATTAACAAGGTTTATCACATCGGTAAGCTGTCCCGCTGCCAGCTTATCCGTTTGTTCGGTGTTTTCAGGTAGTTTAATGTCTCCGACTGGTCCGGCTATCTCACTATCGTCTTGTTTTTGGAATATATTTCGCTTCATCTGTTTTCAGGCATATTTAAATTTGAAGAGTTTTTTATCGAGCATCTTTAAAAGCTTATCCTGCACAAAACCAATAAAGATGATAAGAAGTAAAACAGCATAAAGCTGATCGACATGTGAACCTCGTGAAGTTGCCATATATATCATCGATCCCAGTCCACCCTGAGCATTGACCATTTCCGCAATCACTATGTAAGTCCAGCTTACTGCTACCAGGTTGATCACATCCATAGAGAAGCGGCTAAGAACCGAGGGTATATAGAAATGTTTCAGGGTCATCCATGGACTGGCATTCAGTGTCCACATCGTTTGCTTCAGCGCCTTAAGATGGTCGTCGGTCTCAATATCTTTAATCCTCTGGGCAATAGCAGGAAGCAGGTAGACAAATATACCGAATGCAAGGAATTCTACCTTGACGCCCAATCCCAGGCCAAAAAGGGCCATAAAAATACCTGTCGTTGCGGGCAGCGGAGTAAACCGGATAGCTTCTATCTGTTTACTGACCAGGTGTCTGAAAAAAGGGATCAGTCCAACAAGAAAACCAAGTGGAATAGCGAGAGCCATAGCCTGTAAATACCCTCCCATATTTATAAATATTGAATATCCGGTATTATATAACAGACTTCTCTCAACAAAAAGTGTTTTATAACACTTAATCACGTCTATGGGAGACGGAAGGATGGTAGGCTTGATCCATCCAATAGTTGGAATCAGCCACCAGACAAAGACCAGGAGTATCCATCCCAATATATTCACTGAAAGTGAGGTTCTACTGTCAACTTCACCTGCGAACCTGAAAAGCCTTTTTAATAATTCCATAATGATTTTATTAGGACTTTATTTAAAAGAGGGATGTCTGAAAAGTTATTAATTATTTGTTCCCTTTGTGTTATTTTACACAAAGAACTTTTCAGGCAACCCCGGTTTATAAGAAGTAATTACAATATACTATTTACCAAGAAGCTGGAATTCTGTTCTTCTGTTGGCAGCTCTGCCTTCGTCTGTACTGTTTGTCGCAACAGGCTTATCGGGCCCGTTTCCGACGATTACAAATCTGTTAGGATCAAAATTATATGTCTTCACCAGATAATCAGCGACTGACTGAGCGCGTTTACGGGAAAGTTCCCTGTTTGTTTCTGCGCTTCCGACATTGTCGGTATTGCCCTCAATACGCACTTTCATTCCAGCAAACTCAACTGATACCTGACCAAGTTGATTTTCTATCTTCTCTTTCATTTCCGGTGTAAGAGCCCATGAACCAAATGCAAAGTTGATAATTATCGGTTTTGTAGCAACTGCCGGTGCCTTTGTATCTTCTTTGGTGGGCGCTGCAAACTGGATCTGTCCTTCAGCTGCATTGGCATCTCCAGTCAGATCGTTAATAGCCTGGATGATCCCGGGATAGGAAGCTTCTGCCCAGGGTACAATATTTGTTAAATTGTTTCCATATCCGGTTTTATATACACGAGCCATTTTTGTATAAAGCTGCTGTCCCGTTAGTCCTGTAAAATCGGTGCTTAATCCGAAAAAGTTTACATTGTCACCATAAGTAGCAAAATGTATCTTCTTCATACCTGCCAGTATGACGGTTGCATCATCAGGAACCTGGAAAGCCAATTTATAGGTCTGAGCTGCTTTAGCCATTTTTGCAGGATCTTTCATTTCCGAGTTGGCAACAAGCCATGCTCTTGAAAGCTTTATGAAAAGATCTTTTTTCTTTTCAAGAACGTCTTTTCTTGCAATGAATCCATCCATTATAATATTGGGCAGCAAATCAGTGCTTGTCAGAACTTTAGCGTCTCGTGATTTCAGGCATTCCTCATCATCTGGCGACCATACCACAGTTGCATCAGCATTTCCTGTAGTAAATGCGGTCTTTGCTGCAGAGGGATCTCCCATCGGGAGAATCTTCACATCCTGTTCGGTAAGTCCCCCAGCCTCCAGTGTTGCGTGCAACAAGGTATTACTTGGCCAGCCCAGTGCACAGGCAATTTTTTTGCCTTTCAGATCAGCAACGGAGTTTATTGATCTGTCAACGATAAAGACATCAGCTCCACGCGAATCGTCAATTTTCAAAAACTGCATAACCGACATTTTGGCCAGGTCGCTGCTACGATCCATCCCAATAGGAGAGATATCGGTAGTAGTGAAAATAAAATCAAGGTCCCCGTTCTTCAAAGCATCATTAAGCTTTTGCATATCATCCATCCTTACAGCTTCGAATGTTAAGCCAAACTCCTTGTACATTCTTGAGTTTTTATTTGGTGCGGCGCCACCGTTCATATCGATCCCGGGGGCAAAACCTACAAAGTTGTTGAATCCGGCACGCAGATCGGCTTTGTTTCCTTTCGATGATTTATTCAGATAAGGATAGCCATAATAAACACCGGCTCCTATACCACCCAGGATAAGTATTAGTACAATCAGCTGAAATCCAAAAGTCCATTTTTTTGGAAAACCTGGAATTGAGGCTCCAGGTTTGTTTTGATAATCGGTTTCCATTCTATTTATTTAAGGGTTAAAAATTTAATATTTCAGATTAGTCAATTAAAAAATATCTCCAAGTGGCCCTGCAGAACTTTTTTCTTCACGGGTCAGCTTATGGTTAGGATTTGCAATTCTTGAAGGATCAGGTATGTCTATCTGCCCGGTATCCAGTTTGTTGCCGATAGCAAGTAATTTTTCATAAGCCTCATCGCTATCGAAATTAAAAGCAGTTGTGTTTCTTTCCAGGTCTTCCAGATTCTGAGCAGTCAGAGCAAGATCTTCTGAAATTCGCCCTGCAACGAATTCAAGAGCATATTCAAGTTTCCAGTTTTGGCCACCTGGTCCAAGAATTTCTTTGAGAATTGCAGTTGCGCCCCGCGATGCTGCAGCCATTTCCCAGTCTTTCTTCATAATGCTGATGCTTTCCTCAAAATCTTTTATTTTATTTTCAAGGAGTGTGGCACCTATTGCCAGCTTACGGTCGAGATTTGCAAAGATGTTGGAACGTGCAGAATATTTAGTAGTCCATTCAATGTTCTTTTCAAGTGTTGTATTTGAACGTGTACCTGCAGATGTTGCATTAATAAATTGTTGCTGCAGTTCTACATATTCATCGGTTTCTTTTATCGTATCTCCCTTTTCGGCAACCATTTTATCCATTCGTTCTTTAATCTCACCGGCCTTTTTGGTCTGACGCTGTACTTCGGTTTTTGAGCTTTCCGCAACACTACGGGTTTCATTTGACATCTGTTCGAAATCAGTCCGGAGTTGTTTTATTTTAGCTTTGTACTTTAGAAATAGATCGTGGGTCTCCCACATTTTTTGTTTTTGTTCATCAAGTTCATCAAATGGATTCCATCTGATGATAGCTTTATGAAATCCACGTACAATTCTGCGGAAAAGCTTGAAAATAGCGGGCATAAGTACAATAACCAGAATCACTGCCAGCACAGAGGCTATGACAGCAAAAACCTGACTCAGGGCAGTAAAAACTGCCGGAATTATCCATCTGAATATTCCGTAACCAATAACCCCGATCAGCAACAATCCAATAACAGCTCCAATTGGTTTCTCACCTTTACGCCATTTTCCAAGAGTTTCTTTCCCTTTTTCAACCAGCTTGGCATCATCGAAATACTTCATTATGGGCAGCTGGGTAATTGATTTTGTTTCCGTTTGCATAGCATTTGTTTTATGTGTTTTACGAAAGACTCGATTTAATTCCTGCTTCGATGTCAACGATACTGGTAATCACCTGCTCCTTCGCATTACGAATGGCGGCTACTTTTCTGTCGATATCAATGAATTTACTGTCATACTTCTGATCAATAGCCATGAGCTGATTGCTCAGGGCCAATTCCTGATTCTGAAGTTCCTGTATCTGACGTGAAAGTTGCTGGATTTTTGTCCTGGTGTCCTTTAGTCCATTGTCAAGGTTAATCTTTTCATTGTCTTTTTCTGACTGTAATCCCTGCTTTTTCGATACCCCCTTGCTAATTTCTGTCTCAGCTGTACGTTGAACCAGGTCTTTATAAAACATGGCACTTTCAAGCAAACGTGAAGCAGTAAGCGATTTGTCAATTTTTTGTGCAATCCTGAAAACTGTTTTGTAAACTTCCGGGCTTGGATTTTGTTTCTCTTCGAACAGCGATTCGGTAAATTCAAGAAAATCAAATCCGGGCTGATTATTCTGGTTAATCAAATTCTGAAGACGCTGAACAAAATCATCGACAAGCGATTGATCCTGAGGACCAACAGGCGTCTGTGAAGATTTATTTATAAAATAGTCATCCTGATTTTTATTGACTGCAGGTTCTGCTTTCTGAGTTTGCTTTTCCTGGGTACCGGTCTGAGGATCTCTGAAAAACAACTGTCTGAAACTAAACCCTTTATCTTTTTCTGCCATTTCCTTTGATTTATATTCTGTTATTATTTTGTTTCAAAGAATTACTACAAAAATAAGAGTTCTTTGACTGTTTGTTTTTTAAGCTCCCATAAATATAGGTTATTGTATGGAATAACCTTATGCAAGTTATTAATATTTATTGCTATTTTGGTAAAGATTTTCGATAAGTATACATTCAAAACCGGTAAGTTACATCCCCCGACAGGCAAACGGTTATTGAATGGTTTTTTGATTAAAAGTTGCAGTTCAGATTTTAAGATCAGTTATAATTTCAATTCCAATAAAATGAACAATAAACTATTAATTAACCTGGTAGCATTAATGCTGTTCATAAGTTCGGGTATGATTGCACAGGTAACGCACCCTGAACCAAAAACCCTCGAGATAGGTTCCCGGGCCCCTGATTTCAGATTAAAGGGAGTGGATGATAAGATGTACTCCCTCGCAGATTTTGCATCAGCTAAAGTATTACTTGTAGTCTTTAGCTGCAATCATTGCCCGACGGCTCAGGCTTATCAGGACAGACTGATTGAAATCTACAATAAGTATACACCCGAAGGCGTAGCACTTGTCGTTATATCTCCAAATAGTCCAAAATCACTTAATTATTGGGAACAGGGATGGTCGGATCTGGGTGATTCATTTGAAGAGATGAAAATTCGCGCTATTGATAAGGGATTTAAGTTTCCTTATCTGTATGATGGTGATGACCAGAAAACGTCAATTGCATATGGTCCTGTCGCTACCCCTCATGCCTTCATATTTGATAAATACCGGAAACTTCAGTATGCAGGCTGTATCGATGAATCGATGGAAAACGGGAAGGGTGAAATACTGAAGAACGCTTTAGATGCTGTTATAGATGGAAGGAAAATAGAGAAGCCAGTTACCAAAGTGTTCGGATGTTCAACAAAATGGGCCTGGAAAACTGAGGGCACCATTAAACTTTATAAAGAATGGTCAGCTCTGCCTGTGACAATTCAAACCATTGATACCTCGGGAATTAAAGAAATAATCAGGAACAAATCGGGTAAATTACTTCTTATTAATATCTGGGCAACATGGTGCGGGCCATGTGTACAGGAATTTCCTGATTTTGTAATTATTGACAGAATATACCGAAGCCGGCAGTTTGAATTTATTTCAATAAATGCTGATAAGCTTGCAGGTAAAGACAATGTTCTGAAGTTCCTGCAAAAGAATGAAGCATCCAACAGGAATTATATATTCGGTAGTGATAATAACACAGCTTTAGTAGAATCTGTTGATCCGGCATGGTCGGGAGCATTGCCTTACACTATACTGGTGGAACAGGGTGGTAAGGTCATATACAGGACCCAGGGACCTATCAACATGGTGGAAATGCGAAAACTAATAGTCAATAACAGGTATATTGATGGAATTAAATGATCGACAATTCTCCAGAAATAATTGACAAAGGTTATCGCTAGAACCTTTGTGAACCTTAAGGGTAACCTTCGTTTGACTTTATGATTAGAATCAATTCATTGAACCACAAAGGAACACTAAGTACTCTCGAAGGAACACGAAGGAAAAACCAAAAGAAACTGCCTTCTCAGTTGACTTTTTGTTAAGAGTTCCAGGCCTTCTGGTCACAATCTATTTTTCAAAAACATTCCCTTTTTTATCAGTTTCCACTACCCACCTCAGGGCTGAAATTATAAGATCATTTTGCACCGGATCGCTGAAGATTCCTGCCCCATGGCCCATATTGAGATATATCATTCGGTAATCGGTATTTGTCCAGACAACCGGTAGGTCGCCATCCGGAATTATATCCTTCAGGCCAAGCGGATAATTATCAGGCGACAATGTTACCAGCACTTTGACGTTTTTACGCTTACGTGGACTTGGAATCCACTGATACCATTCATTCAGAGGTGAAATAAAAGTTCTGGGTAATCCTTTAGTAACTGCATGTTTACGATCATCAACAATAAGTTTGGCAGGCATTGGTGGCCAGTTATTCCTGTAGAAGACACCGCCACCAAGAAAATCAAGAAACCATGGCCATCCGGTTTCTTTGTCGTTATAGGCAGCGACATGAAACCCATACCAGCCCCCGCCATTTTCCATATATTCGCGGAATGAATTGCGTTGAGCCTCACTGTGAGGAAAATCATTCAACATCATTACTACCGAGTAATCCTTCAGCCTGTTGCCGGTGAGATCGTCCATATTGCATGTGGTGTCGAACACAAATCCGTCTCCACTGCTCAAATTCTTAAAAAACCTGATAGCTTCCATTGCAAAGGAGACATGATCGCCTTCCACCGTTCTTGAGTAAAATGCCAGAACTTTGAATCTGGGAAACTGGCCAGAGATCAATGAAGTGTGAGTCAATAATAAGATTGTCAGGATACTGTATAATATTATATTCTTTATATTCATAAATTCGGTCTTTTAATTCAAAGACATTCTAATTCCCTGCAGCCCATAATATTGCATTTCCAAACATTGTCGTAAACTCGGCTGAATTCAGCAAAGAAGGGCTATGCCCCATAAGAAAATATACATTACGGGCTTTTTTCTTTTCATTCGTCCATATAACAGGATGATCTCCCATTTGTATATCTGAGGAAGGTGTATATGTTGATTCATCTACCGAAGCTAGGACATGAGTATTGGGTCTTGGAGTTATATCAAAAGTGTACCACTCGTCATCAGGAATTACAAAAGAGGAAGAGACTCCTTTCATAACCGGGTGATTTTTATCCTCAATTTTCACAGTAGCTGACGCTTTTGATGCTATATAATTTTTAAACCTGATACCGCCCATGAAATCAGAAAACCAGTTCCACATTTTATATCCATCGAACTCACCCAGCAAAGAGGCATGATGAAAGCCCACCCATCCGCCCCGGCCTTCTTCAATGTATTTTACGAAAGCTGTCATGGCAGTATCACCCCAGGCATATGGAGCATAGTTTAATTGAATTATAAGCTGAAATTTTGATAAAAGATCGTCATTCATTTCACTGGCACGGTTAATAACCGTTACTTCAATATTATTTTCTGAAGCAAAAGTATTTAGCCAGCCGAGTGCTGCAACAACAAAGTTTTCATGGTCTCCACCCCGCTCGGTGAGTACAAGAGCTTTAAATCCCGGAGCAGATATAGCATTGCTGCAAGAGAATGTTGCCATTACAAGAATCAACATTAAAAATGCAAATGTTTTCTGAAGTGTTTTCATTATAAGTTACAAACCTGTTTTGATTTCTGTTTTGGTTTTTTTAGTAGAGACAGGTCTGAGACCTGTCTCTACCAATCAATCCCCGTTCCATAATTACAATGACCTGAATTACAGACAGGTTTGAGACCTGTCTATACCAATTCCGTTTCAAGAATTACATTCGTTATCATTGTATCTCCTTTTCAATGGACTTCATGTTCCATCCGTCTACTTTAAGAACTGGTTTTTCTCCGCCAAGGTCTTTCATATTGAATTGAACCTGTAAAGTTCTTTTTTCCCCTGGTAACAGAGAAAAATAATTATCTTCCCAGAATACCGGAAGCACTGGCTCTTTTGAAGTCATCTTCAGTATCTTTGGATTAACGGCAAATGCAAGGCCTGTTCCTGGATTTTCAGCAGTGACTGTAAGGCTGTATTTATCTCCTTTCTTCTGAAGTGCAGACACACTAACCTTCAGATCTGCCGAAGGAAGTTTACTTAGATCTGTAAAATCGGCATTTTCATCACCATTCGAGCTCAGCCAGTAAAAATTCGATGATACCTCTTTTCCTGAACCATCCTGCAATTCAAGTTTCAGAAAATATACTTTTGTTATATCTTTTGGAACATCGAGGGTTGTCAATTTCAGACTCGCATCAGCTTCTATGGCAACATCCATCTTTGAGGAAGAAATAACCTTCATATTAAAATCATAAAGATTTATTTTTGCAACTAATCCCTTGAAATCGTTATAGAAGCAGTTTATTATTTTTATAGAATTGTCATCATAACAAAATTGGATATGAAGGGGTTCACATGCAGTCTTTGCACCGTAGAAAGAGCCATTCGGCATAAAGTAATAATCGTAGAACTGCCAGTACATTTTAGGCCAGGCAGAGTTGTACATCCAGTAAATAATACCGCTCGATTTGTACTTATTTCCTGCAAAAGCTTCAAACATCGCTTTTATTGCTTCATTCTGAAACACCTGAGATTTTACACAATACTCTTCAACCCCTGTCGGTTTCCCATAACGCGATTCAAGTGCTGCCCTGGCAATAGGATAAAATGCCTTATGCAAACGCAGATCCCATGAAGTGCTCATTGGCCAGAGATCTTTCTCGGGCATCATCCATTTCATTGTTTCTATTGGAGGCAATTGTTCTCCACCTGAACCTGCTTCTGTATTAAACTCCAGTTTTGAATACCAGAAGTTAGGCGTCTCATAAGCATATACCTTCGGATATGGTCCCATATAAACACCGGTTAGTCCTGCAATCTTGCTCGGAGCCTGTGTTGCAGATGACTCATAAGGCCTTGTTTTGTCATATGCATCCAATACCTTTATATATCTTTTTTCCACATCTTCAGGAGGGAAGTTATCGCTTCCATATAACCATGTGAATACAGATGGATGATTTCTCAGATGGGTAATCAGGTCCTTCCAGCTTAATTCTGCTATATCACCTGTATGAGGAGTCCAGTTTTTCCAGCGTTCCCATGAACTGCAGCAACACCATCCCACCATCAGTAAAATGCCCTCTTCATCACATCGTTCAAAGAGGTAGTCTGATCCACGTGGCGCTTCCATCCTCAACGCATTCAGGTTCATGTGCTTGGCATATAACAGGTCAGCATCAATTCTTTCATTTGAAGGCCTGAGCATCAGATCCTGAACATAACCCCCACCCCTAATGACTATATTCCTGCCATTTACCTGGAATACTTTTGTGTGATGATTATCAAAATCGTTCATCCAGGCCGAGATCTCCCTGACACCAAAACGAACCTTTTTTGTATCTGATGTTTTCCCTGAAATGTCAAAGTTCAGATTCAGATTATATAAATTCTGGGGACCTACGGTATGAGGCCACCATAATCTTGGATTGGTCATTACCAGCTGAGGAAAACTTTCAGGCTCAAAGCTTACCAGCTTCATTTCTCCTGGATCGAGTGTTACTTCCTTCGAGAAAGTAATGTTTTCAATTGTACCTTTTAAGTATCCGGTAATCCTTTTCCGCCCTTCGTTTCTGACCTCTGAAGAAACAGATAAACGTGCCTGATCGGTCGATGGCAAGTTGAGTTTGGTCACCACATGAGGATTTTCGAGAACCACATCTCCTGTTGCATGTATGGATACATCATACCAGATACCCATTCCCCTGTCAGGAGTAGTGGGGTTCCAGTCGACCCATGTGATCGACAGATCAAGGCCTTTGGGAGGGAAGATCTCTAATGCAAGACAATTATCTTTTCCCGGAAGTGCTGCTTCTGAAATATCAAGATTAAAGAGCCTGTATGCCCCTTCAATCTTTGTCGTATCGGCAATAAGTCTGCCATTCAGCCAGACATTAGCTTTATAATTAATGCTGTGAAACTGCAGCCAGGTATGCATCTTCTTAAAGTCGGCCGGAACTTTGAATTCTGTTCTGTACCACCACGCAACTTTAAACGGACTGCTATCGGGTATTTCCCTTTTAGGATAAGGTATCATACCGGGTAGATCATTGAAATTAGTTCCATAGTAAGGATCGGGATAAACCTTGTTTGCTACCAGAGCTGCCAGAACGGTTGATGGGACAGAAGTGGGATACCATCCCTCAGTGCGAAAGCCTGTTGTAGAAATTGTTTTCGCATCTGATTTAACTTCCTTTGATGATTGAATAGCCCATTTATCTTTAAGGACAATCTTTG
>Ga0208980_10002327_pt1 | contig 11539 bp, 9 predicted proteins | sample WetSurMetagenome_3_FD_187993 | JGI IMG/M metagenome (GOLD analysis project Ga0208980, IMG submission 187993) | Wetland microbial communities from Twitchell Island in the Sacramento Delta, sample from surface sediment Aug2011 Site A1 Bulk (version 2) | ecosystem: Environmental > Aquatic > Marine...
CGTTCTCCGATCTCATCATATATCTCTGTCAATCCTCTCTGGATGGCTTCCAGAGGCTGGCCTCCGGTTGGAATATACCTGCGGGCCACGACCCTGTGCTCTTCATCTATAAGTACTACGTTTGTGCTAAGCGATCCTATATCAAGACCAAGATATACCTTGGTCTTTGTTCCATCCTTTGCAATCGGGTGAACATGCTTCTTATATTCGGCGCATGATTCCTTAAGCTTGGGAAGGCTGACAAACGAGGTTGAATCTGAAGAGAGGTAATCGTCAAGTTTTTGCAGGCCTGCAAAGTGATTCATCTCGAGCTTGTTGGTATGGGCGTACATTACAGCACCGATAGCTCCCATTGAACCATGATACTCAGGTATGATAAGCTCATTTTCCTTGAGATCAAGTATCTCATTGAATGCTCTTACTATTCCGACATTAGCTGCAACACCTCCAGAAAAAACAATTGGTTTCTTCATCTCCTTGCTTCTTGCCAGATTACTCCGGAAGTTCCTGGCAAGTGCAAAACATAATCCTGCAACAATGTCATGCAAGGGAGTGGCGATCTGCTGGTGGTGGATCATATCGCTCTTGGCAAAAACGCTGCATCTGCCTGCAATCCTTGGAGGATCAACGGACTTCAACGCCATCTGTCCGAATTCGTTCTCAATAGATACTCCTATTCGTTTTGCCTGCTGGTCGAGGAATGATCCTGTTCCTGCGGCGCAGATGCTGTTCATTTCAAAATCGACAAGACGTGACTTCCCGTCCTTGGGATCTTTTTCAAGAAAGATCAGCTTGGAATCTTCGCCACCAATCTCGATGACTGTCTGGGCATCCGGAAAAAGTTTGCATGCAGAGGTTGCCTGTGCAATAATCTCATTGACAAAAATACCTCCTATAAGTTCGGTAGCAAGTTTACCTCCTGTTCCGGTAACTGCAATCCCTGATATAGATTCGGCCTTGTGATTTTCGAGTATGGAAGCCAGCCTGTTTTTAAGAACATGAAATGGTTTTCCGTGTATGTATTCATAATAGTTTTCAAGTACATTATGACTCTCATCCATTACTACCGTGTTAAGCGATACGGATCCGATGTCAAACCCAATCAGCCTCTTCTCTTTTCGTGAATTTTTAGATGTAATCTCTTGATTCATAGGGTAGGTCGCTTAGTTTAAAATGAATATTACTCACACTGCGCAGTGCCAATTGTGCACAAATATATCATATTTTTTAAAGAATCAATCTAAATAGGGTTGCTTATGTCAAATAGCATATCGCTGTTCAGGTAATGAATCTGACCTTAAATCATGCAATTTACGATCATATAGTTCTCAACATTTCTCAGCTTGATTTTGTTCAATCCGACGTTAAACCCATTCTTCCTCCAGTACCTCTCCGCTTATTCCGACAATCATTTGCTTAATCGGGACTTTTCTGGCGGCTTTTGCCATTGCAGCTTTTGCCATCTGCAGCAAGCCCCCGCAGCATGGTACCTCCATCATCATAACAGTTATAGTGTTCACTTTGGAAATATCGATCATCGCTGTCAGCTTCTCAACATAAATTTCAGATCCATGATCCAGCTTCGGGCAGGCAATCGCCAGCGATTTGCCCTTTAAGTGGTTGCTGTGAAATCCCCCCATTGAAAACGCCACACAATCAGCTGCAAGTAAAAGGTCAGAACCTCTGAAATATGGTGCATTTGGGTTTACAAGATGCATCTGTACGGGCCACTGCCTGAGCTCCGAAGGCTGGTTAACCGCGGCTTGGTTGCCTGCATGGTCTTCAGGCTTCTCAAGCACCATTGTTCTTGAACCAGGACATCCCCCCTCATGATGGTGGTCATTGGCGTTTTGATGTGCTAAATGCAGACCTGAGGGTACGGCTGCTGTCTTTCCGTGATTATGTACTTCGCTGATAACTGCATCAGGGTCAAAATCAAGCTCCGTCCTGTTTGTCCTTAGAAACATTACAGCTTCCTTAAGGAATCCCGTCTCTCCATGATCCTTAAGATGCTTCATGTGAGCAATGATTGTATTTTTCCCTTTGGCTTTCATCTTTGACATTACCAGGGCCTCGCTGTAAGGTTCAGCCTCCCTGCTCTCGATTTCTATTGCTCCCTCCGGACAATGCCCTATGCAAGCGCCAAGCCCGTCGCACATAAGTTCACTTACCAGTCTTACTTTGCCATCTATTACCTGCAATGCTCCTTCGTGACAATTCGGAACGCACTGTCCGCAGCCATTACATAGCTCTTCATCGATTTTTAGAATATCTCTTTTCATTTCTAAATAGTTTAATCATTTGCGATGTAAATGTGCTAATATGATTATTGCGTAAATGTAACATATGTTACAATAATGTAAATTTGCGGGAAAAAACTATGGATTACATGGATTACAATATATTAACAGGAGCACCGCTGTTCAAAGGTATGTCAGGTGAAGCCGTTCAATCAGTCCTTAAGTCAACACCCTTCAGGATTAGAAATTTCAAAAGCGGATCGCTTATTGCACAAAACGGGGAGACAGTTACTGCTTTAATGATTATAGTGAATGGCACAGCTAAGGGAGAGATGGTGGATGAGACCGGAAGGGTTATCAAGATTGAAGATGTTCCGGCACCGGGGGCACTTGCAGCTGCATTTGTTTTTGGAAGCCGGAACAGGTTCCCTGTAAATGTTGTGGCAATTTCAGATGTGGAAATATTGTCATTTGACAAGCCTGATTTTCTTAAACTTTTGAAGAGCAATGAGATAATCCTGGTAAATTACCTGAATATTATCTCTAACCGTTCTCAATTCCTTTCAGAAAAGATTAAGTTCCTGAATTTTAAAACCATCAGGGGCAAGCTGGCCCATTTTATTATTCAGAAAGCTGAAAATGACAAAACGGCTATCACCCTTGATATGACTCAGGCCGATCTCGCAGATTTTTTCGGCGTTGCCAGACCCTCGGTTGCACGGGCTCTCGGGGAGCTGGAGCAGGAGGGATTTATTGAAGCTTCAGGGAAAAATATCCGTATTCTTGATCGAAAAGGGCTGTCGGGACTTACGATGGAAGTGTAATAATAAAGCAGGTTCCTTCGCCCTCCTTGCTTTCAATGCTTATGGTTCCATTGTTTATTTTTACCAGGTCGCGACATAGCTTCAGACCGAGTCCTGTGCCTTTTTCTCTCTCCGTTCCGGGAGTACTTTCTATTTCAGTTGTGGTGAAAAGATATTTTTTCTTTGTTTCGGGTATTCCGATTCCGTTGTCACAAATTTTCAGAAGCACGCCCTCTCCATCATTGGTCCTGTCTTTAAGAAGAATACTGATCCTTCCTCCCCTGGGAGTATATTTGACAGCGTTCGAGAGGAGATTTCGTATAATGATATCAAGAAGATCCTTGTCGAAATAGGCTACTGATGAGCCTACCTGGGTAAAATTTACCGCTATCTCCTTATTGTCGGCGGTCTCTTTAAATATACTGAGATTAGTCAGGATAATATCCGCCAGATCTCTCTTCTCAGGTGAATATTTGATTTTATCCTCCTGACCTCTTCCCCACACAAGCATGTTTTCGAGAAGGCTTATTACCATCTGGGCATAGTGAATACTTGAGTTGGCGAATTCGTCATACTTTTCCTTGTATTCCTTTTCCTTAAGTAGGTTGAGCATATAGAGTATGTTTACAACCGGGCTCCTAAGATCGTGGGCAATAAGAGAGAAGATCCTGTTCTTTAGGTTAATGGTGTCGGACAACTGTTTGTTCTGCAAAGCTATCCTGCTGTTTTGCTTCTCAATTTCCTCATTTCTTGTTTTAAGTTCCTGCGTCCTTTCATTGACCAGTATCTCAAGATTACGGTTCATGTACTCCAGCTCGAGCTGAAGCTTTTCTTTTTCGTTGAAAGCTTTTACCCACTTGATAAGCAGGAGTGCAGCCTGGATAAAGACAAAAATGATAATAATATAGGGCAGCAGATAATTTGCTGAATAATCTGCCTTTCCGCTGGCAACCCTGATATCATGAATACCACCGATAAACAAAAGGAAGAATGCCGTAAAATACATTATGTCAATGTTGCTGCCTTTGAGGGCTCCGGAAATACTTTTATATATAAGGTATAATAACAGCAAAAGGATTGCAGGATAATACAGGAAAGTGATATAGGTAAAAACACTGGCTGGTAGAAATAATGTGGCGAGAGCAGCGATAATGAAAAAAACTGTAATGAACCAGGTTATCAAATGTATTAAAACAGAAGGATATGTTTTGAAGCTGAACCAGGAGCATCCGATAATTATCATATAGAGGCCAATATATTCTGACCGGATGATCCATATCCACTCCATGTTGAACAGATTCAGTATCAGAAAATGAGAAGTAAAAAGAGGTCTCAGGGCCAGTCCCAGGGTCATTATACTCAGAAAGACCATCAGAATGTCTTTTGGAGAGAGGATATAGAAAAAAAGAAAGAAGAGGGAGAATCCCAGAAGGATTGAAATAACTGACCATTCTGCTGCCCAGCTGTTCGCCATCTGCTTCTGGATTTCCGGAAAAGTACCGAGCTTCATTGGCAGCCAGAATCCTCCTCTTCTGTGGTCAAAGTTTGAAACATGAATCAGTATTTTCAGAGTGTCGGTGTCCGGAATAATCCTGAAAAAATTCCTTCTGTATTCAGGCCTGGTCTCTTTTGCTGACTTTCCCGGAGTTCCATTGCTCCCAAGATATTTACTGTTCACAAAAAGATCATATGAAGAATCAAAGACAGGTACATCGAGTGCAAGCGGGCTTTTAATACCGGGCGGCAATAGTACCGTAAGCCTGTAGGTGGCATATCCGAACCTGTCGGTTTTTACAGATTCAGCCGGATAATCGGTCCAATAGGACGGAACATCGCCGAAAAAATCCGGCTTGAATGAATCTGAGATAAAATCGTCTGGAAGAAGCATTTTATTCCAGAAGAACTCCCATTCACCATTAAGTTTTACCATAAACTTCTCATTACTGCCAAATCCTGTTAGGTCCAGCACTCCCTTTACAGCCTTAGGAGTAGCCCCCGATATATCATTGCTGATTATCAGGAAAGTAAAGATCAAGGTTATAGCAGAAAACCTTTGCTTCATGGCTTAAAATGAAATGTTTCAGAGGTAAAGATAAATTAATTCGGATAAAACTGAATTGTTGAAAGATCTTATTAAACTTCGCCAGGCTCTGACAGATATATTAAGTACCCATGTAAAAAGAGAGGAAAGACACCTGGGAGATGTCTTTCCTAGATTTACCTAAACCCGATCGTAGAAGACGCCGAATGGCGATAATTGAGAATTATAGATTGTCGTTCTATATATCTTATATACCTGTTAACTTATCTCAATAAAAAATGAACTTCGAAACTGTTTGTCCTATTCTCGTTTCTATTCAACATATAGACGTTTCAGAAGAACTTTTGTTGCTTAAAATAGTGTTAATATTGTGTTAAATTTTATTGATAGTATGTATATAGCATATAATCAGATAAATAGGTAGGGGCAGATAATCATCTGCCCCTACCTATTTTTAATACGATTAAATCTACCTAAGGTTTTTTCGATTTATCCTTTATTTCATTAAAGACAGAGGTGGCAGTAGCAACTATGCCAGCTACGTCTGAAAGGCTGGCAGGAATAATCATTGTATTATTTGTTTTTGCAAGGTTGCCGAAAGCATTAAGATACTGTTCAGCAATTCTCAGGTTAACTGCATTCAACCCATTTTCATCTGAAATAGCGCTGGCTATTGCCCTGAGGCCATTGGCAGTTGCATTGGCAATCTGTTCGATTTCAGAAGCACGTCCTGCAGCTTCATTGATTCGCCTGAGCTTTTCCCCTTCCGATTTCAGAATATACTCCTGCTTGTCGCCCTCCGCATTATTTATTTTGGCTTGTTTTGTTCCTTCCGATTCAGCAATAACTGCCCTTTTTTCCCTTTCAGCCCTCATCTGCTTTTCCATGGCGTCTTTAATGCTCTGTGGAGGCGAGATATTCTTAACCTCATATCGTGTAACCTTTACACCCCATGGTTCACTTGCTTTGTCGACAGCTTCAACAATTGTGACATTGATAGTTTCTCGCTCTTCAAAAGTCTTGTCAAGTTCGAGCTTTCCTATGACGCTTCTCATTGTTGTCTGCGCGATCTGAATAGATGCGAACCTGTAGTTATCAATCCCATAGGAGGCTTTCTGAGGATCCAGAACCTGAAGGTAGAGTATCCCGTCGACCTCAACCGCTATATTATCGCGGGTTATACAGATCTGGGGAGCAACATCTATGGCCTGTTCCTTCAGGGTATGCCTGTACCTGACCTTGTCAAAGAAGGGGATAAGGATCTGAAAGCCGGCAGTGAATGTCGCCCTGTATTTCCCTAACCTTTCTACAATAATTGCTGTTCTCTGAGGAACGATTTTGATCATGGATGCAATGAGGATAAATCCCAGAAAGATCGCACCCACAAGGATGAAAGTACTGCTGTTCATTTCAACTATTTTTTAGGTTCAACAATTAACTTGAAAGATTCTTTTTGAATGATTACAACTCTTTGTCCTTTTTTGATTTCGGAAGCCGACTCCGCTGTCCATGTTGTTCCCTTAAACTCTACCTTTCCAGTCTGCATTCCTCCGAAATCCGAGGCTGCAATTCCCTCTCTCCCGGTAAATTCATCCTCCACCTCTTCCGATTCGTTAGTACGGCTGTAAAAGAATTTCTTTTGTATGATTCTCCTGAGTCCAACAAGAGACAGAACGGAAGTGACGGCAAAAATTATTATCTGCAGATTAATGGAAGGTTCTGAAGTAAGGCAGATCAGTGCTGTAATCCATGCACCCAAGCCGAAGAAAAAAATAAAAAATCCGGGAATAATCAGTTCCATCAGAAAAAAGCCAAGGCCAAGGATGAACCAGAACAGTTCAGGCTTCGAAAAAATGCTTTCAATCATAGAATAGTATTTTATTTATTATCTCGAATTCAGGTTGAGTCAGGTAAAGATATAATAAAAAAGGAAAGAATCGAACAAATTGCGAAATATCATAACATAATGATATTGATATGCAATTGGCGGGATTGAATTACTTTACAGGAAGCCTGGAGCTTATTGTCTTCATCCAGTCTGCGACCCTTTTTGAAAAGAAGTTCAGGTTCTCACAGGTAAGATTTCCCTCTGTCCTGATAATAGCTCCCCTGTATATTTCGGAATTTTCGGATAACTGGTAGCATATATATTCTGTCGACCCTGCATCATCAGCTGCATCTTTCATTGCAGTGACCTTAGTGGCAGCAATGTTTTTTATATGCCCTGAATATTTAAACAGGTCCTCCTTTGGTATTTTAATTCCTGCATGAGTGCACATTGCCAGGTTCTCGGCAACCTTACCAGCGCTGATGCGTAGTTCCCTGTCAGGAAAGTTCCATTTTTCAGGATTATTGTAAGCCAGAACATTTCCCTCACTGTCTATGAAAAATCCCCAATGCTGGTAGTTCGGAGTATAATTTACATAATCAAGCTGAAACAATATTGTCTGTCTGTAGCTGATTGCAGTGTTTTTCCTGCATCCTGTAATCAGGATGGCAAGAATAAAGATCAGTGGCAGTTTAAATGATATTGCTTTCATAGTCAGTCAGCCTGGATCCGCAACCTCAAAAATCGGACCATAATGAATTAAATATTTTTTCTTATATCATTTTTTTTGTTTATATTATAACTTTGTTTTTTGGAATCTGTTATCCGTAAATGGAAGGCTTAATCCGGATCTTAAATCTGCAGTTAATTCACAGATAAGATTTAGTTTATTTCAGGCAAGAGTTTAACCTCACAGATGAATGAAAGGAGAGGTATCACATGGAAAAATTTTTTGATTATTTTGATGGCAGGTACAGAGAGTCAATTCTCAGAAAGCCGCCTGATGAAGATGGTCCCTTTATCACTCTCTCAAGGACTACAGGATGTGATGCACGTCAGGTTGCCTCAATTCTGGTTGATGACCTTAATCTGAAATATGGTACATCAAAGTGGAGATGGGTTGACAAGGATATCATCTATGATATTGCCAAGGAGCTTAACACAGATACTGTTCGAGTGGAGAATTTTTATAAAGGCATTGAACTCTCTAATATGTCGGAGATGATTATGGCTTTCTCCGGTGGTTTTGTTACAGATCTGAGGGTGAAGAAGGCAGTAAGGGATGTAGTACTTACATTATGCAAGGAGGGTCATATTGTTCTCATCGGCAGGGGAGGCGTTTCAATTGCGCACGATATCCGCGATGCTCTTCATATAAGGCTTATAGCTCCATTTTACTGGAGGATCGAGAATATCATGAAGAAAAAAGGCATGACCATGGAAGCAGCGGAGAAATATGTTGTTGATACTGATGAAAAGAGATTTCAGTTGATTCAGGCATTCCTTGAAAAGAAACCGCTGAATATTGATTACCTGTTCGATGCCACAATTAACTCAAGTTCATTTTCAGTTCAGGAGGTCTCCAATCTTATTCTGACAATGTTTGACAAAAAGGTTATGAGTCAGATCAACCAGAGAAAAAAACTCCGGCAGGTCTTATAGGGCAGATCAATCGACATTGCACTTGCTGACTCTTTTTATATGCTCGCTCAGTCTTCTGTCGAGACTCTTCCTGTATGCTTCCCAGTCTGTGACCGGATATTTGGCCACTCCGCTGTCAATAGCAGCTTTTGCAACCGCCGGGGCAACGGTCGATATGAGCCTTGGATCCAATGGCTTAGGAATAATATAATCGCGACCGAATTCCAGACTCTTAATCTCATATGCTTTTAACACGCAATCTGGGACGCTCTTTTTTGCCAGGTCTGCAAGAGCCTTTGAGGCTGCCATCTTCATCTGCTCGTTAATTGTTGAGGCTCTTACATCGAGAGCGCCGCGGAAAATAAAAGGAAAGCCAAGTACATTGTTTATCTGGTTCGGGTAATCGGATCTGCCTGTAGCAAATATAAGGTCTTTACGTGTTGCCATCGCATCCTCATATGAGATCTCAGGGTTGGGATTAGCCATAGCAAAAACAATGGGATTATCGCTCATTGAGGCAAGCATCTCACTTGTCATCATATTGGCGGCGGAAAGGCCGAGAAAGAGGTCTGACCCCTTGACAGCCTCTGCAAGAGTGTCAATATTCCTGTCAGTAACAAACTCCTGCTTGTATTTATTGAGATCTGTTCTTTTCTTGTTGAGAACCCCCTTGGAGTCAACCATCACAATATTTTCCCTCCTGATGCCAAGTGCAATGTAGAGTCTCGAACAGGATATTGCGGCAGCCCCCGCCCCACAGACAACCATTTTAATCTCCTCAATCTTCTTGCCTGTTATTTCCAGTGCATTTAAAAGTCCCGCCCCGGAGATGATAGCAGTTCCATGCTGGTCGTCGTGAAATACGGGAATGTCAAGCATTGCCTTTAGCCTGGTTTCCACCTCGAAGCATTCGGGGGCTTTAATATCCTCAAGATTGATGCCTCCGAATGTAGGTCCTATGGCTGCACAGATCTGCACTAACTTTTCGGGATCTTTCTCGTTGACCTCAATATCAAAAACATCTACATCTGCAAATATCTTAAAGAGCAGGCCCTTGCCCTCCATTACCGGCTTGCCGGCGAGCGCTCCAATGTCTCCGAGTCCAAGCACGGCGGTTCCGTTCGAAATTACTGCTACCAGGTTGCCTTTTGCTGTAAAATTGTAGGCATTCTCGGGAGCCTTTTCAATCTCAAGGCATGGGTAAGCCACTCCCGGGGTATAAGCCAGGCTAAGGTCAAACTGGTTATCGTAAGGTTTTGTGGGAATTACTTCTATTTTACCATGACGGCCTCTACTATGGTAGATAAGCGCATCTTCCTTTGTCACTTTATGCATGACCTGATTGTTTTAAAATTATCAGTCAAAGTTAAAGGTCTGCATAGTCATTTTTTATGAATAAAATCATGTTATTTCTTTAAAGATGAGATAGTTTTCTGTAAGAGGCGCTGATTTAGTGCTATTAACCCTTATAATATTTTGCAGTGCCAACTAAATTAGATATTTTCAACGTCTCATAAGAGTAATATTTAGTCTTCATCCAATTTTTAATTTAACATGAAAAAGAATATAGCTATAGGTGCAGATATAGGAGGAAGTCATATAACATGTGCAGCCATTGATCTGGTTTCAGGCAAGATACTTAAGGATACGGTTTCTGAACGATCGGTCAATAACCAGGCTCAGTCCAGTGATATAATAAATGTCTGGGCTGACGCGCTTTCAGGGTCGCTTAAAAAGGTACAGCTTGAAGATGTGAAGGGTATTGGTTTTGCAATGCCGGGCCCGTTCGATTATGTTAAAGGCATCTGTTATATAAGGGGAGTGGCAAAATATGAAAACCTCTATGGCGTCAATGTCGGTGAGGCTATCGCCGGAACGCTGAAGGTGCCTGACGGTTTTCTGATAAGGTTCATGAATGATGCCTCCTCATTTGCAGTAGGGGAGGCCTGGGCCGGTAGTGCTGTAAATGCACGAAAGTCTCTGTCAATTACTCTCGGAACCGGGTTCGGTTCTGCCTTTATAAGCGACCGTATACCTATAGTTGACGGTCCGCTTGTTCCCAGAATAGGCTGTGTTTATCACCTTCCGTACAGGGAGGGAATTGCTGATGATTATTTTTCAACGAGGGGACTGCTGGGAAGATACAGGATGCTGACAGGGAAAGAGCTAAAAGGAGTGAAGGAGCTTGCTGCCCTGGCCGGCTCAGATAAGGCAGTAGCCGCTCTTTTTGCTGATTTTGGAGAGAACCTGGCCATTTTTCTGGCGCCATGGCTCATAGGATTTGAAGCCGAGATCCTTGTAATAGGTGGCAATATTTCACATGCCTACAACCTCTTCGGAGAGATCTTCGAAAGCACTCTTAAAAGAGAGAAATGTTCATGCAAAGTGGCCCTCTCAAAGCTGAAGGAGGATGCAGCTCTGCTGGGAAGCGCCTACCTCCTCGACGATGACTTCTGGAAATCGGTGCAGCATGCCCTGCCATTAATGTAGGCGTCGGGCGTCAGGCGTCAGGTGTAGGGCGACAGGACCACTTGTTTTCTCGATTACCATGGAAAAATATCCTGCGCGAAGCAATGATATTTCAGGGCTGATGATGATGGCAATATGCGGGGGAGCTGTTATCCCTTTGCTGATCGGATGGGTGAGCGATCTCACCAATGTGGCAATAGGAATGTCAGTATTGCTTGTTTGTCTGGTATATCTGTTCTCAGTGTCAGTCTATTGCCTGAAAAAGTAAATTTCCGGCTTCATGCTGCAGCATATTGGAAGCTCCCATAAATAATTCATCTGCTTGATACATCGCCGGAGGGGTAATTCTGAAATTGTTTCCATTCAATTCCTGGATTAAGCCATCTGTTCAGCCCGACTTTAAAAACCAATTTGGGAAAAACAGGGGTTGTTTTATGTCCGTTCACAGAATGACCTGTGGTATTTCATCATGATTTCACCTCTTTATGTCATTGAAATCTGCCGATGTCATACATTG
>Ga0208980_10002328_pt1 | contig 11531 bp, 9 predicted proteins | sample WetSurMetagenome_3_FD_187993 | JGI IMG/M metagenome (GOLD analysis project Ga0208980, IMG submission 187993) | Wetland microbial communities from Twitchell Island in the Sacramento Delta, sample from surface sediment Aug2011 Site A1 Bulk (version 2) | ecosystem: Environmental > Aquatic > Marine...
GGCCGACATGGCCACCAAGATCGAGCTGGCCCGCAACCTGCTCTATAAAGCCTGCTGGCTGAAAGATACCGGCCAGCCGTTCATGAAAGAAGCTGCCATGTCGAAGCTCTATTGTTCCGAGATCGCCCGCGAAGTGGCCGACGAGGCCCTCCAGATCCACGGCGGCTACGGGCTGATGAAAGACTATGACATCGAAAAGCATTACCGTGACCAGCGGCTGCTGCAGATCGGCGAAGGAACGAGCGAAATTCAGAGGCTGGTTATTTCGCGCTATATCGGTTGTTAAATTCCAAGCACCAAATTCCAAATCCCAAACAAAGATCAAATTCAAAATAACAAATCCAAAACAATTCTTTGAATTTTAAGTTTTAGAATTTGTTTGGAATTTGGGATTTGGATTTTGGAATTTATTCATATTACCTTTATGAAAGAAATCAAACCTGATGACTATGATTACCCGATCAATAAAACGAATCTCTACTTCCAAACCTACCCTGGAAGGCGCCGGGGTGCATCTGAAACGGGCTTTTGGATACTATGAAGTTCCATTGTTTGACCCGTTCCTGCTGATGGACGACTTCCGGAATACTGAACCTGGCAAATATCTCAAGGGCTTTCCCTGGCACCCGCACCGCGGCATCGAGACCATCACCTATATGCTGGAGGGCTTTGCCGAACACGGCGACAGCATGGGCAACAAAGGAACGATTGGCCCGGGCGATGTTCAATGGATGACCGCCGGCAGTGGCATCATCCACCAGGAGATGCCCAAGCCCGGTCCCGACGGCCGGATGTTTGGCTTCCAGCTCTGGGCCAACCTGCCTGCCTCTCACAAAATGATGAAGCCCCGCTACCAGGACGTGAAAGCGTCTACCATACCGGAGGTAGTGCTGGATAATGGCATCAAAATCCGGGTGATCTGTGGCGAAATCGATGGAGAGCACGGACCGGTCCAGGACATCATCATCGATCCCGAATACCTTGACATCACTGTTCCAGCCGATGTGGAATATATCCAACCGACTAAAAGAGGCTATACGGTGTTCATCTATGTGATTGATGGAAAGGGGAAAACAGGAGGCGGCATGGAAGCAGGGAAGCATGGAGGCATGGAGGTTGGGATTGAGAATGAGACCCTGGTACTATATGATGATGGCGACCAGGTAAAAATAAAGGCTGACGGAGGACCTGTCCGATTTCTGCTGGTCTCCGGCAAGCCTCTACATGAGCCGATTGCCTGGGGCGGGCCGATCGTGATGAATACCGATGAAGAGCTTGACCAGGCATTCCGGGAGTTCCGGAGCGGAACGTTCATCAGGTAGGATTCATGTTCCATGTTGGTGGTTGTCAAACCACCAAATTCGCTTCGTCCTGGTCGAAATAGAGATTGAATTTTACATTTCCGTCGATCCCGGTGAACGCTGACACCAGTTCGCTGCTTTTGTATTTCCTGCGCAAGGCAAACTGGTAAAAAGCTTCGACATTGCCGCCTTCACCATGGCTCTTGAGGTTGACCAGCTTAACGCCCCGACAATACTGATAGAGGATTGCTGTTATTTGATCCTCTGTATCCCGGGAAGGAGGATAGACTAGCTGCAACACATACTCGGCTTTGCCGGGAGCACCAAAGTTGAAGGTGACCAGGACGATGGCCACAAGGCAGACGACCAGCGTGCCTGTCACTGCAATGGCATGCAGTCCCACGCCGGAAGCCATTCCTATGGCTAAAGAAAAGAAGATGAAGACGATATCCTGTACGTCCCGCACAGCTGTCCTGAACCGGATGATGGACATTGCCCCGACCAGCCCGAAGGCCCGGGCCAGGTTGTTCCCGATAACCATGATCACCAGGCAGGTGATCAGCGAGAGGAAAACCAGCGAGTTGACATAAGTGGCCACATAGCTCGGACCTTTATAGATATACCGGTAAACGAGGGCAATGACGATGCCGCATGCCAGCGCCACGGCCAGATTGGTCAGTACCGTATAAACGTTCAGCGGCAATAAATCTATGTTCTGAAATTCTTCCAGCATCGGTTGGTTTTTATAAGCTTTTCCAGTGCATCATCCTGAACATCTCAGCATGTCTTGAGGTGTCGGTAAGATGGTGCGAATTGATGCACATGACATATTTTGAAGCTGACTGCCTCAACAGTCCGAATCTTGCGGTAATAGGCCGGAGCCAGCCGGGGAAACGCTCCAGGAACTTAACTTCAAAGATAAATTTGCCTTTTAATGCAGGGACCACTTTGTGCTCCCTGTACAGGTCATTGAGCTCCGGGTAAGCAATGCTTCGAAGATTTTTATCGATCGTAATGCGGGTGCCGGTCATGGAACGATCAGAAAATGCTTCCCTGTCATAGATCACCAGGACAACGGGTTTCAGGTTATTCCGGTAAACATGGAAGAGGAACTTCCCAGCCCCGTTCACGCCGTGATCCTCTGCCTGTTCGCCGTACGCTGACGATCCTTCCCCTGCCATGAGCCTTTTCATCACTTCAAATGTAAGCTGCTCGCGGTCTTTATCGATGTTTTCCTTCAGTTTCCGCTTGATCTCCATGAACACCGTATCGTTTCCCACCCGTTCGTTATATCCCCGTATCCTGATCTTCTTCCTGATCTTATAACCGTCTAATTTTTCAAAATAATAGTCGAAGTTCATCGTATCAAAATAGATTGACCTCACAGTATATTCATGATCCGGCATTTCTGCAGCGAAAGGATCCAGCTGCAGGAAGGGCATTATCGCTTCCCGGAGTTCATCCAGCTTATTGTTCGGGACAATATATTTAAACTCGTACTTCACTTTCAGAAAGATACGGAAAAATTCCTTTTCAGATACTCAAGCAGGGAAACTTTTTCACAATAAATGCGGCACCTGACGACCATTCCGGGATAAAGCCCGGTCGTAGATTTATCCGTCACCGCTTTGGCGATCACGAATTGCTGGCTTTGTATCAGGCTCACATTCTCCTCGAAACCTTTGAAAGATGCGTTGAGTTTAATTTTGTTATCCGGGGTCGAAAATTCCACAGCATGCAGCTTATTCAAGTAAGATGCCTGCTGGTAAGGAACCGGGATCTTCAGGACAAGCCCGTTGTTGTCGCTGACTTTGAGGATCCCGCCCAGGGCCTGGTCCGGATCATAAGTTAAAAAGCCATCGAATGGCGTTGTAATGGTATACTGCGCCCTTTGCTTTTCCAGCCGCTGGATTTCCTTATTATAGGATTCTATCTGCTTAAGTGACATTTCCAGGACCGGGTCCTTTTCGCCTGTGGTCAGGGAAAGCAGCGCATTATAGGAAACTTGCGTGTTGATCTCGGCCAGCTTTAATGAATTCTCATAAATATCGAAATCAGCAGGGGTGATCACGCTGTCTTTATACAGCTTTTCCTGCCGCGCAAAATTCTTTTTCTGCAGATCCAATTCCTGCATGGCATAATTATACTCCCGCTGGGCTTGATCTATCAGGGATTGCTTTTCGCCGGTTGCCAGCACATGCATATTGGCGATTTCCACGTCTCGCAGGTTGCTCAGACGGGTGATCTCATTCTGGATAAAAAAGGATTCGATCCATGCCACGGTGTCGGACGCATGGATCATCTCATCGAATTTGATATCTTTCCTGATCATAAGTTCAGCAATGTCGCCCCTTTCAAAACGGTATTGCTTGAAATCGCTGAGCGCATCATTTTCATAGTTGTAAGTCTGGCTATAGAATCCTTCATCGGTGCCGCGGGACAGTTTCCATTCTTTCAACGGATAGATCTTTGCAGAAGCGATAAAATTGTAACGTACCGGTATTGGAAGAAATATGGAAAGGATGATCAGGATAAGGATCAGAATTAGAATATGTCGCCGGTTAAAATGCATTTGGAAAGAGTTTCCTGTTCTTGTACGAGTATGTTGGTCAGCTCATCGCGACAGCCTTCAAATAGTCGGCGCAAAGTTAAATTATTATTGAGTTTCAGTACATTTTTATCACTTTTCCGGTGTATAAAACTGCCTTATTTTCACTTCTCAGCAGGATGAAAAATAATCCCGATGGAAGCGATGTTAAATTAAATTGCATCTGCCCGTCAATAACCCTTCTTATTTGGATTATCTGCCCGGAAGTACTCCATAATTCTGCTGAGGCCACGTCCGTTAAATCGCCAATGACCATTACCCGGTCTTTTGCCGGATTAGGAACAATCTGATATTGACCATGGACAACCGGCAATTCCCCGGTTCCGGCCGGACAGTAGTTTGCATAGTTAAATGTCGGGATTTCAAGGAAATCGAAGGGCCCTGTGCCGTTGGGGCATCTTCCCATAGAGACGTCTGCAGTCTGCGGCCCGAAAGTAAGACTGTCGAGCACCAGGCCATTTCCATCGCTCAGCATCAGGAATTCCCCGTCAGCAGATAGTTTGAAATTGCAATGGAGCCAGGCAGAAGTGGTATCCTCTTCGTCGGCCCAGATCACCAGGAACCCTCCGGCAGGGATGATCGTATTCTCCGGGAAATCAAATTTATCCGGGTTCGCCAGGTCATCTGTAAGGTAGAGGCCAAACAGGTCAAGCGGTTGCCCGGTGACGTTGTACAATTCGATCCAGTCCTCGTGATTGCCAAATTCATTGACCGTGTCCAAATTGTTCTTAGCCAGGAATTCATTGATGTAAACCTGCCCGGGCTGAGCGGTCTGGACATCTGCATAAAGCTGGTAATATTCATGTTCAGCCCTTTCCGGGGAAAATTTTGCGCCAAACGTATTTGCATCTGTTATTTCGGCATAGATATAATAGTGTGCGACAAGTGACGACATGATAAACGATGCTCCATATATATGGTCTCCTGCAGCCCCGTCACCATGCTGGCCATCATCGTACATCAACTGTTTCTGGAACATCTTTGCTTTATCGTGCCTGACCCCCAGATGGACCTCTGTTTGTCCCTGGCTGATGACCGTAGCCGTTATTGTTACCGTTTCGTTGATTTCCGGCTCAGGATTATTGGTCGAAACACCGCTGATCTCCGGTGGAACAGTCGAAAATACCGGGGAGGAAAGCAGGTAGGGCCCGCGGGCTTCCATCAGATTGGCAATACCGGGCACCACATAACTTCCGACCTGGACATCCTGGGTCAACCCTTCCTGGAACTGCTGATAGGTAAAGAAGCGGTTGGGATCGTTCATCACTGATGTGTCGACAATGCCCTGCATTTCCCCGGCAGTTGCAATATAGGAGCCATTTGAAAAATGCTCTTCAATGATGGTGCGCATGTGGGCGATGTACATCCGTTTCCAGGAGGGGTTGCTCATCAGCACATAGATCAGCGGCCAGTCGCTGTGGTTATCATGCAAAAGCGGCGTAAGCTGCTGCATATCCGGCACAGTCAGGCTGCCACTGCCTCCGCCCTGGGTGCCAGCAAAGGGAAATCCTCCGAAAGACATGTTCAGGTCCCAGATCACCGGCAGATAATATCCATCATCATCCCTATATAAATAATAGTTCTGTGAAAACCAGCCGGTATAGCTGTCGAGTCCAACCAGCGCATTGTTGAAGGCCAGCATCCATAGGGCCCGGTCGATATCCAGCACAGAGCTGAGGGCTGAGGGCTGGTTTGTTGTTACATTGCAAAGCTCAACCAGGTCATTCCAGCCAAAGTCGGATTCCATTCCATAAAAGGGGAAATAATCGCTGCTGTCGCTGCTGATGTATTTCAGGTTGCTTTTTGAATAAGGACCCGGCAATTCAGGGTTTCCTTTGATAAAAGTGTTGCCGGAAGAATAAAAATGATTGGAGCAGAACTTCTTGTTTACACTCTCATCATTGGTATACAAACCCCAATATTCTCCATTGATCGTCACACGGGCAAAATTAGACCGGGAACAATCCATATAGTGCTCCAGGATACTGTATGCCAGTGCCTCCCGGATCATTGAAGGATCAGAATAGCTGTTGGAGAGCTTGATGCTGGTATATCCCTGGTAATTCTGGGATTTGAATTCATCGAGGGAGATGTGCAGGGGATTTTTGGCAAAATCGGGGTCGTAAGAGCTCGAGCCTTTGTATTTCACCCCGGCACTATCGAATTGTACCCCGTTGATCTTCACCCACTGTGCCATCAGATAGCTGCCGGAGCCTGCCTTGGCCGTGTCCATGATATAATCCCAGTTGGACTGGGAGAAATGGATTTCGATCTGCTGAAGGGTGCCGGGATCGTAAAAGTTCTGCTGCGCATTTGTGTGGTCAACCCCTATGGCAAAAATGACCGGCAAGATGCAGCAGTGCAGGATGAGCCGGTTGATTCGATTTCTGTAGTTCACATTACCTGATTAAGATGATCTTTGAAGTATACGTTTTCCCTCCCAAATCAATGGCAACAAGCACGTATATTCCGTCTGCAAGCGTCGAAATATCTAGGGTGCGTCCAGGTTTGGGATTCATAACAATCCTCCCGGAATGATCGCAGATACATATTTCCCTGATTTCTTCCGGGCGGATATCGCTATCAAAGGTAATGAATCCGGTGGACGGTACAGGATAAATGGTCAAATGTCCTGCCAATTGTTTTTCCAGGATACCAGTCAGTTCAAATGAGTAAGGATCAGATAATTCTGATTCACAGCCGTTTTCATCTGTGATGGAAACCTGGTACGTGCCGCTGACCTCGGGTACCAGGTACGACGCATTGGCACCCGGAATGAGAATGCCCTCGAGATACCATTTATATATTACACCGGTACTGGAATAGAGTGTATCATTCTGCTGCGTGATGGAGGGTGGCGGAGGCATGGTGCCTTCGACATAGCACCTGGAATAGCGGTAAGCATGAGAACTGGATCCTCCAATATTCTTCGACCAGATGAGATCCTGGTTTGCATCTATTTCGTAGATAAGGCCGGCCTGGCTGATGCATACCAGCATATTCCCGTTCGGCAGCTGCTGGGAATTGCCTTCATTGTTGGTATGCCCGTTGCATGCATGCCGCAGGGTATAGGTGGCAGGGGAATAGGCTGTCCCGGGGATAAGGGAATAAGTATAGCCATTATAAGGAGGTGAAATCAGGTCGACGCTCGATTTGTTCTGCGAAACGCCATTGTTGTTGAATCCGACCAGGCAGGTGGCATTCGGGCAACCTGCAGGGATCCAGTGGGCATCGTGGACCACGTTGAAGATTTTAGTCCCGCTGGCATCATAAGCGGCCGGGTTCCCCCAGCGGTAGAGGATATCCCCTCCCCTGCCGGAATTGCCCCCGGAATGTCCGGCAGCCTCTTCTGTCGTTGTGCTGTGGTCTATCACATATAATTCGTTGAGAAAGTGTGAGCTGATCACGACCTGGTCAAGCTGTTCATTGTAGTCGATACCGTTCACATGCATCCAGTCCTTTGTCTGCTGCGTATTGTTATAATTCAGGTCGATCAGTTCCGGGTGATCAGCGACCACGCCGTAATTATTCTTAGTGGCATCATAATCCTGCACCAGGTGGTCCCAGGCATGCCATTCCCACACGATACTTCCGCCAGTGGCCCCAAAAGGCTGGACTTCCATGATCATATCAGGCCACATCTCATGGCTGTAACGGCTGCCGGCCTGGGTGACCTCAGATGCGGTTTTTCTTTCATACACGATCAGCAGCACATTCCCGTTCGGCATAGGGCAGATATCATGATGGGAACAATAATTGGTCGTGGAACAAACGTAATCCCATAAAACGGTGCCGTTCCAGTTGACCTTCTGCACCTCCCCGCACATGCCTCCCCCCTGAAATGAGTTGCCCTGACGCGCCACTGTCCTGACCAGCGTTCCTCCCGGGAGCATATAAGTCGAATACCCGGTTCTGGCACTGGAGCTGAATGACCAGGTATGATAGTTGGTGCCATTGGTATCAACGAGGTTGGCGGTAGTGCCGTTCTGCAGACTATAAAGCGTGTAATCCCCCCATTGCTGGCCTTCAACGACATACCCAACCATAAGTAAGAACAATAGTGCAGTTATTTGCTTCATCGTATTCATAATTAATAGACTAAGGATTCTCAGCTTAATAGGATTCACTTTGAAATGACAAGTTTAATGGTGTTCAACCAGGACCTGTCGTCTTCGATCCTGACAAAATAAATGCCTTTGCTCAGGTCATTGCAATTGATCACGAGTACATTTGATTGGCAATCAGGAAATCTCCGTATCACATTCCCAAGCATATCGGTGAGGGTAACCTTATGGTCAAGCACATCATCATTAAATTCAAGCCTGGTCATTGCCATACAGGGGTTTGGAAACAACGCGGCACCCCTATGCCATCCGTGGGGTATAATTTCAAGTGCCCCGCATGCCACGCATTCCGAGTAACAAACGACAGCCAGGACTGTATCTTTTGGCACATTGACCAGCCGGGCTCCGGCCATGGCGCATTCATCGGGAACCGTTTCATAATCAGGCTCCGTATTTCCGTTGATAAATCGATATGTCGCCGTGCCCAACGCGGCATCGACATAGAAAATGTTCTCATAAACCTTGTCCGCGAAACAATATAGAATACTGCCCGCAGGGTCCCATCCCTGGAAATCGCCCGCGGCATGCACCCCGGCAGCATTGACTGTCGGTTCTTTTTGCATATCTACCAATAATCGGATGAGATAAGTGCCCCGGGGGGCATTCCCTGAGAAAAGCACCGGGCTGATCAAGGCCGTATCATTATAAAGTGAATCGATATATACCCACCGGTTGTCATTGAAGTCATAGCCCACCCTGGATTCAACAGGCACAAATTCCACCTCGTACCATTGATCGCCATTGATGAATTTATACTCATACTTTGCAAAAGCGGGGATATCGACGACCACACTGTAAATATCCGTGCCGGGTTCATTTGTCATTGCCGTCGTGTTCGGCTGCCAGTTTCCGCCCGGATATCCGGCCGCCTCCTGGAAATCACCCGACACATGAACCCCGGTGGTATTGACCACCTGACCGGTCATATCGACAGCAAATTTCACCATCCTGGCATTTGCAGTTGTGATGGCCAGGAGCATTATAGGTATGATTAACCAGGTTTTCATCTCATCAGTAAATTAACAGTCCATTAAAATTAATTTCCTCATCTTCCCTTATTGATTCCCGTATATTTCAATAAATGATTTTTCGTAGCTGGTTCCGACGGGAATGCCTTTTTCCCCGATGAAAATGACTTTATTCCGTACTTTATCGATCCTGGACAAAGGAACGATAAAAGAGCGGTGCACCCTTACAAAATCTTTCTCCGGCAGTTTTTCCAGGATCGACTTCATGGTCATCCTGGTAACGACCGGCTTCTTTCCCGGCAGATGAATCTTCAAATAATCATCAAGGCCTTCAATATAAAGGATTTCGTTGAGGATAACCTTGACCAGGCTGTAATCGGCACGGATAAAGATATACTGCTGTCCGGCATTATCTTTCTGATGGTAAAACCGGTAATAATCATAGGCTTTATTTACCGCCTGCAGAAAACGGTCAAAGGTGAAAGGTTTCAGCAAATAATCCATTGCGCTCAGGTTAAAGCCCTCGACGGCGTATTCACTGTAGGCCGTAGTGAAGATCACCATCGTTTCACGGGGGACTTTTTGATAAAACTCAATTCCGGATACAGAGGGCATCCTGACATCCAAGAATACCAGGTCAACCGGGAACTTCTGGAGAAATTTCAATGCTTCGCCGGGACTGGTAAATGTCTTCACCAGCTCGACATGGTCGAACCTTCTGCAAAAATTCTCCAGAATGCCCAGGGCAGGGGGTTCATCATCCAGTGCAATGGCCTTCATCATGACAGATCAATATATAAATCAACCGTAAATGTCTCTTCCTTATCCTCAATAACAAGCTTATGGTGATCGGGATAGATAAGATTTAACCGGCGGCGGGCATTTCCTATCCCGAGCCCGACAGATTGTTCCTGGTCTCTGCGGATATTCAGTTTGGAATTGAAAACCTTCAGATGCAATTTAATGCCTGTGATATCCAGCTCGATCAGGATATAAGAGGGATCTTCGGGATTGATGCCGAATTTAAATGCATTTTCAATGAAAGGGATCAGGATAAGCGGAGCGATCCGGATATCCTGCGGATAATCTCCAATTTTAAATTCCACGTTGACAGTTTCGCCATGCCGGATCTTTTGCAGTGCGATATAATCGCTGATATAGCCCATCTCTTTGGAAAGCGGGACAAAATCCTCGCTCGCATCTGTAAGCACATACCTCATCATTCCGGAAAGTTTTACGACTGCTTCGGGGGTGTTATCAGCTTTCTGGAGGGCGAGGGAATAGATAGAATTCAGCGTATTAAAGAGAAAGTGCGGGTTGATCTGGGCCTTAAAGTACATCAGCTCGGCATCCACTTTCTCTTTTTCCGTCTTCTTCCAGCGGTTATGAACCTTCAGCATCAGTGAGAAAAAAGTAACAGCAAGAAAGAACAGGAGGTTATGTGAAAAAGCAATCATCACGCCTCCGCCCATCCGTTCATGATGGGGACGGGGGCCGAAACCGCGGCCTTCAAAGCCAAAAATGAAGTTTGGCAGCAGGACAACCACCACGAAGCAGAAAACAATCGCAAGGATGAAGTATAGATATCTTTTCGTGAAATAAAGCCGGGGGATCAGCAGGTAATAATTTAAGTAGAAAAAAAGCAGGATAAGGAAGGCATGCAGAAACTCCCGCAGGGAACGCGGATCACTGAAGAATTCATTTACATCTAACGGCCCCGGCACAAAAAAGATCGGCAGTGTTAAAAAAATCAGGCAACCGATTATGTGGAAAAGAATTTGTGTTGATCTACTTTTCATATCCTTGCTTTTCAAACATAAAAGTACTCGGAATATTTTACAGAGAGCAGTAAATGAGGTAATCAGGCAAAATTCAGCGGAGTTCTTCCCGGTTATTAATAAGTTAATTAAACATCATTGCCTGATATCATCTACTTAATAATTAACTAATTTAGCCATGCAAACAATTAATTTTCACTGCATATTTAAACTTCCGGTCATGCGCTACTTCATCTCAGCTTTTATCCTCACCACTTTCATTATCTTTTGTGCATCATTCGCTCCGGTGTCAGCCCAGGTTGTCATCAATGAATATTCAGTATCCAACCTGGGGACCATCCAGGATAATTACGAGGAGTATGAAGACTGGATAGAGTTGTACAACAAGGGTGGATTCACGGTCAATATCGGCGGATTTTACCTGAGCGACCAGCCGGATGCCCCACTGAGATGGCAATTCCCCGCGGGAACCACTATTCCCTCCGGGGGCTATTTATTGGTCTGGGCCTCAGGGCGGGATGAAGTGCTGGGAGGTAATTATCATACGAACTTCAGACTGTCGCAAACCAAGGAAAGCCCTGACTGGATCGTTTTCACCGATAATGATGGGATCATGCTGGAACAATACCAGCTGGAAAACACCCAGATCGATCACTCCAGGGGGCGCACCCTGAATGGCGGCGACCAGTGGGGTGTTTTCACAGCGCCTACTCCCGGCTCCTCAAATAATAGTGCAACGGATTATGCCCGGT
>Ga0208980_10002329_pt1 | contig 11527 bp, 10 predicted proteins | sample WetSurMetagenome_3_FD_187993 | JGI IMG/M metagenome (GOLD analysis project Ga0208980, IMG submission 187993) | Wetland microbial communities from Twitchell Island in the Sacramento Delta, sample from surface sediment Aug2011 Site A1 Bulk (version 2) | ecosystem: Environmental > Aquatic > Marine...
CAACGCTGTAAATGAGGGGAAGAACTACATCGAGGATGTACAGAATGCGCACCTTGAGTATGTCGTTCGGTCCGGTGCGCTCAAGGCCAGCTGTTCATACGATGCAATCGCTGAGACTGATGTGGTGTTCATTTGTGTCCCCACGCCATTCACTGCTGCTAAGGATCCGGATATCAGCTTCATCATGTCATCCTCCCGGGAAATCACACAGCGATTACACAAGGATCACCTCATCATTCTGAAGAGTACTACATTTCCTTCCACAACTGAAGACTATGTCCTGCCCGTGCTCGAAGAATCAGGTCTGAAGGCGGGGAAGGATTTCAACCTGGCGTTTTCCCCCGAACGAATTGATCCGGGAAATAAGCAATTTACAGTCCACAATACGCCGATTGTAGTTGGAGGGTTGACCTCCGCATGTACTGAACTTGCTGTCGCTATTACAAAGCAGGTAATCGAGAAAGTGGTTCCGGTGTCGAGCCCTCGCATTGCGGAAATGGAGAAATTGTTGGAAAACATTTTCCGCAGCGTCAACATTGCCCTCGTGAATGAACTGGCCCAGCTCTGTGACCGCATGGGCGGGATTGACATCTGGGAAGTTGTTGATGCAGCGGCAACAAAACCGTTTGGCTTCATGCCATTCTATCCGGGTCCTGGCATCGGTGGTCATTGTATCCTCATTGATCCGTACTATCTGAGTTGGCTCGCCAGAAAGTATGATTTCCAAACCAACTTCATCACTCTTGCAGCAGAGACGAATGAGGACATGCCGTTCTTTGTGAAAGACAAGGTCATGTGGGAAGTAGCCCACTTGCCCGTGACTCTTGCCGAAGCGCGGATACTCGTGTTGGGGGCGTCATTCAAGCGGAATGTAGACGATACACGTCACTCACCCGCCATCAAGGTCTTTGAACTTTTGCTATTGGCCGGGGCGAAGAACATAGTCTATCATGATCCCTATGTTCCCGACGTTGAGGTTTGCGGGAGCAGGTTTGCGTCAATTCCACTTACGCCCGAGGAATTACAGAAGTCTATGTGCGTCATTATTCTTACTGATCATTCCAAGTTTGACTATGCACTCATTGGCAAGCACGCGAGTCTGATTATCGATACACGAAATGCGATGAAGCGAGTGGACTCTCCTCGGGCACGCGTGGTGAAGTTGGGGGGTGGACAGGTTTCCATGAAAGGCTTCTCACATTAGGTTTTTGAAAGGAGTGTATGAAGCAAGAATTCGGAGTAGCGGTGGTTGGCAGCGGGAAGTGGGGCATCAATCATGTTCGTATTGCGAGCCAACTCCTCGGTGAACGGCTAAGAATGGTGTGTGATGTTTCTGACAAGGCTCTAGCCCAGGCGAAAACGGTAGCTCCTGCAGTTCGCACAACGAAGCAGCTGGGGGATGTTATTCTTGATCCTGAGGTCAGTGCAGTCATCATAGCGTCAGGCGCGGAGACTCATCATGATTTCGGGAAACGATGCCTTGAGGCTGGCAAGCATTGTTTGATCGAGAAGCCGTTGGCGCTGAGGTCAACCGATGCGATGGACCTTCTGGATGCAGCTCAAAGGAACAAACGCATTCTGATGGTTGGGCATCTGTTGCTGTACCATCCTGCCGTGAACAGGATCCGACAAGAGATTCACTCTGGAAACATTGGACAGGTTCTCTATTTGTATTCTCAGCGTGTGAATCTCGGGACTATTCGGCGGGAGGAGAATGCCTTCTGGAGTCTGGCGCCGCATGATATTTCTGTTATGCTGTATTTGACGGAGCAGTTTCCTGTGTCGGTCTCGGCGATCGGTGGCAAGTTCATCTCCAAAAACCTACCCGATGTCGTGTTCTATCATTTGGAATTCGAAGGTGGCCTGATTGCCCATGGGCACGTGAGTTGGCTCGATCCCCATAAGATGAGGAAGTTCACCATCGTCGGCAGCAGGAAGATGATCATATTTGATGACATGGAGCCAACGGGAAAGTTGAAAATATTCGACAAGGGAGTTGGCCTGGAAATTGGTGAAGGAGATCTCCTCTCGCTCCCTGGTGTTCCAGAAATGCAGTCACACGTGAATCAGTTAACCATCAGGGACGGAGATATTTTGATTCCCAAGATCAGTCAGACTGAACCTCTGCGAATCGAACAGCAGCAGTTCTATGAATGTATTGCAAAGGGCAAGAAGCCACTGACCGATGGCCAGAACGGACTTCTTGTTCTGCGAGTTATGGAGGCGGCGCAGGAGTCGTTGGACAAAGGTGGAATTCCCATCCCTATCAAGGAAATGAAAGATGCCTGAAACAATGATTGCCCCTACGGCGACAATCGCCGGCGCGGTCGCGTTTGGCCACAACGTCGTTGTCGGTGAGAATGTCCGGATAGGCAAAGGATGTCTTCTTGGAAGCAACGTTGTAATCCATGCAGATACCAGTGTCGGGGACAATGTCAGGATCGATGACAACGTCGTCATTGGGAAGCTTCCGATGAAAGCTGCCAACAGTGCGACAACGCAGGATGCTGCCTTGCCTCCCTGCACAATAGGAAACGATTGCATCATCGGGACATCTGTCGTGGTGTATCGTGGTTGTAGCATCGCCAACAAGGTTCTCATTGCGGATCTTTCAACTGTCAGGGAGAATGTGACAGTCGGAACAGGCACTATAATCGGCAGAGGTGTGGCAATTGAGAACTTCTGCAGTATCGGTGAGTACTGCAAGCTTGAAACGAATGTGTATTTGACTGCTTACTCGACCGTCGAAGACCGCTGTTTTATTGCTCCATGTGTAGCGACAAGCAACGACAACTTCGTTGGTCGAACGAAGGAGCGATTCAAGCATTTCAAAGGACTCACACTTCGCAAAGGAGGGAGGATCGGCGCAAACGCGACCATTCTTCCCGGCAAAGAAATTGGTGAAGATGTACTTGTTGCAGCCGGCTCGGTTGTTACCAAGGATCTTCTTCCAAGGAAGATCTATGCCGGCGTTCCCGCGAGAGAAATCCGTGATGTGCCTGGTCCACAGCTTCTGGAGAATCAGGATTTTGGACCGCGTGCAGGCAAGAAGTAGGCTCCCCCAGTCCGGCTGGTCAGATTCTCTCCGACGGACCTCCTCGAAATTGAGAGAAAACAGCCCAATCCTCCCATAGTAGACCTGGTGATTCCTGGCACAGGCGGAAAACGGATCATGCAGTATCTTGGAACCAGCCGATCACCTACTCCCGAGTTCCTCTACTAGCTATTGGAGATTCTAAATTGCAAACCACAGAAACGACTTCGGATTCAGGCACCCTTCTTGGTCCTCAGACATTCAAACAGGCAAAGATCGAACACTATTTGCAGCGCGCTGAAGACTATCTGCAGATGGCGCGGTACCGCATCGCACTGGATAGCCTCTCGGCAGTGAATCACCTCGACCCCGACAGTTCTGCAGCCAGTTCTCTCAGGAAGAGGATAGAGTATTTCATTTGCTCGTTGAAGAGAGGCAGTCTCACGGCAGAAGAAGCAAAGGATACAGCTGGTCCAGTTTCTGGGCAAAAAGCTCGTCGTGGTGAGCTCGTTCTGCTTGTAGATCAGGACGAGCGTGTTCTTACATCGCTGGCCTTGACCCTTCGAAGATACGGATTCAGTGCTGTGGGGGCTGGGAGCTATGATGAAGCTATCGATGCGGTACTTGAATACAATCCCGACATGGTTGTCTCGGAAGTGAACTTTGAGAATGGATCTCTTGGCTACGACCTGTATCTCTGGATCCGCACGAACATTGGCACCGAGAGACTACCCTTTCTCTTTCTTGCCACACGGATCGACCGGGATACGCTGATTGCTGGCAAACGATTGGGCGTGAGCGACTTCATTCTCAAACCACTGGATGAAGATCTTGTGGTAGCCTCTGTCCTGAACTGTCTTGCTCGAAAGAAGAAGAACGGTCGATGATGGTTATGGCGAACTAGTTGATTTTCTCCCCCCTTCCATCCTGATCTTCCACTTTTCTTGCTTTTCCTTCCTCGTCTTAGTACCTTTTTTCGTCTTCATTTCTCTCGCATGTCACAACTTGTAGTCAACGAAATCTTCCACAGTATCCAGGGTGAGTCGAGCCACGCGGGGCGACCATGTGTTTTCGTGAGACTAACCCAGTGCAACCTTCGTTGTTCGTATTGCGACACAGAGTATGCCTTCCATGAAGGAACGTCAATTGGAATTGCTGAGATCATGCAGAAAGTAAGAAGCTACGGTTGTCGGCTTGTTGAAATCACTGGCGGTGAACCGTTGATGCAAAATGGAGTTCATGAGCTTATGAAGCTTCTTGGTGACGAAGCGTTTGAAGTACTGTTGGAGACCGGTGGCAGTCTGGATATTTCGCTGGTGGATTCCCGAGTCAAGAGAATCATGGATCTCAAAACACCCGGCAGCAGGATGGCAAAGAAGAATCTCTGGACAAATATTGACCATCTCCGTCCTGGCGACGAAGTGAAATTCGTAATTGGCGGCCAGGAGGATTTCGACTGGTCTGTCGAAACGATCAAGAAATATCATCTCACCGATCGGTGTCCCGTGCTAATGTCTGTTGTGTTTGGAGTGCTTGAACCGGTTACGCTGGCACAATGGATTCTTGAAAGCAACCTCAACGTGAGATTCCAATTGCAGACACACAAGTATATTTGGGAACCCGAGGTCAGGGGTGTATGATGAAACCGGCTGCGGTGGTGCTTCTAAGTGGTGGAATGGACAGCTGTGTGACCACTGCGATCGCGGGACAGCACCATTCTCTTGCTCTCCTCCATCTCAACTATGGCCAGCGAACCGAAGCCCGTGAACTGCAAGCGTTCAACGCCATTGCTGACTACGTTCGTGCGGAACGCCGATTGGTTATTTCCATGGATCACTTATCAAAGATCGGTGGCTCAAGCCTGACGGATCACTCGATGCCAGTAACCGAAGCGTATCTGGGGCGCGAAGGCATTCCGACTTCCTATGTGCCCTTTAGGAATGCGAACATGCTCTCGGTGGCCGTGAGTTGGGCGGAAGTCATTCAGGCCTCGGCGATTTTTGTCGGGGCCGTGGAAGAAGACTCGTCCGGATATCCAGATTGCCGTAGGGACTTCTTCGATGCGTTCGGCAAGGTCGTTCGAATCGGCACGAAACCTTCCACAAATATTGAGATTATTACACCGGTCATTGAGATGTCCAAAGCTGAAATTGTTCTACGCGGAACAGCACTTGGCGCACCGTTCCATCTTACTTGGTCATGCTATCAACGCGAGGACCTTGCGTGTGGAACGTGCGATAGTTGTGCGTTGCGTCTGAGGGGATTTGAGCTTGCAGGCATCCAGGATCCTTTACCGTATGCTCACAAACCGCAGTTTACGCATTGAGGGCATCTTTGCATAAATCGAGGAGAAACCACAATGGAGCACTTCAAAGATAGCATTCTGAAACTCGTCATCGAAACCTCATCGAACCTTCCACCCGATGTGCGTAGAGCGATCGAACGCGCCATAACATTGGAGACGCCCGGTACTCAGGCCGCTCTTGCTCTGCAGGCAATTGCGGAAAATGTTGACATGGCATGTGACACTGCCGCTCCAATTTGTCAGGATACCGGGATGCCGACGTTTGAAATCAAGACACCCGTCGGGGCAAATCAGATCACCATGAAGAAACAAGTCAAGGAAGCGATTGCCGAAGCGACAAAACTCGGCAAGCTTCGCCCCAATTCTGTCGACATCCTGACCAACAAGAATACCGGCGATAATTTGGGAGAGGGTACGCCCGTAATGCACTTCGATCAATGGGAGAATGAAGATATCGAGGTCCGGCTTCTCCTGAAGGGAGGCGGTTGCGAAAACAAGAATATCCAATACTCGATCCCCTGCACACTCGATAATCTTGGCCGTGCTGACAGGACGCTCGATGGGGTACGCAAGTGTATCTTGCACGCGGTGTATCAGGCGCAGGGACATGGGTGCAGTATCGGCGCACTTGGAGTTTCGATCGGTGGCGATAGGACATCCGGATATTCTCTTGCGAAGCAGCAACTCTTCCGATCCCTCGATGATATCAACCCGAATCCGAAACTTGCCCAGCTCGAGAGCTACATATTGGAAACTGCGAACAAGCTTGGCATTGGTACCATGGGATTCGGCGGAAAGTCGACTCTCATCGGGTGCAAGATCGGTGTGGCCAATCGTCTGCCAGCAAGTTACTTTGTGTCTGTCGCCTATGACTGTTGGGCGTTTCGCAGACTCGGTGTGGTCCTCGATTCGAAATCCGGCAAGATCAAACGCTGGCTGTACAAGGATGACACTCCTGCCGTGAAGATGGCGAAGACTCACGGCCTACCAGCTACGGGTCGAGAGGTGCAACTCACAACGCCGATTTCCGATGAGCAGATTCGAAGTCTCCGCGTGGGCGACGTCGTACTGTTGAATGGACTCATTCATACCGGGCGAGATGCATTGCATCACCACCTGATGACTCACGACGCACCCGTTGATCTTCGTGGCTCAGTGATCTACCACTGTGGACCTGTTGTCTTGAAAGAAGGGAATAAGTGGCGAATGAATGCCGCCGGTCCAACGACAAGTTCACGTGAAGAGCCGTACCAGGCCGATATCATCAAGAAGTTCGGCATCAGGGCTGTGATAGGAAAGGGCGGAATGGGCGCAAGGACGCTGGCTGCTCTGAGTGAGTTTGGTGCGGTCTACCTTAACGCGATTGGTGGTGCAGCACAGTTCTATACGAAGTGCATTACGGAAGTTGAGGGAGTTGATCTCCTCGAGTTCGGAACGCCCGAGGCAATGTGGCACATTAGGGTGAAAGAGTTTCCTGCAATCGTGACGATGGATTCGCATGGCAATAGTCTTCACGCTGATATTGAGAAGGCTTCGGCCAAGGAACTCGCGAAGTTTGCCGAATCAGTTGAATTCTAGATTCACGCGTGGCCCGAGTTCGATCTGATCTCTACGGGAGGATTTGGGAGACCGTCCGACGAATCCCCAAGGGGAAGGTAGCAACATACGGGGGAATCGCAGAAATGTGTGGATTCCCCCGTCATGCCCGACTCGTGGGGTATGCGTTGCATAACCTGCCCTTGGGATCGAATATCCCCTGGCATCGTGTAGTCAATTCCCAGGGAAGGATCTCTCTTTCAAGGTGGAGCGGAGGTTATCAGAAGCAGAAATTGCTTCTTGAAAAGGAGGGTGTGGTGTTTGTCAGGGAGCGAATCAACTTGTCCACATTCGGCTGGTCGAAGTGGCGGACTCTCACCAAATGAACTTTCTTGAACGCCCACGTGTTCTATTCCTGAACCTGTAGTCTCTAACGAATGTAGCTAACAGTCTTTTTGTTCACCTCTCATCCCTTAATCTCATATGGATTGGATAACTGACCCTCAGCTTTGGGCTGCGCTGCTCACACTCACAGCCCTTGAAATTGTCCTTGGCATCGACAATATCATTTTCATTTCGATCCTTGCCGGCAAGCTTCCAACTCATCAACAGGCTCGGGCACGAACCGTCGGCTTGGCGCTTGCAATGCTCACGCGAATCGGACTACTGGTTTCCATCACCTGGATTATGCGGTTGACGGAGCCATTGTTCACAGTACTTGGGAATGAGATTTCTGGAAGAGATATCATCCTGATTGCAGGCGGTCTCTTTTTGCTTGCAAAGAGCACCCACGAGATACATGAGAAACTCGAAGGTGATGAGGATGGAACGGTGGTGCGGCGGAGAGTCGCGTTTAGCGGCGTCATCATCCAAATCATGTTGCTCGATATTGTCTTCTCATTTGATTCAGTCATAACAGCGGTTGGGATGACGAATCAGCTTGGGATCATGATTGCTGCCGTCGTCATTGCCGTGTTTTTCATGATGTTCTTTTCCGGTATGGTAAGCGATTTCGTCCACCGGCATCCGACGGTGAAAATGTTGGCTCTCTCTTTTCTCTTGCTCATAGGTGTTACTCTGATTGCGGAAGGATTTGACCAACATATCTCAAAAGGATACATCTACTTCGCAATGGCGTTCTCGGTGTTCGTGGAGATACTCAACATCCGCGTACGAGGCAAGAACGCGGCACCGGTACGCTTGCACGAGACCTTTGCAAAGTAGTCATACATACTCACAAGTGCATTGACGCATGAACCAGTGGAGATTCATCCTCTTCTTTTCGATTGTTCTCTCCCTCTATGGCCTTCTGAACTTCTACATTTTCGTCCACGGATGGGGAGTCGTGCAAGGAAGCCTGCTTGAAGAGCCATACCTCGTGTTGTTCTTGGTCTTTTCACTTTCTTTTGTTGGCGGACGGTTCCTTGAGCGAGTTCGGTTGTCCTGGCTGAGTTCCCTCCTCGTGTGGGTTGGCGCCTTCTGGCTTGCTGCGATGGTCTATTTCCTTCTGGCGGTGCTGGCAATAGACCTAATTCGTCTCGTGAACTACCTTGTCCCTATCATACCAGATGGTCTCTCAAAGGAAGTCGTTGCCGCTGTTGTTTGCTCAGTTGTTGTCGGCATTGTGGTCTTGGGCCACGTGAATGCTCTTACTCCAAGAATCAAGGTTCTTGAGTTCACCATACCAAAGAACGGTCATCGATTACAGACTCTTGATATTGCTGTCGCATCAGACATCCATCTCGGTACCATAGTGTGCAAGGCCAGATTGGAGCGGATAGTTGCCAAGATCAACGAACTCAAGCCCGCTCTTGTTCTGCTTCCCGGAGATGTGATTGATGAGGATATTGGTCCGGTGATCAAGCAAAACCTCGGCGAGACTCTGCGGAAGATTCAGGCAAGGTATGGCGTCGTCGCTATTACCGGAAACCACGAGTACATCGGAGGGGTTGACGCAGCGTGCAAGTATCTCGTTGAACATGGCGTGTCAGTGCTCAGAGACTCTTCAGTCAAGATTGAAGATAGCGTGTATATTGTCGGGAGGGAAGACCGTGCCATTGGACAGTTTGCTCGACGGAAGAGAAAATCGCTGGACGAGTTGATGGCTTCAGTCGATGTTTCGTGCCCCGTTATTCTGATGGATCACCAACCATTCAAGCTCGATGAAGCTGAGCGCTGCAAAGTGGATCTACAGCTCTCCGGGCATACCCATCATGGTCAGCTTTGGCCATTCAATTTCATCACGAGAAGCATATACGAAGTAAGCTGGGGGTACACGAAGAAAGGGAGCACTCATATATACGTTTCGAGTGGTGTTGGAACATGGGGGCCTCCGGTTCGGACTGGCAACAGACCCGAAATCGTTCACCTCAAACTCAGATTTGCCTAGGTGGCTGCGCAGGTCGTTCGTCTTTCTCCTCCGCGGAACACGTTGCAAGTCACAACCATTATTCATACTTTTGTATGGATTCGCTGGCGTAGCTCAGTTGGTAGAGCAGCTGATTCGTAATCAGCAGGTCGACGGTTCAAGTCCGCCCGCCAGCTCTAGAAGTTCGATTTTTTGGATGGATCGACCCCGCTTCCTATCTTATTCACACCATTGAACTCCCAATAACTCACACTCCGAATGCATGACCTGATCGTCGTCGGATCCGGCCCAGCCGGTATCTCCTGTGCAATCGAAGCGAAGAAAGCGGGTCTCACATCCGTCGTTCTGGAGAAGGGAAGTTTGGTTGATGCCATTCGTCGGTTCCCTCAGAATTTGATCTGGTTCTCAACCCCTGAGTTGCTCGAGATTGGGGATATCCCATTTGTTGTCTCCTCCGTTCGCCCCACGCGCGTGGATACACTCGCCTACTATCAAAAAGTTGTTGCACACTACAAGCTTGACTGCCGTTGCCATAATGAAGTCAAGAACGTAGCTCGGACTGGAGGAACACTCAGGGTCACCACGGTCTCGGGAAGAGCGTACGAAGGACGCAATGTCGTACTTGCCACGGGCTACTACGACAATCCCAACCGGCTGGGTGTGCCCGGCGAATCCCTCTCAAACGTCATGCACTATTACGACGAGCCATTCAAGTATTTCGGATGCGACGTGACAGTTGTGGGAGGTCGCAATTCCGCGGTGGAGGCTTCCCTCGATCTCTTCCGACATGGGGCGAGAGTTACGCTCGTCCATCGGGGTGAGAATCTCAGTCCGGGTGTGAAGTATTGGATTCTTCCCGATATTGAGAACCGGATCAAGGCCGGACAGATTACGGGAGTGTTTCGCTCGACCGTCAGAGAAGTCAGGAATGATTCAGTCGTGGTCAATGCGCCGGAAGGAGAGAGGGAGATACCGAGCGATTTCGTGTTTGTGTTGATTGGTTTTCATCCCGACACCGAACGCCTGCACAAGTTCGGGATGGAGATCGATCCTGATACGCTGGCTCCTCGTTTTGATGATCAGACTTTTGAGACCAACATCCCCGGCCTATACGTAGCGGGCTCGATCGTGGCTGGAAGGCACACCAACAGAGTATTTGTGGAAAACGGCCGGCTGCATGGCGGTGTTATTGTCAAGGCAATCCTCTCAAAACTGTAGAATTTATTGATTTTCATGCACGAAATGCGTAGGTTGTGCCAACAATTTTACAGCAACCCTCCAGGTTACTCCCAGAAAGGAATTGAATGAACGAAGGCAGGATTGTCCAGATCATTGGACCGGTGATCGACATAGACTTCTCCGGCGGCACGCTTCCGTCAATCATGAATGCTATCCGCATCCCGAGGGGCAGTGAGAAGGAGCAACAAGATGACCTGATCGTTGAAGTGCAACAGCACTTGGGCGACAATCGGGTTCGCACTGTTGCTATGGACTCAACTGACGGGCTTCCCAGGGGAATCGCTTGCTATGACACAGGCGGGCCGATCACGATTCCCGTTGGGCCGGCAGCACTTGGTCGTCTCATCAATGTCCTAGGTCAGGGCATCGATGAGCTTGGTCCCATCAAGTCTGATGTTTACTATCCAATTCATCGCCCTGCACCTGAGTTCGACTCACTCTCGACCAAGAAAGAGCTTTTTGAAACCGGCATCAAAGTGATCGATTTGCTTGAGCCCTATTCGAAGGGTGGCAAGACTGGACTTTTCGGTGGGGCCGGAGTTGGGAAGACAGTGGTAATCATGGAACTCATTCACAACATCGCGAAAGAACACGGGGGTTTCTCTGTATTCGGTGGCGTTGGGGAACGCACTCGTGAAGGGAACGATCTCTGGCTCGAAATGAAAGAATCAGGCGTCTTGGACAAAACAGCTCTTGTGTTCGGACAGATGAACGAACCTCCCGGCGCCCGTTCTCGTGTTGGATTGACGGCCCTGACACTTGCAGAATACTTCCGTGATTCTGAGGGGAAGGATGTGCTACTCTTCATCGACAATATCTTCAGATTCGTTCAAGCAGGCTCGGAGGTCTCCGCTCTCCTTGGCCGAATGCCTTCGGCGGTAGGTTATCAGCCGACGCTTGGGACCGAGATGGGGGAATTGCAGGAGAGAATCACCTCAACGAAGAAAGGTTCCATCACATCTGTCCAAGCCATCTACGTTCCTGCAGACGACTTGACGGACCCTGCTCCTGCGACGACGTTCGCTCACCTGGATGCCACAACGGT
>Ga0208980_10002330_pt1 | contig 11527 bp, 10 predicted proteins | sample WetSurMetagenome_3_FD_187993 | JGI IMG/M metagenome (GOLD analysis project Ga0208980, IMG submission 187993) | Wetland microbial communities from Twitchell Island in the Sacramento Delta, sample from surface sediment Aug2011 Site A1 Bulk (version 2) | ecosystem: Environmental > Aquatic > Marine...
CTCCCCCCCGAGAGGTTGACGTTGAAGACGGTCCCCGGGTGCAGGTCGAGCCGGTACAGCCACTGCTCCATCCACGTGAACACCCGCTCCACGACCCAGCGGTCGAGCGACGGCATCACGTTGTAGCGCTCGGCTGCAGGAATGAAGGCGCCAGGCGCGATCAGCTCCCCGTCCTCACCCCGCATGCGCAGGAGCACCTCGTAGTGTGCGGGCGCCTTGCCCGCATTGCGCAGGGGCACGATGCGCTGGCAATACAGCTCGAAGCGATCCTCCTCCAGCGCCCGCTTGATCTGACTCACCAGCTGCATCTCGGTGCGCCGCTGCTCGAGGTCGCGGTCGCTCTCCCTCGAGAGGTGTATGCGGCCGCGCCCGGATTCCTTCGCGGCGTAGCAGGCCATGTCGGCGGCGCTCAGCACCTCGGCGGGCCCCGGGCTGGCGAAGTCCAGGATCACCACGCCAATGCTCGCTCCGACCGTGAACAGACCGCCTTCCCACCGAAACCGATGTCCGCGCACGAGGCCGAGCAGGGTCTCGGCGATCGCCATCGCCTTGTCCTGCGGGCAGTGCTCGAGCAACACGCCGAACTCGTCGCCGCCCAGGCGTGCCAGCGAGTCGCCCGCGCGCACCTGCGACTGCATCAGGCGGGCGAGCTGCTTCAGCAGCTCGTCACCGGCCAGGTGGCCGCAGGTGTCGTTGACGACCTTGAACTGGTCGAGATCGACGTAGAGCAGGCCGTGACAGGCCCCGTGCGTGCGTGCACCGTGGATGGCCTCGGCCAGGCGCTGGTCGAAGGCGCGGCGGTTCAGCAGCCCCGTGAGGCTGTCGTGATTGGCCTGGTGGCTGAGCTGCCGCTCGAGCTCCGCGCGCTGGCTGACGTCTCGCAGCACGACGACCGAGCCCGTCACGCGGCCGGTGCGGTCCCGGATCGGGGCCGCGCTGTACTCCACCGGCACCGTGTCGCCGCCACGGCGGAGGATCTCGAGCTGGACGTGTCCCAGGGCCGCCGACCCTTCCGCGCCGAGTGCCTCCGCCGACCGGCGCAGCGGCAGCTTGGTGCGCGCCTCGACCAGCCGCACCACCTCGCCGACGTGCCGGCCCACGACCTCGCACCGATCGACACCCAGCAGCTGTACCGCCTGCGGGTTCGCGAACTCGACCATCCCGTCCGTGTTGGTCGAGAGCACGGCGTCGGCGATCGAGGCGAGCGTGACCTCGGCGCGCTCCTTCTCGTCGATCAGTGCCACCTCGGCCTGCCGCCTGCTCTGCAGGGCCTCGCGATAGCGCTCGGCAACCTTGCCCAGCTCCTGGCCGAGCTGCTGCAGCTCCAGCGGCCCGCCCCACTCGAACCCGTCCGCCGTCGGGCTGCCCTCGAGCAGCCGACGGACACCCTCGACGAGGCGGCCGCGGACCCTCTCGACGCGCCGCGCGGTCGCCACCGCGATGACGACCACGGCTGCGAGCAGCAGCAGCGTGGTGAGCAGCGACGTGACCTTCAGGGAGCTCACGAAGGACTTCAACGGGGCCATGTCCACCGCCTGCGCGCCCCACAGCACGGGAGGCTCGCCCGGCCGCAGCACGACCGGCGCCCAGGACGTCTCGGCGCGCCCCGCCGCCCGGGCCGAGAACGGCTCGGCTGCCGCGAGGCGTGCCGACAGCTCGGGAAAATCCTCGACCACCTGCGCATCGCCCGCGTTCAGCAGGTAGCGCCCGTCCGGCCAGACCCAGCGGATCCCCCCACCGATGCCGGGCAGCCGTTCGGGGTCCAGAGCAACGCCAACGAGTCCGACCGTCGCCCCGGTGCCGGCGGTCACCGGGACGGCGACGAAGAGGCGGGGTGGCGACGCGCGCCCGTGCCCGCCAACCCAGCCGCCCGGCGGTCCCGCTTCGAGGGCCTCGACCAGGGCGCGGTCCGGCCGGTCACCCTGGCCGTCCGCGCGCTCGAACGGCTGGGCCCCGGACGATCGCGCCAGCCGCCAGCGCCAGGCGCCATCCGGGCCGACGACAGAGACCTCGGTCACGTCGTCGGCGTCCCCGAGCCAGCGCTGCACCACGCCCGCGAGCCGGACGGCGGCTTGCTCCGGCGTGAGCGGCCTCGCGCCGGGCGGCGGCTCGGCCCCCAGCAACTCGCGCGGACCGGGCAGGGCGGCGAGCATCTGGACCGTCTCGAGCCGACGCCGCAGATGCTGGGCGACGTCCTGCGCGTGCGAGCCGACGTGCTCCTGGCTCGAGCGGGCCGCGGAGGACTGCAGCAGCGCGAACACTTCGGGCGCGTGAAAGCCCATGTGGACGCCGAGCGGCATCAGCCCGAGCGCCAGGAGAGAGATCAGGATGAGCGTGCGCAGGCGCAGCCTCATTGCGGAAGCACCGTCCTGCGGGCCCCACCAATGGTCGGCGCGCGCGGTGCCTGCGGGTGCAGAGGACCACGTACGGATGCCCCGGCGGAGGCTCGGTACCCCCGCCGGGGTGATGGGTCGGACGGTCGCACGAAGGGCTTGTTCTTGTGGTGGCGCCGTGGCTCCGCCAAGTTAGCGGCGCCCGAGGGACCGCGCTTTAGCGCCGACCGTGCCGGGGGTCAGCGTGGCACGGCGCGACCCCCGGCCACGGGCCGCCCCTAGCGCGCGAACTGCAGGCGCTGCCCAGCGGGCTCGCCGACGAAGCGCCCTTCCTCGTAGACCTGCTGGCCGTTGACGAAGGTCGCGACCACGCGCGAGCGCAGCCGCTGGCCTTCGAGCGGCGACCAGCCACACTTGTAGAGCACGTCCTCGCGCCTGACCTGGTAGGCGCTGTCGAGGTCGACGAGCACCAGGTCGGCGTACGCGCCCTCCCGCAGATAGCCGCGATCGACGATGCCGAACAGCCGGGCGGGCGCGTGGGCAAACTTCTCGACCGCCAGCTCGAGCCCCAGGTGGCCATCGTGGACCAGCTCGAGCAGCATCGGCAGGGCGTGCTGCACCAGTGGCAGCCCTGCGGGGGCGCCGAAGTAGCCGCGCCCCTTCTCCTCGAGCGTGTGCGGCGCGTGGTCGGTGCCGACCAGGTCGAGCCGGCCGTCACGCAGGCCCGCGCGCAGCGCGTCGCGATCCGCGCGGGTCTTGATCGCGGGGTTGCACTTGATCAGCGTGCCGCGCTCCTCGTAGTCGCGGTCGTCGAACCACAGGTGGTGGATGCAGACCTCGGCCGTGATGCGCTTGCCGTCCGGCGGGCCGGGGCGGAACAGCTCGAGCTCGCGCTCGGTCGTCAGGTGCAGCACGTGCAGGCGCGTGTCGTGACGGCGCGCGAGCTCCACGGCCAGCGACGAGGACTTCCAGCAGGCCTCGGCGCTGCGGATCTCCGGGTGGAAGCGGATGGGCACCGCGTCTCCGTACTTCGTGCGGAAAGCGGCCTCGTTCTCCTGGATCGTCGGCGTGTCCTCGCAGTGCGCCGCGAGCAGGGTCGGCACGTCGCGGAACAGGACGTCGAGCACCGCCGGGTCGTCGACGAGCATGTTGCCGGTCGACGCACCCATGAAGACCTTGACCCCGCACGTCTGGTTGCGTCCCAGGCGCCGGACCTCCGCGATGTTGTCGTTGGTGGCCCCCAGATAGAACGCATAGTTGCCCCAGGCGCGCCCCGCGGCGAGGCCGTACTTGGCCTCCAGCGCCTCGAGCGTCACGGTCTGGGGCTGGGTGTTGGGCATGTCCATGAAGCTCGTGATGCCGCCCGCCACCGCGGCGCGCGACTCGGTCGCGAGGTCCGCCTTGTGGGTCAGCCCGGGCTCGCGGAAGTGGACCTGGTCGTCGATCATGCCCGGCATGAGGAAAAGCCCCCGGGCGTCGACGACGACGGCATCCGTGGCGGCAATCTCCCCGCCCACGCGCGCGATGCGCTCGCCGTCGACCAGCAGGTCGCCTTCGACGGTGCGACCGTCGTTCACGAGGTGTGCGTTCTTGATCAGCGTCTTGGCCATGGCGTTACCCGGTCAGTCGTAGGGTGCGCACCGCGCACCGACCAAGCTCAATCGTAGTCCCGATCCTTCCAGGTCCGCAGCGCCCGAAAGACCTCTGCGCCGCCCTGCAGCCGCCGACCCGCCCAGCGCTCGGCAGCGGCGATCACCGCGGGCTCGGCGACGCGCACAAAGGGGTTGGTCGCGCGCTCGAGGGCAATCACCGAGGGCACCGTCGGCTCGCCGCGGCTGCGCGCCAGCCGTACCTCGGCCTCGCGACAGATCAGCTCGACGTTGTCCGGCTCGACCCACTTCGCAAACCCGAGGTTGGCCTCGGTGTACTCGTGCGCGCAGTAGACGAGGGTGTTCGGAGGCAGCGCCGCGAGGCGTTGCAGCGCGCCGTGGAGCTGCTCGTGGGTGCCGCTGAACACCCGGCCGCAGCCGGCCGCGAACAGGGTGTCGCCGCAGAACAAGGCGCCCTCGCCGATGTAGGCGACGTGGTCCTCGGTGTGGCCCGGCACGCCGAGGACCTGGAAACGCGTCCGCAACCCGGGCACCACAGCCTCGTCACCATCCTTGAGCGCGAGGTCGCGGTGCGGGATCGGCTCGCCGGCCGGCCCGAGCACGCGGGCGCCCGGGAAACGCGCCTTCAGGGCAGCGATCCCGCCCACGTGGTCGCCGTGCTTGTGGGTCACGAGGATCGCGACGAGATCGAGGCCGTCGGCGGCCAGACGCGCCAGCACCGGGTCCGCATCGCCGGGATCGACCACGGCGCAGGCAGTGGAGTCCGGTCGACGCAGGAGCCAGATGTAGTTGTCGTCGAAGGCGGGTATGGCCGAGACGTCCAGCATGTCGGCTCAGCGCCCGTACAGGGTCTCCGGGTCGATCAGTGGGGCGCGGTCCACCACCAGCCGGTCCCCGTCCACCCGGTTGTAGAAGCAGTCGCGTCGTCCCGTGTGGCAGGCCGGGCCGGTCTGGTCGACGCGGAGCAGGACCGTGTCGCCGTCACAGTCGAACCGCATCTCCTTGAGGACCTGCACCTGGCCCGACGACTCTCCCTTGCGCCAGAGCTTCTGCCGGGAGCGCGACCAGTAGCAGACACGGCCGGTCTGCAGGGTCTCGTCGAGGGCTTCGCGGTTCATCCAGGCCATCATCAGCACCTCGCCGCTGTCGTGCTGCTGCGCGATCGCCGGCACGAGGCCCTCGGCATTCCACCGCAGCCCGTCCAGCGCCTCGGCGAGCGGCATTCCCTCGCCCACCGCCAGCCGCTCGGTCTGCTTCAGCGACGCCATCGCGGATCCCTCGAACGGAAGTCGGCGGGATCATACACCAGCGCATCCGGCCGCCCGGCGCGGCGCGTACAATCGGCGCACAAGAGGGCCCGCCGCCATGCGCATCTTCCGCATCTCCTTCGTCAGCCAGGGCAAGGTGTACGTGCTCTATGCCGAGCGCGTCCAGCAGGGCGAGCTGTTCGGCTTCATCGAGCTGTCCGGGATCCTGTTCGGCGAGCACGCCTCCATGGTGATCGACCCAGCCGAGGAGAAGCTCAAGACCGAGTTCGGCGGCGTGACGCGCACCCAGGTGCCCATGCACGCCGTGATTCGCGTCGACGAGGTCGAGAAGCGCGGCCAGAACAAGATCATCGAGCTCGAGGCCGGCTCGAACGTCACCCCCTTCCCCGTCTACACGCCAGGCCGCGGCGCGGACCGCTGAGCCCCGCCGGCCGCGCGGGCCGCGCCGGGTCGGGATCACCGGTTGCGAAATGTCAGGGGCTTCCGCCTGAAGGTTAATTAGTATTTTCTGCTGCACTCATGGTGCGGTGCAGTACCGGCTACACCCCAACGACAACGGAGCGGATCCCATGCCAGCCATCACGAACGACAGCGAATTGCGGCAGTTCATCGACTCCCTCGGCTTCGACCAGCAGCGCGCGTTGGGCGCACAGTTTGCCGAGGGCGTCATCGACCTCACCCAGGACCCCCGGCTCAAGAAGGCCCTCGCCACCGCGCTCGCCCCGGGCGTCAGTGGCCCGGAGGTGGAGGAGGCCTACAAGACGGCCAAGGCCATCTCCACCGCGACCTTCACAGCCTGCGGCCGGGACGCGGACTGGATGGCCCAGGCGGAGCACTTCACCGCTGCCGCCCTGCAGGCCGCCCTGGCCCCGGCGGACCAGCTGCCCGGCAAGGGTACGGCGGCCTGGAAGGCGGCAATGCAGGCCCGGATGGCCCGTAACTGCGCGATGATTGAGACGGGTCAGGGCGCCGTGGATAGCGAATCCCAACGGCAGTATAAGATTGCGCAGAGCGCCGCCGGCTGAGGCCCGACGGCCAGATCACGACGACAACCAAAGGGGGAGCACTACCGATGAAAGAGCTGTGGGCTCAGCTGCTGAGCGATTGGGTCGGGCAACTGTCGCTGTTCGTCATCGCCTTCGTCATCCTGATGGCGATATTCTTCCTCGTGTGGTTCCTGAAGAAGTCCGGCGAGGGCCCGAAGAGCTGACCGCCGGGCTCGCGACGAGCGGATGCAATTCCTCCACGGCGGGCCGGGTTGGCCCGCCGTTTGTTTTTCTGCGTCGGTCGCTAGAATCGCGGCAAGAGACGTCTTGACGAGGATCCTGCCGTGTCGGTCCAGCAACGCATCGAGGCCAAGCTCGGCGAGCTGTTCCACCCGCTGCACTGCGAGGTGGTCAACGAGAGCTCCATGCACAGCGTCCCGCCCGGCTCCGAGTCGCACTTCAAGGTGACGCTCGTGAGCGAAGCCTTCGAGGGACGTCGGCTGCTGGAGCGTCACCGCGCCGTCAACGCGGCCCTGGCCGACGAGCTGCACGGCTCTGTGCACGCCCTGGCGCTGCACACCCTCACCCCCGAAGAGTGGTTCGCCCGCGGCGGCAGCGTGCCGGCGTCGCCGCCCTGCCTCGGCGGCTCGAAGGCCGGCTGAGCGGGCCGGACCGCCCGGCGCGCCAGCGCCGATCGTCGGAAACGCGCGGGGCGGACCGCCGCGGACGGATCGCTATCGCCTTTTTATTGATCTGGCGCAAGTCTTCGGCAGATCCATGTCGGTAGATTTAGAGAATTCGCAATTACAAAATCAACATGCCGGAGACCCCAACGTGTCAATCTGCACCACCGTCAAGGACTACACCCGCCGCCATCACTGGCTGGCCGACTTCTTCTCGCTGCTCGCCGTCGCGCTGCTGTTCGCCAGCATCTGGGTGCTGATCGACTACCACATCACGCTGCTCGAGTGGATGCACGACAACGTGATCCTCCACACCCCGATGGTGGTCGCCGCGATCGCGCTCGACGTCACGCTGATCTTCGGCCTGCTCTGTGCCGGCTCGCAGCGCTGCCCGGCGGGCAGCGACGACTGCTTCCGCACCTTCCGCGGGCGCCGGCACGGCGGCCCGTCGCCCTACGCGGCATTCCAGAACTGGCTGCACCACATGGAGAACGTGAGCAAGAAGCACCGCTGACCGCGGGCTCGCCGCGCTCGCGAAAAGGCCGCCCTGGGGCGGCCTTTTTTTCTGGCGGCGGGCGCGCCTCAGTGGCCGAGCAGGGCGTCGATGTGCGCGACCGCACTGCGGCCCAGCGCGGACAGGTTGTACCCGCCCTCCAGGGTCGAGACGATGCGCCCGCTGGCGTACTGGTCCGCCACCTTCTTCAGCTCGCGGGTGATCCAGATGTAGTCGGGCTCGCGCAACCGCACGTGCGACATGTCGTCCTCGGCGTGCGCGTCGAAGCCCGCCGAGATCAGCACCAGCTGCGGCTGGAACTCGTGCAGCCGATGCAACCAGTGACGCTCGACCTCGTCGCGGAAGCGGGCGCCGTCCGACCCCGCCGGGAGCGTGATGTTGACGATGTGCGGGGTGTCCGTCTCGTGGCCCGTGAAGGGGTAGAACGGGTGCTGGAAGCTCGAGCAGAACAGCACCCGCGGCTCGGTCTCGAAGATGTGCTCGGTGCCGTTGCCGTGATGGACGTCGAAGTCGACGATCGCCACGCGCTCTAGCCCGTGGGCCGCAAGCGCGTGCGCCGCCCCGACGGCGACGTTGTTGAAGAAGCAGAAGCCCATCGCCCGATCGCGCTCGGCGTGGTGCCCCGGCGGCCGGACGGCGCAGAACACTGCCTGGAACTCCCGGTTCATCACGAGATCGACCGCGTGCACGACCGCCCCGGCGGCCCGCAGCGCCGCCGCGAGGGTGTGCGGCCCCATCGCCGTGTCGGGGTCGAGCATGATCATGCCTTCCGTCGGCGCCTGGTCGAACACGCTCTGGACGTAGTGCGGCTCGTGGACCCGCTCGAGCTGCTCGCGGGTCGCCAGGGGCGCGTCGATTTGCCGCACGATCATCTCAAGACCGGACGCGATGAGCCGATCGAAGATGGCGGACAGCCGGGCCGGCTGCTCGGGATGGCCGGACCCCATGTCGTGAAGCCCGCAGTCCGGGTGTGAGATGATCGCGATAGGCATTTTGTGCGCCGCAACAAGCCCGCCGAATTGGGCGTATGATGGTACCCAACAATCCACCGAACCGTTAGGACCAAACCGATGGGCCCGCACTTCCTGACACGCCTCTTCGAACCCAAGAGCATTGCCGTTTTCGGCGCCAGCGAGCGCGAGGGCGCCGTCGGCACCCGCGTCTTCCGCAACCTGATCAAGGCCGGCTACGAGGGCAAGCTGTTCCCGGTGAACCCCAAGCACCCCAGCGTGCAGGGGCACCCCGCCTTCGCACGGATCGGCGACATCGGCCTGCCCGTCGACCTCGCGGTGATCGCCACGCCGGCGCAGGCGACCATCGACGTCATCCGCCAGTGCGGCGAGGCCGACGTCCGGGCGGCCGTGGTGCTCTCTGCCGGCTTCCGCGAGACCGGCGAGGCGGGCGTGCGGCTCGAGCGCCAGCTGAAGGAGACGGCCGCGCACTACAACCTGCGCCTGATCGGGCCGAACTGCCTGGGGATGATGCGGCCGCGCGTCGGCATCGACGCCACCTTCCTCGACACGCCAGCGGAGGCCGGCCGGCTGGCGCTGGTGTCGCAGTCCGGCGCCGTGTGCACCGCGATCCTCGACTGGGCCGGGCCCCGCAACATCGGTTTCTCGACGATCGTCTCGCTGGGCAACGCCGCGGACCTCGACTTCGGCGACATCCTCGACTACCTGGCGATGGACCCGCAGACCGACGCCATCCTGCTGTACATCGAGGGCATCCGGAACAGCCGGGCGTTCATGAGCGGGCTGCGTGCCGCAGCGCGCATGAAGCCGGTGATCGTGCTCAAGGTCGGGCGTCACGCGTCCGGCTCGAAGGCCGCCGCCACCCACACGGGTGCCCTGATCGGCTCGGACGACGTCTTCGACGCCGCCCTCGGCCGCGCCGGTGTGGTGCGCGTGATGACCGTGGACGAGCTGTTCGCCGCCGCCGCCATCCTGGCCCGCGGCCAGCGCACCAAGGGCAACAAGCTCGCGATCGTCACCAACGGTGGCGGCCCCGGCGTGCTGGCCGTCGACCGCTGCTCGGACCTCGGCATTCCGCTGTCCGAGCTGAGCGTCGACACGCTCAAGACGCTCGACGCCGCCCTGCCCTCGTTCTGGTCCCACACCAACCCGGTCGACATCCTCGGCGAGGCCGGCCCCGAGCGCTACGGCCTCGCGGTGTCGACCTGCCTCAAGGACCCGAACGTCGACGGCGTGATCGTGCTGCTCACCCCGCAGGCGATGACGCGCCCGACCGAGGCCGCGCAGGCGGTGATAGACGCGATCAAGGCGGGGCCGCGCAAGCCGGTGCTGACGTGCTGGTTCGGCGACACCCAGGTCGAGGCCGCGCGCCGGCTGTTCCTCGAGCACGAGGTCCCGGCCTTCCTCACGCCCGAGCAGGCGGTGGAGGCCTTCGGCTACCTCTCGCGGTATCGCAACAACCAGGAGCTGCTGCTGCAGGTGCCGGGGCCGCTGACCGACACCCGCTCGCCCGACGTCGAGGGCGCGCGCCTCATCATCGAGGGCGTGCTGACCGACGGGCGAAAGATGTTGTCGGACACGGAGTCGAAGGCCGTGCTGCGCGCCTTCCACATCCCGACGCTGACCACGATCGAGGCGCGCTCACCATCCGAGGCCCTGGTTGCGGCCGCGTCAGTCGGCTTCCCGGTGGCGATGAAGATCAGCTCGCCGGACATCAGCCACAAGTCGGACGTCGGCGGCGTGCACCTCAACATCACCAGCCCGCAGGACATTCGCGGCGCTTACAAGAACCTCGTGGACGGCGTCCACCGGCAACGCCCCAACGCGACCATCCGCGGCGTCACCATCGAGCCGATGCACCGCTCGCGCAACGCGCGCGAGATGATGATCGGCGTGGTGCGCGACCCCGTGTTCGGTCCGGTGATCCGCTTCGGCACCGGCGGAATCGCCGTCGAGATCCTGAAGGACGGCGCCGTCACGCTGCCGCCGCTGAACCGCCTGCTGGCGCAGCGGCTGATCGGCCGCACCCGCGCGTCGCGACTGCTCGAGCCGTTCCGCCACATGGCCGCCGCCAACCGCGAGGCCCTCGAGCTCGCCCTGCTGCGCATCTCCGAGATGGTCTGCGAGCTGCCGCACATCATCGAGCTCGACATGAACCCGGTGATGGTCGACGACGCCGGCGTCATCGCGGTCGACGCGCGGATCCTGGTGGAGCGGCCGCCGACGACGCCGGAGCCCTACGCCCACATGGCGATCCACCCGTACCCCGCACAGCTGGTGACGCGCGCCCAGCTGCCGGACGGCACCGACGTGCTGGTGCGCCCGATCCGGCCCGAGGACGCCGAGATGCTGCAGGAGTTCGTGCGCCAGCTCTCGCCGGAGACCAAGTACTTCCGGTACATGCAGAACATCAAGGAGCTGACCGCGGACATGCTCGTCCGCTTCACGCAGATGGACTACGACCGCGAGCTCGCACTGATCGCGGTCACCATCAACGAGGGCAAGCGGGCCGGTCTCGGCGTCGCGCGCTACACGCTGAACCCGGACGGCCAGACGTGCGAGTTCGCGCTCGTGGTCGACGATCGCCACCGCAACCAGGGCCTGGGCTCGATGCTGATGGAACATCTCATGGAGGCGGCGCGGGCTCGAGGCATCAGCCGGATCGAGGGCGAGGTCCTCGGCGAGAACCACCGCATGCTCTCGCTCATGCGCGAGCTCGGCTTCGCGGTGCGCATCTCCGACACCGACCCCGGCATCCGCGCCGTGGAGCGCAAGATCTGAGGAAGACCCGCCGGGGTTGAGTGACGACGGGCCGCAACCGCGGCCCGTCGTCGTTTCTGCGGCGCCTCAGGCGGCGAGGCCGTACTTCTGCATGCGGTACAGCAGGGTGTCGCGGGTGATGCCCAGCAACCGCGCCGCCTGGCTGCGGTTCCCGGCCGCCAGCTCCAGCGCCTGGCGGATCACGTCCCGCTCCAGCAGGTTGAGGTCGATCCCGCCGGCCGGCAGCCGAAACCCGGTGGCGCTGCCGTCACGCGAGGGGGCCCGCATCGCGACGGGAAGGTTTTCGAGCCCCACCGACACACCGGGCAGCAGGATCGCGAGACGCTCGCACAGGTTGCGCAGCTCGCGCACGTTACCGGGCCAGCCGTAGGCCTTGAGGGC
>Ga0208980_10002332_pt1 | contig 11527 bp, 10 predicted proteins | sample WetSurMetagenome_3_FD_187993 | JGI IMG/M metagenome (GOLD analysis project Ga0208980, IMG submission 187993) | Wetland microbial communities from Twitchell Island in the Sacramento Delta, sample from surface sediment Aug2011 Site A1 Bulk (version 2) | ecosystem: Environmental > Aquatic > Marine...
TGCCGGATCCGGACCAATCTTCCGGCCAAAAGGAGATAGGAGAGCGTTTACATATCCCCCTGTTAAACCAGGCTGGAGCCTGATTTCATATCCATTATCACTAATGTGATATTCCTTCCAGTGGTTGCCGGCTATAACTAAAACGGAATCTGTAACTGCCTGTCCTGAAAGACTCGTGCCGGCTGCACGAAAGGTTACCGGAACAGATAATTTAGTGCATTCCTTTAATGTAAGAGAGACTTCATTTTCATCCTTTGCTCTGATGACCAGTTTTGGGATAAGCCTGTAAAAACTAGCATCGGTTCCATAAGCCAGAGTATGCATCGGATCATGAAAAATCCTTTTCTTATCGATAGATTCAGTAAGTCTTTGGTAGAGTAGTTTATAATTACCGGTAAGCATAGACAAAAGTAAAAAATTTAACCACAAAGGAGCTCAAAGGTTAACACAAAGGGCCCCAGAGACTAGAAAAATTATTGTCTTTAATGACCTAATTTATATTGAATTTAGAATATAATTTTATCAGGAATTCTTTATTTAGATTTCCAGACAATTGCACGTGCTGTCTGAAGAGGATTTTTTCCAACAAGGATCTCATCATCTGATGGAATCTGAAATTTAAATTCATGATCTGTATAATTTACAGCAACATAAAAGCCATCACGCCATTCCAGATAAACACCTTTCGGAAGGTCCTCAATTTTCACTCCTGTTTTTTCATAAATATCCCGGACTATTTGATGTTCAATGAGTCCGTCCCTGGAAGCTACACCTATGAAGGTAACTGTTCCTTTTCCAAGGTTCCTGGTGGTTACGGCGGCTTTTCCGGAGTAAAACTGGTCGTTATATATCGCCAGGACTTTTGTTCCGGCATAGGGAGCAAGTATCTCACCCCAGGTATTCCAATTATAGTCTTTATTATTATATCTCACAGTTCCATAAGAATCAGCCGGCAACATATCAAAGAATTCGATATCCGCGCCTATCAGCGATCGGATCGGGCCCGCCCACGATGATTCGAAGAAATGGCCATTCTTATCCTTTTGTCCTGTCCTGCAGGTTAAAATCAGGTTTCCTCCATTTTCGGCATATTGATACCATTTCTTTACCAGACTGGTGTCAATAAGCTGATAAGCCGGAGCTATCAGAAAGTGATATTTGCTGAATTCATCTTTTTCAGAAATGAAATCCATCGGGGCTGCTGAAGATTTCACAGCGCTTGTATAAATATTACGGAAGTTCCAGGTATTCCATTGAGTGGTCTGTTTCTGAATGTCAAGATCCCACATCACATCGTGACTCCAGAGTAAAGCAGTTCTGCGTTTTTCCAAAATTTCTGGCATAATGGCTGCAGAGTCATACTTACTTCTTAAAATCTTCATTTCTTTTATAGCCTGCACGAACTCCTTCCCTCCCTGCGAAAGGGTAAGACCATCGGTACCTACTATGCCTTCATGATACATTTCACTACTCCAGAGAGGATGCCTGTATCGATATGTACACAGGAAAGAACAGCCACCTCCGAATGCCTGCATAATCCACATATCAACTGTTCCGGGAAGGAGCTGAGGATTAACCGATCCCCAGTTTATTTGTCCGGGCTGAAGTTCCATTACGCCGGTCAATCCATTTATTGGGCGAAAATAATCGCAGGCTTCATTGATCCGGAAGGGAGACCCGGTGCGAAAATTATTGCCTCCAAGCACATTTTTCCCGTTAGCCGGATACATTGTGAAAGATGGAAAATCAAGATGATCCGATCTGCGGGGATCAGCCTCAATTATTGCGTTTGTGTAATTGGTAGTGATCCATTGTTCAGGAAGAATATATTTTCGCAGGATATCTGCCTGATTGTTGAGAAACCCGGCTGTCACATCTGCAGTGAACCTGCGGAAGTCAAGAACGGCATGGGGGCTAAGCTTATCCTCTACGTTCATTTCTTCATTTGGTATAAGAACCTGATCGAATCTGTTATATCTTGTGCTCCAGAAACTTCCTCCCCAGGCAGAATTCATGTTATCAATTGTACCGTATCGGTCCTGGAGCCATTTCTGAAAGGCTTCCCTTGAAGAGGAACTGAAATCGGCTATGGCAAGAGGTTCATTATCACATTGCCATCCCCATATTCGTGGATCATTTGCATAGTGTTCAGCCAGTTTGGTTACGATTATATCAACGTATTTTTTGTAGATTGGATTAGTGAGAGAAGCATTTGCCCTGATACCATGTTCTCTGAGCCGTCCGTCTGATCCGGTCAGATAGATCTCCGGGTATTTATTTCCCATCCAGGCTGGAGGGCAGAGAGTAGGGGTGCAGAGAATAACTTTCAAACCTGCCTTATTTGCCAGATCAATAGCCTCATCAAGCCATTTGAAATCAAAAACATTTTCTTCAGGTTCAAGAAAAGTCCATGAGAATTCAGCAAGATGAGTAAACTCGAATCCATAACGGGCCATATTATTAAAATCACGTTCCCACTGTTCCCTGGGCCATTGTTCAGGATAATAATATACTCCTATTTTCATAAGGTCACTTTTCCTGAAAAAAGACCCTGGCTCTTTTTTATCTTTTTTTATGTCAATCCTGAGTGGTTTATTTTCAGATCTGATACCATTTTCGCATTGTACGGAAAGCACGAGAATAATAAGAACCGTAACTATTTGCCGTCCAGATAGGATTTTTACTTTTTTCATATGGAAGTTGATTAAAAATCAGGCAATGCCACCTCCATCGACTACCAGATGCGAGCCAGTGATCCAGGTCGACATATCGCCTGCCAGAAACAAAACTGCATTGGCAACATCATCAACTGTTCCGATCCTCTGTATCGGTCGTCCAGCTGAGCAGCTTTTAAGGTATTCTTCATCGTAAACAATCCCCAGTTGCTCACATTCACTTTTTAACATAGGAGTATCAATATCGCCCGGGCAAATCGTATTGACCCTGATATTATATTTCCCGAAATCGATGGCCATGGCGCGGGTCATATTTAAAGTTCCTCCTTTCATTGCGCAGTATGAGACGGCGTTTTCCCCACCTTTCAGTGACCAGCCGGAACCGGTGTTAATAATACTGCCTCCGCCAGCCTTAATCATATAAGGTACAGCGTATTTGGCAACAAGGTACTGACCTTTAAGAGAGACATCGAGAGCAAGATCCCATTCTTCAGGTTCCAGGTCGATGGCATTTTTTCTAATGGCGATACCGGCATTGTTAAACAAAACATTGATGGAACCAAAAAAGTGAAAAGTCTCATCTACCGCCTTCCTGCATTCATCTGCAATCCGTACATCACAATGAATATACTGAGCTTTGCCTCCTGTGTTAACGATCGCTCTTCTTGCTTCTTCGCCACCTGAATCATTTATATCAAGAATTGATACACTTGCCCCGAATTCTGCCAGTTTCCTCGATGCTCCCAATCCAATTCCTGAAGCTCCTCCGGTGATTATTGCCACCTTACCATCGAGCGACAAAAGCCGGGACCTGTCGGTGACCGGTGCTGTTATTTTATGCATATAATTAAATGTTTGAATATCAGGTAAGTAAAATTATTTCAAATTACACCATTTTGAAGTGCAATTTAAATATAATTAGCTTTGTTTTCGATATGTTATCTGTTGAAGTTCCTGGATTTTCCAGACCTCTTTGATGTTGTGCAGTATTTCGGTCTTACGGTCTTGCGGTCTTGCAGTCTTGCAGTCTGGCAGAATTGCAGTCTTGCAGTCTTGCAGTCTTGTGGTCTTGTGGTCTTGCGGTCTTGCAGTCTTGAAGACGATCAGGTTAATTTCTTAATTATGGCAACAGCTTCTTTTAAAGTAAGTTCCCTGTTATATAAAACACCATTAACACCCTGTAGCTGACTTCCTTCCCTGAGACTGCCTGTATCGAGAGGAGCGAAGCCAATTTCTTCGATCAGTTTACTTACAGTGTTTTTGGCATTAATATCGTCTCCTGCAACCGGAATTACCCTTCTTTCTTCCAAAGGAAGTTTGGAATTGGCTTTCTCCGTCAGATGTTTAAACCAGATGGTGTTAAAGGCTTTTACTACCATCCCCCCTGGAAAGTGCTTAATTACTTTTGTGCTAGGAATATCATCGCCAAGGTCAAAAAATGTACCGTCATCTTTATATGGATTGGTCGTGTCGACAATTATTTTGCCAGGTACACTGAATACCGGCAGAGAATCTATACTTCTCCAATGAACTGATAAGATTATCAGACTGGCATAAGAAATTGCTTCGGTTAAATTTACGGGGTGTAATTTGCTACCCAGCTCATTAGCAAAATTTTGCAAAGAATCAGGTCCTCTGGAATTTACCAGAGCAATCTCATGGCCTGATTTTACCAATAAACATGCGAGGTTTCCCCCCATATTACCGGCTCCTATTACTGAAATTTTCATATCCTTGAATTTTTCAATGAAACAGGCTCTTCTGTAATATGTTCAATTTACTATGTTATATTATTACAAAGTGAACCATTTCCTGTTTTAGATTGTTTTATCAACATTATACAAGTGTAATTGTAATCAAACCTGAAATAAATACGAATTTTATTTTATTGGAAATAGATAAATAACTACGTTAAATTTAAAAAGCAAAAGCTATGAGTAAACATTATGCAAAAGCACATTGGGAAGGAAACCTGTTAAAGGGTAAAGGGAAATACACTCTTAAAACCAGCGGATATGAAGGCAGCATCACATATACAGCACGTTTTGAGGACGACAAAACAGCATCAAGCCCCGAGGAACTGATAGGTGCAGCCATCTCGAGCTGCTTTTCAATGGCACTTGCAAATAACCTTGATAAAGCAGGTAATACTGCCGAAAAAGTGGATACATCTGCGGAGGTCATTCTTGTCAAAGTTAATGACGCATTCACCATAACTGAAATTTTATTGAAAACCGATGTAAAAGTGAGCGGACTTGACAATAAAAAGTTTCAGGAAATAGCTGAACAAACCAAAAAAAGCTGCCCGGTATCGAGAGCGCTTACAGGCACGAGCATCAAACTCGAAGCAACGTTGGTTTAAAATATAATATCAGCCCTGTGGTTCAGGAATTCCGGGCTGAAGCAGGGCTATATTTCATCTGAAGCCAGATAGTATGTCTGGAATTTAGATCAGAGAAAGAAAACGTAGCAGGATATTAAAATCATTGGCCCGGCAAAGTGACAGGTACCCAATGGGTATATATAAACTATTTTTTCTGGCTGACAATGATAAAATCTTTTGAGTTGTTATTCAACTCACCGCCATTGTAATCGCCATATATTTCATATTTCTCAAATTTTGACCGGGCCAGTAAATGCTCCAGTTCATATCTGAAAAAGAATCTTAAAGGCAAAATCCAGTCATCATGTTTTAACTCATTTTTCTCTTCCCATTCCAGATGGAAATTAACATGTATAATCTGGTTAATTAAATCCGGTTGGGTAGAAACAAATCGTCTGATCTTGTTGCCGGAATCATATTCGCCTTCAAAATCCATTTGATTGTTTATTCCCTTTATTAATTGATTCAGATCGGGAATAAATGTATCAAAAATAAACCTTCCGTTACTTTTCAAATGAAAATAAACATTATCTATAGCCCTGATTTGTTCCTCTATATTAAGTAGATGCATCATTACGCGGAATGGTGCAATTATGAGATCAAATTGAAAATCAAAAGAAAAATCAATGATGTTTTGCAGACTTATCCGGTGATGCTGTTCGGGTTGAAGCTTATTATACAGGATTTCAAGCATTGATTCGCTGATGTCTAAACCATAGATATCAGCTCCCTTATTTAGTGCATTAGTAAATAATCTTCCTGTTCCTACTCCGATTTCCAATATTTTACCTCCTGAACTTTTTATTTCATTTTGAAAATATTCATCGTCAACGGCATCTCTCATATTGTGATATATCGTGTCGTAGAATCTCGCAAAATTTTCCGGGTATTTGCAAATCATAGGTAATGATTATTTAGGATTAAAGGTAAACGACAAGTACTCCCGACACAAGCGACACATGGCAACAGTCTGCTGTTACAACAAATCGTCTGGTTATAACAATTGCTTTGTTGAGGTATCCCTGAAATTCAATTTCGACATTTTTATTTCTTAACATAGCTACCTCAGAATCATTTACAAGTTGATAATATCCTGAATTGTCAGTTAAATCGCTGTCCTTAATTGTAATGTCCTTATTATCAAAGATCCGGATAACCTTAAAATCAGTCAACAAAAAGGCAGTACTATCAGCACTTTTTATTATCTGAATTTGGATAGACCTGAAATCAAGTGTACAGAAAACATTAGTACAATCCATTTTATTCTCATTTTCTTTTTCACAACGCAGGCCTAATGCAGACAGAAAGATAATCGTAATGATAAAATACTTTTGCATAACTTCAGATTTCTTTAATACTTCCTTTCAGAATTAGATTAATATGATTTGTTCTATCCTGGAAATCAAAAACGACTGTGTTTTCAGAAAAAGTGAATGTGAACTTATATAGATTTATTCGGCAAAGCTCATTATAGTTAATTATTAATTTGTTCCTTTCCCAATACCCTTTCAGGGCTATAGGTAATCCCAACTCCCTCTCTTTTGAAATTTTATAATTATCATTCATTCCGATGGGATGTTCTTCTTTTGAGCCATCTGTAAAAGAAAGAATAATAAAAAAATCTTTGTCTCTTTTTTCAAACCGGAGTGTACTTAATTTTAAATCATTCGGTCCAAATTGAAATTCTTTTTTTTCGACAGATGATGAAAAATCTTCATTGACATATTTATTATTAAGTATTTCAGGGGATTGTATTGTTTTAATCGTGCTATCCAACAGGGTATGGTTATCAACAGAATTTTTGTAAGATTTAATCGATTCAAGCACCAGGTTATCAATATCGCCTGCTTCATATCCACCTCCGGTAGTAGCGATTACCAGATTTCTATCTTTGAAAACAAACAATCTTTGGCCACCTCTTCCAACAGCCTGAATCTCATCAGGATTTTCACTATCCAGCCACCAGCCATAACCATAGGATTCTGATTTTTGTATTTTATAGAGGGGTGCTATTTTTTCAATCCATTCGTTCGAAATAAGTTGATTGCCTTCCCATTTTCCTTTGTTCAGGATTAAGCAACCAATCTTGGCCATATCATATGTTGAAATATATAAATCTCCCCATCCATGATTTACCCCTTTCTTATTATTAAGCCAGTAAATATCTCCAAAATTCATTGGTTTAAACAGGAATCTTCCGGCAAACTCGAGGCATGTCATTTTTGTTGCTCTTTGAAGGATTTCAGCCAGTAAATAAAAATTGCCACTGCAATAAGAGAACTCTTTCCCAGGGAGCGATTCAAATGGAAGGTTTAACAGAAACCTTACCCAATCCTCACTATTTCTCATCTGGTATAATTCTTTTTCCCCGTTGTTCCAGCTGCACTTCAAACCAGAAGCCATATTCAGCAAATCTCTTATCCTCAGAGTTCTCAGTGTATCGTTCTTAACATAATACTCAGGGAAATATTTCAGAACTAACTGGTCCTCATTCTCAATATATCCTTTATCAATTGCGATTCCTGTTAATAAACTGGTTATGCTTTTTGTGACTGATGCCATATCATGCACATAATCCTTTCGGAACGGATAAAAGCAGGCGTCCAACACTACATGATTATTCCTGATAACCAGCAGACTATGGATATTGATGCTGTCATATTTGAAATGGTTAATTCCATTGACAAATGTTAATGAATTCATACCCTCTTCTTCAGGGGATGTCACTTTCCAGGGAACATGGTATACCTGACCGAAATTCAATGTCAGGATCATTGAAAGAAAAATTATTATCAGGTATCTCTTCATTAACAAATTGTAAAAAATATCCTTTTTTTTCAGAATTGGCAGTGGTCGCTTCAGTTGGTTACAGCATTTTAACTTCAACTCTCCGGTTTAATGTCCGGAATTTTTCTTCTGTTTCTTTAAACAGTGGCTGGCTTTTCCCAAAACCTGTAAATTTTAATCTCTCCGGGTAAATCCCATTTTTAATCAGCCAGGCATATACAGCCTTTGCTCTGTTGGTCGACAATTCAAGATTATATTCTTCACTCCCGATATCATCAGTATGTCCGGAAATTAATATTCTGATCTCAGGATTGTCACGCAGATAGGTTAAGAGCGTATTAAGAATCGTATCTGCGTCGGGAAGGAGTGCATAACTATTGAATTCGAAATTTACGTTCTTCAGGATCACTGAATTTCCAGGCTTCAAATTGATCAGGTCTGTTTCAATAGCCTGCAAGTTTTTAGCCGGAATGGTGCTGATTGTATCGGTTTGAACATTCTTGTATTTACAATCGCACTCCATTGTGTCCTGGATCTCAAGCAAGTCGACATTATCAATGAGATAGTATGCTGACGCCTCAATGCCAAACTTACTTTGGGGGATTTTTTCCCGGCGTAAGATTATCAAACTGTCCGGAGAGGAAAATCTTCCGATTGAAATATATTGTTCTCCCCCCTTTGCTACAAAAAAATCGCACAGGGTAACAAATCGTTTATTATCTACATCCAGTGTTGACAGAATTAACTGAGGAGCTAAGCAGTTTTCATTACTTTCATTTATTTTGACTGCTTCAGGTGATAAGTATAAAGCAAGACGGTCTGTCGAGAACCCTGAATATGAAGTCAATGCAACGGAAACCATGATACAGTATTTCTTGCCTCCAGATAATGGTTCAATGAGTTTCCCCTGAATGTATTCCGAATAATGCTCTTTTTCTCTGTATAATCCGAGACCTGCAAAACTGAACTTATCAGGAAGCTTGAAATCAAAAAGGTAGTAATTGCTAAGAACATCAATAGTTCTTAAGTTGCTGATATAATCTGGAGTATAATTTCCTGGCGTTACCCAGTAGGGAATCCAATCATCAATTCTTGATCGTCCATCATAAATAACTGGTATCGGTTTATAATAGAAATAATCAAAATCAGGATTAATTATAAGATTGTTTCCTCTGGTAAGTGGTGTCAGCAATGTAGTATCAGTAATCCCGTTCAGAAGAGTAATTTTTCCAGCCAGCCCTGAGTCGCCGTAAATTTCTCTGGTGGAATTGATAAGGATGCCATTTTGATATGTATCCTCGCGATATTTTTTACCCGCTTCATTGAAATATGTCCATTTACCATGAGGCAGATCATATGGATTTTTATCTTTTATAAATTTGTACTTCTCAATCCTGCTTAACTGTCCATTTTGATACCAGTATTTCCACTCCTTCCCTTTTTTTTCTATTTCGCCGAATTTCTGCATCTTAGGAGGCATTTTTACATCGTAAAAGATCGAATAAGTGTAAAGAATACCTTTTGACTCCATCTGGCCATTCCTGTAATATTTTTTGGTCATTTTTCTTTGACCACTTACATCGAAACAACTTAAAATTATTACAGCAATTATTATGATCCTTTTCATTTTTTACTTTGATATGAGTGCTGCAGACGATTTTTCATGTACCGTTAGAGTGGGAAAAGTTAAAAGTCAGGTCCTTTTTTGCTTCAACTGCAGATCAAATTCCATCATTTATTGAATCCATCAGATATTCAGGAATAGAAGTTAAAAGACCAATTTTTCAGAAGTATTTAAAAAAGTTATTCGTTCCTAAATCATTTCTATGCTTATTAACTTTTTATTTTAAGCATTACCAGAATAAAGCAGGATATCATCACTATTGCATTCAGAACGCTCAGAACTCCTGACGACCATGGATGCAAATTTTTAAAATCCAGTATCATCGGGTAAATAAAAAATATTGCGAGAGGAATAAGGAAGCCGGCAAATTCGGCGAACCTTATTTTAGTTATCATCATGAATCCTGTGGCTAAGTAGACCACACTGAATATTATGTATTTAACATAACTTTGATGAGGATATGTTATATACCCAAGATAAAGATTTAAGATAAAGAGAACTAATAGAAGAGCAACTGGTATTATACGGATTGATTTCATTTTATTGAGGGATTGTTTTTGGATTTTGAATAAGCTAATTTACAATATTATAGCTCTATTGTCAATTTTCTTTTCAGGTAATGACCAAAAGATCCTCAGGGCTGTCATGAAAGTATGTGGATGAAGAAAATGAATGTTAGCCATTCAAAAGAATCCCTGGTATATCAGTCAACGAGTTGACCCGTTTTGCCCGCAGAATTCCAGATACTTTAGGACGAAGACCAATAATTGGACTGCCGGGTTTATGACGTGTTAATTAATTCATATCCTAATTTCAGGCGAAATGATAAAGGAATACCAATATTGCATCCAATGCAGTTTTTTTATTATCCAATATTTCCAGTGCAACTTTTATTTTGGCTCTGGTAACTCCCCTGAGGTCAATTAAAGAATTCAATTTTGCTCTGATCCTTACCTCACTGTTGACTAAGACAGGTTGATTAAATCTCAGGTTTTCTATTCCGTAATTTACTGTCATTTTAATGTTATTTACTTCAACTATCTGACCCCATAAATACGGAATGACGGATAATGTCAGATATCCATGGGCGATAGTACTTTTATACGGACTTTCCACTTTTGCCCTTTCAACATCAAGATGGATCCATTGAAAGTCCAATGTAGCTTCCGCAAATTTGTTTATATGTTCCTGCGTTATTTTTAAATATTCGGAAACACCTAATTCTTTCCCGATGTATTGCTCCAAATCTTTGTAGCTATTTATTATTACTTTGCTCATTTATAAAATTATTTGGTTACAGGTCATTTGTTGGTAATATTCATTGGAGTGTAAGAAAATCATTTATCATGCTGAATAATTAGTGACCACTTAAATATAATTGATTTTCAATTGTATACAATTTAGTTCTTTGATATCCTGGTGATCTTAGTTTGTAAGTAGTTAGTTTTAAGATATTTTGATAAATATTTTGATATTCAAAATAGGAATTATTTTATGGTTGTACTCACTTACCATTGGCTTTAGCCAACGGAAAGTGAAAATAATCTTAATCTGATCAATGTCTTAGTATGATTTTATTTCAAGTCGGCACTTAATAATAAAACTCTACAACCTCTATGAATTCAAGATTTCAAAGAACGATATTTAATTTATAGTGGGCACTAATAATGCTCAATAATAATCAATATGAAGATCCGAATTATAATTTTGAGTTATTGGTAAACGAAGTTTTTCTATTGTTTCACTTTTCTGTTTTTGAGATCATATTTATCTCCGCTGTGAAGAAAATAAAAGAGTTCTGATTTATCAGGTAATTTTTTCAGATCGCTGCCTTCCCGCGACCAAAACGTTCCATCATAAACGATCACGTAGCTTTGTCCTATTACTTCAAACTGATTACCATGAACGATTATGGCTGTATTCTCATCAATACCGATCCCTAACAATTCAGAGCGGTGTTTAAGAATATCAAACATGTCAAATTGCCTGTTGCGGGCCATAACATGCTGGTCGATAGCCGTATTTTTCAAAAAGCCAAAACCTTCTTGATGATCCCCC
>Ga0208980_10002335_pt1 | contig 11523 bp, 7 predicted proteins | sample WetSurMetagenome_3_FD_187993 | JGI IMG/M metagenome (GOLD analysis project Ga0208980, IMG submission 187993) | Wetland microbial communities from Twitchell Island in the Sacramento Delta, sample from surface sediment Aug2011 Site A1 Bulk (version 2) | ecosystem: Environmental > Aquatic > Marine...
AATCGTTGTAACAGATATGGACCTTTCCGACGGCTTTCAGGTTGCTGCCATCATAAAGTGAAGCCGTATCACAATAAAAATAAGTGCTGTCCTGCCGGAGGATTGCATTACCAACCAGGCGCTGGAAGTTTCTGCCGTTTTCACTCCCAAGTCTGGCATAATCAGCATGTTCAATGTAGACCTGGGTCGTTTTTTGTGCCTGTATGGGTATTAGCGGCCAAATGAATCCTATGGCAAGGACCAGGGCTAAAAGCCTGGCAGGAATTATTCTCGTTTGCTTATGAAGCATCGTTTGGTTTGACATAAACCTCAGTTCCGTCGGACACCTCGTTATATCCCTGGACGATGACCTGCTGGCCGGGCTGAATACCATCGACCACCATCGTTTTATCCTGGTAGAATTTACCCGGTGTGATATAAATCTTCTTTGCGATCCATTTCTCACCCGCCTGCTGCATAGTGTAAACATACGAGCCGGTTATATCCTGCTTTATTATCGCTGAAGGGACCACAACTGCCGAATCAGCCGAAAAGTCCCTGATATGGATAACGGAAAGTAGATTCGGTTTGAGAAGCTGGCCGGGATTTTTCATTTTGAGCTGAATGGCGAATGTACGGTTGTTTGGATTGATGATATTGCCTTTTCGATAAATAGGCACATCAAGGCACATATCCGGGTAAACCGGAAATTCCACCTTTACTGTTTCACCTTCATTCACCTGGCTGAGATAACTCTCGGAAACATCGGCATTAATATATAGTTCTTCGAGGTTCACAATCTGCATAAACTGGGCGCCGGGCATGGCCATTTCACCTTTCTTGCGGTATATCACATCCACTATTCCGTTTACCGGCGATTTAACCGATGACATTTCCAGCTGGGCCTTCATGGTTACCAGTTTTTGCGATAAAGATTCTTTGTTATTTTTTGCAGTAAGATATTGGATCTCCGATCCGATACCCTGTTCCCAAAGTCTCGCCTGTTTCTCATAAACAACCGTTGCCAGCGCCAGCGATGATTCTAGATCAACAATACTGCTTTCCGTGATATCCGAATTAAGTTTTGCCAATAATCGGCCCTTTTCCACATAATCACCCTCATTGACATAAATCTCCCTGATCTGGCCGGCCAGTTCCGGCGAAATATAAGCTTCCTTTACTGCTTCTGCTGATCCGCTGACCTGGATAAAATGGCTGAATGGCTCCAATGAAATCTTCATGACCTCTACGGGGGTCTTCTCTGTTCTTTCATCCCCGGAATTCATGGTCTTAAGTTTTTTCTCCAGCTCGGCGATCTGCAGGTTCAGTGTACCAATATCCTTTTTATAAGAAGTGATCTGTTCCTTGATCGACTGCTCAGTTTCCGGTTGACTGCATGAAGCCATGAAAAGTATTAAAACTGCTAATATTCCGTATTTCATTTTAAAATCGTGATTTAACATGGTGAATGATTAGTAATTACCTAATGCTTTATCAAGCTTGTTTTTGGCGTCGAGCAAACTAAATACCGTCCCGAAATATTTACGTTCGGAAGCAAAGAACTGATTATGCTGCTGGGTAAGTTCAACACTTGTGGCAACCCCTTCGTTATATTTAGTCAGTGTCTTCTTATAAATTTCCAGGGAGAGAGCGACATTTTCCTTCTCCCGGATGTAATTTTCCAGGGCAGTCCTGAATTCCGACCTTGACTGGCTGATTGACAATTTAAGCCCTTCAGCCACTATTGTTTTTGTATTCTGGATTTTTTCCAGGTCAATTTTCGCCTGGTCCAGCCTGCTCTTCCGGTACCCGCTTGAAAAGATCGGTATCTGCAAGGAAATCCCCGTAGAGGACATCAGGAACCAGGGCTGATCAGGTGAAAAGAAATCAAACTCGTTGCGCTGGGCATTTTCCTGGACAAAAATATAACCGTTCAGGCTCGGGTAATAGGCAGCTTTTTCGTTTTGAATTCCAAGGACTTTCATCTTTTCCTGGCTGGTGATCAGCCGGTAATCAATATGCTGTTCCAGGTTGAAAGGCTGGTCGACAAGCGCCTGCACACTTGCCTGCTCAATTAACCCATCGAGGTTGTCCGTGAGGGTCACAGGCTGGTTGAGATCTATACCCAACTGGTAATTCAGCAGCTGGTAACCGATCTCATTCTGCCGTTTGACAGAATTGATGGAATTTTCAATATCCGTAACGGTTAAAGTCAGCTGGTCATAATCGGTCTTTTCAGCAAAACCTTCCTTATACAGCTCGCCAGTCTCAAACCGGGTCTTTTCAAGGATGACCAGGGTGGAATCAAGGATCTTCAGTGCCTCCTGGCCCACCAGTATATTGTAATAGGTCTGGGTAATCGCTTCTTTCACATCTTGTCCTGATTTCTCAAGGCTTTCCGTCGATAACTGTTCAAATATTTTGGCATACTGAAGTCCGATAAAATATCGTCCGTCGAAAATAAGCTGGTTCAGTGTGATCCCGCCTGACATATTGTTTTTAGTACCAAACTGTATCTCCTGGAATTCACCCGGTTGGCCGCCAAAAAATTCAGCAGGGATAAGCGAAGTGGGCAATTCAATATAATAGTCATAGCTCCCGCTTGCATTGATCTGCGGTAAGCCGTAGGACAAATTTTCTTTTACCTGTTTCCTGGCCATTTCCAGGTCATACTGGGCATTTTTAACTTTATAGCTGTTCTGAACCGCGAAATCCTGTGCTTCTTTCAGTTTGAACGAGAGGGTTTGCCCAAAGGTACCGGCTGTGATTAAGACAGCCGTTATCATGACCAATCCGGGTTTTATAAATCGTGATATCATTACAAATTAAATTTTAAGGTCAGTCCCTGAACTTAAAGTTCTTTTTCTTTTTTTCGTAATAGGCAAGTCCTTCCGGCTTGGCAATACTGCGGATAAAACTTTCGAACATGACGTTGAAGAGGGTGTCGAAGGAGAATTGTTCCGCCGGGAAAAAATCAGGGTTATGAAGATCTATCAGCCTGCTGAGGTAAAGGCGTGCCACCAGCTCGATGCTCAGGTCGTCACGGTACATCCCCTGATTGATTCCTTTTGACAGGTTGATTTGAATTTTATCGTAGATAAAATCCCGGCGCAGGATAAAATGTTGCTGATAAATTTCCGGGAATAGATTTTTAAGGACAAAAGTTACCGAGGGTGAGATGTCCATGAACTTTTCGGCAAGCTCTTTACTGACGATAAGTAAAATATCGATGGCATTAACTCCTTCGAAATCATGAATTTTGAAGATCTCTTCGAACCGCTGCCGTTCAAAATCAAGCACCTTTTCCACAAGTTCTTCTTCCCCCGAGACATAGTTTAAAATGACCTCCCTGGGAATACCAATTCTCGAGGATATCTCTTCCAGGTTGATGACGGCTTTGCTATTCTTATTATAAAGATAATCCCTGAATTTTTCAATGATCTCGCGGAGAGTTGGATCCATATTCAATTTTTAAAAGCCGCGCAAAAATACTAATTATAAGCAGATGAACAAAATATATTCAAAATGTTTCCTGTTGTACAAGCAGTTTTTGCTGGTATTCTTTTACCTGGTATATAAATGCCTGCAGCCTTGTGTCGATGGAAGCATCGTCTTGTCCGTCGTAAGCAAAATCAACCCAGGGGATGTTGTTATGATCTTTCCTGAATACATCGGAGATAGAACAGATCAGGGTGCCTGGCATACAGGTGAACGGCAGCACGTTGCAAATACCGGATACTCCTTTTTTAGCCAGGGCAGATGCACTTCCGATAGCCATGACCGGATCGCCGTCATAATCCCTGTGTACGTAAGGAGCAGTTAGCTCCAGCATCGTTTCGAGTGATACCTCTTTTTCTGTATCTATCAGTTCTTCTACCGAATGAAGGAGCTTTTCATAAGAAGCGTGCTGTGAAAATTCCTGTATTTTAGATTTCAGGATGCCTTTGTAATCACCTTTCCATTTGCTGTCGCGGGTATACCTGTATGTTGAATAAACGAACCATTCCGAAAACGGGGCCATCAGGGTCTCTGCACCCAGGTTTTCCAGCCTGTTGACAATATCCCCGCTGCAAAATTTATTATCCCTCATAAATATTTCACCCACGATGGCAACGATGGGTTTGCGCGGAATGTCAAGGCGTTCAATGGCTTCAAACTTCTTACCTGAAGCTCCGAGTACATCAGCCAGTCCTTTTGCATCATTTTCAATACATCTGACTATATTGTCCAGCGATTCACGATAAACCCTGTTGGTTTCACCCTTAATTTTTTCATAGGGCCTTATTTGCTGCTGCAGTTTGCGGATCATATCAAAAGCAACAAAACCTTTCCACGCATTAAACCTGAATTTGGTACCATGACCCGGCGTGATATCGGTATACGAGCCATCATTGGAAGGCGACACGATTTTTACGTCTTTCCTGCCCAGGCGGTCGAACAGCACCTTCTGTAACTGGTTGTACTGTCCGAACCTGCAAGGTCCATTGTGGTCGGGCATAAAAAAGCTGACTTTACTATCGACAGTTCCCGGTTCCTGCAACTTCTTGATAAATGAACCGGTAGTGCAGATCATCGGGAAACATTCCTTTGAAGAGGTGTATTTCCTTCCGATCTCCAGGTCCTCATGGGTCTGCATAGGCAGGGCGTACGACTCAATTCCGCAACTCCGTGCGGCAGCCGCTGCTATATAGGATCCATCGTGCATATACGGCCAGTATAATATCCTGTCGCCGGTTGGCGTCGCCTGTTTGAAGTTTTTGGAAATATTGTTCTGATAGGAATACGATTGTTTTTCTTTTTTCCTGATGCTGTCGAGGAAAGCTTCAAGACGGGTAATAAGCCCAGCATCCGCGGAATGCTCATCAATCTCAATTTGCAAGGTAGGCTTTCCCTTTAATTCTTCTGATACCAGGTGCTGAATGAAAGAATCAGGGCCGCAGCGGAAATTGCTGATATAAACACCATAAAATCGGTCATCCTTGGCGATCATCCTGGCGCCTGTCAGAATTTTCCTGCCATTGGGCCAGTACATATTCGGGAAATCGTCGAAAATATACTCGTCATTGAGCGGGAGAAAATCCAGCGGTATAGGGAGCACATCCAGGTTTATTAATTTCTCAACAAGCCTGAGGTTCAGTTCAGGGTCCCCCGCATTATAAGGCCTGCCAAGGATTATCATTGCTTCCTTGCCGGCAGGGAGGTTGTCAAGAACCTGCTTTCCACGGAAAGTCAGGTAATCCTCAAAAGCATTTTGTTTCTCGCGGGCAAGCAGGAGCGCTTTTTTTACGGCTTTGCCTTCTGTGCCGAATTGTTGCTTCATAAATGCCGACATCTCTTTGATAAATACCCTCTCAAAGAATTTTGGATGAAAAGTCGGAATGAGCAGTTTTTCCTTATCCGGATGTTTTGCCAGTGCAGCCTTCACCATAAAGGGATAAGACTGTATCCACGGACAGTTGCAGTTGGAAGTGGGGTTATTTTTAGCAGCCCTGTTATTGACGATAAAGGGTATGAAAACATGATCCACTTTTTTCTCCAGCAGGTCAGCGATATGCCCGTGCACAACCTCAATCGGGAAACAGGTTTCCGATGAGAGCATTTCAAGCGATTTGGAAACAAGTTTCCTGTCGGTATGTTTTGAAAGCACAACCTGAAATCCGAGTTCGGTAAAAAAGGTTCTCCAGAAAGGAAATTCCTGGTAATACAGAACCAATTCCCGGGGGATGCCAATTGAAATTGAACCTTTGTTGGTGTTTTCATCGTAATCGCCGAGGAGCAGGCTTTCACGCTCAACAAACAAGTTAGGGATGTCGTCTGTTTTTTTCTTCCTGTCGTCAAGCTCCCATTTCTCGCATCTGCCGCCGTAATACAAAGGCCTCTTTTCGCCTTCGATCTTCACCATTCTTATTTCACAAAGATTGGTGCAATCTTTATCCTTGCAGGTAAACTTATCGAGCTTATAAGGCACATTGCGCACATCAAATCCTTTGAACCTTGTTTTCCCGGTTTCTTTGACCTTATCCCTTGCCAGCATCGCCATGCCAATAGCGCCGGTAACGTCGAAGTTAGGCGGGACAATGATAGGCTTGCCTGTAATCTGTTCAAATGCCGCGACAACCCCTTTGTTATTGGTTACACCTCCCTGGAAAAAGATCTTATTACCGATCCTTTTGCGGCCCACAACTTTCTGAAGATAATTATTGACGATAGAATAGGCCAGTCCGCCGACCAGGTTTTCATTTTTCTCTCCTTTCTGCTGGTTGGCATTCAGGTCTGATTCAATAAAAACGGTACAACGGCAGCCGAGTGAGGTTGGGTTTTCAGCTTTCAGCGCCAGGGTCCCGAATTCCTCAATGATGTTTATATCAAGTTTTTCTGCCTGTTCCTCAAGGAAAGAGCCGGTTCCGGCAGCACACACTTTGTTCATTTCAAAATCTACCACAACCCCATTGTCGATGCTGATATATTTCGAATCCTGTCCGCCTATTTCGAAAATAGTATCCACCTCCGGATCATGAGCAATGGCAGCAGTTGCCTGGGCCGTGATCTCATTTTGTATCACATCCGCACCAATAAAGTCACCGGTAAGATAACGTCCTGAACCGGTCGAACCTGCAGCTTTAACCTCAACCCTGTTGCCGACCTCTTCAAATATCTCGGTCAGGCCCTGCCTGATCGCTTCAAGCGGACGGCTGGCGGTAGGCAGATAACGCCTGGCAACCACGCGGTCCTGATCATCAATTAAAACAACATTGGTACTTAATGATCCGACATCAACCCCCAGGTAAACAGGGTAGTTCATCTGACCGTTCAGGTCGAATGTAACGCCTTTAACGATGCTCGCGGTTGATTCAACCAGCATGGGCAAGCCTTTGCCGCCGCCACTGGTTTTCAACAGGTACTCTTCCAGGTCGCGAAGACCTTTGAAAGGCACATCTTCCTGGGGATGCTCCCTGACGTAGAAAATTGCACCCAGGGCGCCCATGGATGCATAATATTCGGGTATGGTCAATTCACCTTCTCCGAGGTTCAGCAGCGTTTTAAAAGCATGCACAACACCGGCATTTGCTGCTACGCCTCCCTGGAAAATAATCGGTTTGACCAACTCTTTGCCTTTAGCCAGGTTGCTTTTGAAATTCCTGGCAACAGCAAAGCATAACCCTGCCACGATATCATGCACCGGTGTAGCGATTTGCTGCAGGTGGATCATATCGCTTTTGGCAAAAACACTGCACCGCCCTGCTATATGCGGCGGGTTTGTGGATTTTAACGCCAGTTCCCCGAATTCCTTCTCAATCGGAACCCCGATGCGTTTCGCCTGCTGGTCGAGGAAAGAGCCCGTGCCTGCCGCACATATGCTGTTCATGGCAAAATCAGACAGGCTGGAGTGATCCAGTTCCTTGCCCTGTTCCATAATGATCAGTTTGGAATCCTCGCCTCCCATCTCGATGATGGTCCTGATTTCAGGATATAATTTCGAAACGGATTTTGATTGCGCAATGATCTCGTTGATAAATTGCCCGCCTATGAGGCTTGTCGCAAGTTTTCCACCCGAACCTGTAATGGCTATTTGTCTGAACTGTTCCGTATTATACCTCGACAATAAATCAGCCAGCCTCTTTCTTAGTACAAGGAAAGGTTGTCCGTGACAATGATCGTAGTAATTTTCAAGGATATTTTCGTCGCTGTCGATAATGACAGTATTTAATGAAATTGAACCCAGGTCGAGGCCAACGTACAGGTCGCCTCTTCTATTTTGAATTTTATCGTCTGTTAATATCATTTGAAATATATCAAAATCTGACTATGAATTAATGAGTCAAATTTACAGTTATTTTGTTTTTCAGTCAGAAAATTCTTAACAATTTTCCAGTTATTTCGACAGGACAATCTTTTGCCGCAATATGATGTCTTTACTGACAAGCAGGAAATGATATACGCCAGGCGAAAGGTTCCGGCCGGCGGAATCGAACTGGAAGGAATATTTTCCGGGTTGAAGCTGGGCATGGTCGACAAGCATTCCGACTTCGCGGCCGAGTTGGTCATAAACTCCCAGGTAAACTGTAGCAGGCCGGTGTAATTTAAAAGATATCCAGGTGGATTCGGCAAATGGGTTAGGATAGCTTTGCTCAAGGCTGATCGGGACGGCATCCTGCGCCAATTCATTTATACCCACGCTTGATGTATCAATAATAGCTGTCCAGATGCTCATCTGGTTATTGTGGCACCGGGCCCAGATCGGCCGGATCACGTTATCATGGGCAGTTACGTTGGTATAGTCCCCGAAAAAAATATTACTATTAGGAAGGAATGGTTCTTCGCTGACCTGGAAATTCGTGAAAGTAGCACCTCCGTCTGTAGAACGGGCCATATAGACATCGGTATTGGTATTGTCATAATTTCGGCGGTCATAGAAAACGAAGTACAGGTAGCCATTGGTCTGGTCGATAGCCATCCAGGTAAAGAACTGCTGTTTTCCTGCCGGGTCATCATTGACCCTTATCGGCTGGCTCCAGGTATTGCCGCCGTCGGTAGATTTAACGAGCCAGACGTCGGTATCGTCCCCGCCATTGCGCTGGTCTGTCCAGTTAATATAGATGGTGCCGCGATAAGGTCCGTTGCTGGTATCGCAGCTTGTCACCGGCAGGCCGTTTGCACGGTAGATGCCGGGAATGGCATAATCCCATCCTCCGGGTATATCCGAGACAAAGATGTCTTCTTCCAGCCAGGTATCGCCCTGGTCATAGGATCTGTCGAAGACCAGCCCCGCCGGGCCGGCCCATGAAACGTAGATCTGCCCGTCCGGTCCGACGCAGGGCACCGCACCTTCGGTCGTATTATCCTCATCGACACAGTCGCCCGAAACTTTGTTGATCTGTAAAGCAGGGGCCCAGCTCAATCCCCCGTCTGTAGAACGGGAGAACATGATATTGCTGAAATATTCGGGATTGGATGTGCCGTATTGGTCAAACTGTGTCCAGGTCACGTAAATATTATTATTTTTCCAGTCGACGGCAGCCCAGTGCTTATCCTGTGCCTTGGTGCCGTTGAGGCCCATAAAACTGCCATCATTCCAGGCTCCACCCAGGGTTTCGGCTTTCTGGCAGACGATGCGGTCGATCCAGTTACCATCCGGGGGATTGGAAAGATGGAAAAAGAAGAATGCACCGGCTGTATCGCAAAGCATCACCGGGTCGCCCCAGACACCGTTCTGTTCGGAGGAAATAATTCCCTCTTCCCAGGTAAATCCTGCATCATCTGAATAATAATAACTGGCTATGTTCGCACCACCGTATAGCTGGTTGGTATTTTTAGGGTTGATAATGATCGATGGCTCGTTGGGCGAATCAGTTGTACTGATCAGGACGTTCAGGTGCTGGGCGCCTGCATAGCAGACTGGCAATAAGAGAGCAACAATGGCAAAATAAGCTTTTTTCATGCAGGAAGATCTTTATAATACAAAGATACGACTTACTAGTTCTAAGTTCTAAGTTCTAAGTTCTAAGTTTAAAGTTCTAAGTTTAAAGTTACAAAGTTAGTAATTCGAAATTCTAAAAATCCGCTTAAATTCGAAGGTTGTTTAAAACACGAAGTTTATTGACCATAAACTTCTAACTTTGGATTATATATTTTGTTAAAATGAATGTGGAATTAACTTCAGGAGACATTAAACTCAGGGAATTCAAATTATCTGATGCCCAAAGATTTGCAGAACTGGCCAATAATGAGCAGATAAGCCGAAACCTCAGGGATGGCTTTCCCAATCCATTTACTTATAAGCATGCTGAAGAGTTTATTCAAAGATGGATGGCGCTGGACCCGGTAACCGTATTTGCCATTGAATACCAGGGCGAATATGTCGGAAATATCAGCCTTTCAAAAGGAAAAGATGTCTACCGGAAATCGGCAGAGATCGGGTATTTCATTGGAGAACCTTACTGGAACAGGGGCATTGCAACCGCTGCAGTAAATCTGATCACCGAATACGGATTTGTTGATCTTGATATCGTCAGGGTCCATACTGGTGTTTATGAACATAATACGGCTTCGCAGCGCGTCCTTGAAAAGTGTGGATTCAAAAAAGAAGGGGTTTTTCAAAAAGCAGTCTTCAAACGCAATAAGTTCTGGAATGAAGTAAGGTATGCTAAAATTAACGGTGTTTAAAAAAAAATTATGTCTAAAAAAAAGAAAAACTACAAGGTAGATTCCAGGGAAGTCGGTTTGGAATTAGGATTAAGGGTTTATAAATTCTTCCTGAAATCGGAATATCTTCATTATGGGTATTTTAAGGATGGGCTCGGGGCAGATGTCGCAAATCTTAAGCAAGCCCAGGACAATTATGCCGAACTTATTTTCTCCAATATCCCCAGGGGTACTAAAGCCATCCTGGATGTGGGCTGCGGTTCCGGAAAGACTGCAGAGCAACTTGTTTCGAAAGGCTACGTTGTCGATTGTGTATCTCCCGGGCTGATCCTGACGGCCTATGCAAAAAATATGCTCGGGGATAAGGTGAATTTTTTCCAGTGCAAATTTGAAGATCTCGTTACAGATAAAAAATATGACCTGGTCTTATTCAGCGAGAGTTTCCAGTACATCCCGATGGATAAATCGATCCCGGGGGCATTGAACCTTCTAAATCCGGGCGGGCACATCATTGTCAGCGACTTTTTCCACACCGATCCCGAAGGCAGATCTAAACTGGGCGGCGGACATGATTATCAGACATGGCTTCATTATAAAGAATCCTTCCCGATAAAAACCCTGGTGGAAAAAGACATTACCGCCGAAACATCTCCTACCATTGATCTTGTCAACCAGCTGAATGAAGAGGTAATCAAACCGGTCTGGACTTCAGCCTGGGCACTGGGTGAAGACCGGTTTCCATTCATTATTAAAATAGTCAGGAGATTGTACAGGAAAAAACTTCAAAAACTAGAAAATAAGCATTTTACAGGTCAGCGGAATGGTGAACTTTTCAGGAAATATAAGAAATACGTGTTCTATTTATTTCAGGCGGAAAACTGAAAAAATCCCGGGAGAATAAGTTTTATGATGAGATGGCATTTCCATAAATCGCTTTTTATCTTTTCATTTATTTTTTTCCTGGTAAGTTGCGGAGATAAAAATCAGGATGAGAACCTGCCTTTACACCTGGTATCTCAATATCCTGTTGACATTCCGGGAATTTCAGATCTCTCATTGTATAAAAATGAAAATGAATTTCTTACTGTAAATGATACGCTCAGTAAAGTCTATGTTATTTCTATTACAGGTGATGTTATCAAAACGCTGAATTATGATGGAGAAGATCTGGAAGGAGTGACTTTTGATCCGTTTGATTCCACCATTTTCGTCGTTGAAGAGAAGAGGAAAGAAGTCGTAAAGCTGGATATCAAAGGCAATGAATTTTTCCGGTTTCCGGTCGAAGTGAACAATATTTTTACGAAACACGGTCCGGAAGGCATATCATTTAATCCGGTAAACGAACATTTATACGTTGTAAATGAAAAGTATCCATCCTTATTGATTGAAATGACCCTCTCC
>Ga0208980_10002336_pt1 | contig 11521 bp, 8 predicted proteins | sample WetSurMetagenome_3_FD_187993 | JGI IMG/M metagenome (GOLD analysis project Ga0208980, IMG submission 187993) | Wetland microbial communities from Twitchell Island in the Sacramento Delta, sample from surface sediment Aug2011 Site A1 Bulk (version 2) | ecosystem: Environmental > Aquatic > Marine...
TATGAAGTTTCGACCGGAACTCATGCATTCCAGATTTTTATATCCAATACAGTTGGTTTAGTACCACAGGAGAATTATGTGAATAATCAAAATGACTGGAAGAAAATCAGCAACTGGAGATTCGGCTTTGTAATGACAAGATTGTGGGGATTTTAAAATCTCATGAATTACGAATTTAGATTTAGCAAAATTCTAATATTGCGGATAACATCCTTATTTCTTTTTGATTATTTGTCTTAATCATTTCCAAATCTTGAGAGGATGGATATGTAGGTTTTTGAGTCTAAATTCCTTAAGTCCGGGGTTAATAATTTATCCAGTAAGTAAATCAAAAAATATGATAGGTAATTTATCCAAAATGGGATTAACTGTTTTAATGACCAGTGTTTTTTTTGTTGGCCTGCAAAATAGCTTTTCTCAGGATTCTATTGCAGAAAGAGAATATATCTATGCTGAAGATAATCAGCTCTGCTTGAATTGTCATGGTCATAGAACATTCTATTACCTGAACGAAGGGTTGGGCCATGAAGTTAAAGAAAGGATGAATCCTTATTTTATTATTGATTCAGCAGGGTTTTATCAATCAAATCACTGGAATTTTAGTTGTACTGATTGTCATTCGATGGATTATCGGACATTTCCTCATGCAGGCACTTTAAGAATGGAGATAAAAGCAACTTGCCTGGATTGCCACGGTGGCGATGCAACGTATGCTGATTATCACTTTGAAAGTATCGATGAAGAATTCCTGAAGAGTGTGCATTCCACCAAGCACAGCCAGGATTTCACCTGCTGGATGTGCCATAATCCCCACAGCTATAAAATTAATGCCCGAAATAACACAAATATTAAACAGACGATCATTTACGACAACAATATTTGCCTGAGTTGTCATGCAGACATCAATAAATACCAGTTGATCAGTAACAACATCAACCCAAATGTGCTTGAGAAACATGAATGGCTTCCCAATCAGGCTTTGCATTTTGCCAATGTCAGGTGCATTGAGTGTCATGCCGAAAGGAATGATTCTATACTTGTTTCGCACAATATACAAACAAAGGACAAAGCGGTAAAGCAGTGCGTTGAGTGTCATTCTCAGAATTCCATATTGATGGCTTCGCTTTATAAATTTCAGATCAGGGAAAAGCGAAATAAACTTGGATTTTTTAATGCTTCTATTTTAAGTGAATCTTACATTATTGGGGCAAACAGAAACTATTACCTCAATGTAGTAAGCATTGTCGTTTTTGGGTTGGTTTTTGCCGGGGTTTTATTTCATGGTTTACTAAGGTTTCTAAAAAAATAATATGGCTGAAAAGATTTATTTTTATCCTGTTTGGATCCGAATGTGGCACTGGTTGAATGCGCTTATGTTCTTATTTTTAATAGTTACTGGATTAAGCATGCAGTATTCAAGTCCTGATTACCCTTTCATTCGATTTGATTTAGCAGTTTTCCTTCATAATATTGCCGGGATCATTGTCACACTTGGATATTTTGTTTTTGTAATTGGTAATATGGTAACTTCAAATGGTAACTTCTATAAGGTGAATTTAAGAGAAATCGTTGGACAGCTGAAAAAACAATTTATGTATTATACCATTGGGATTTTTAAACATGAAGACGCTCCTTTTCCATTATCTGAAAACAGAAAATTTAACCCTTTGCAAAAGGTGAGTTATGTTTTTGCCATGTATGCTTTTACGCCAATTATGATCATTTCAGGTTTGGGATTACTGTTTCCCGAAACAATTATTCCACAGGTTTTTGGGGTAAGTGGTATTCATTTGACTGACCTTGTTCACATTATTTCAGGTTTTATATTATCAGTTTTTATGATAATCCATATTTACTTCTGCACCATTGGTAAAACCCCAACAGCTAATTTCAAAAGCATGTTTACCGGCTGGCATTAAACAAATATGTATATAATAGTTTATAAGGAAGATAAAATTCATTTAATTTTACTACGGTATTAATAAATAGTAATCCCCATGAAATTACCGCAATCATTTTATAACTGGACCTCTTTTATCGGTACGTTGATTTCCATAATAAGCCTATTTATGATAGGATTTCTTTTTGTTATATCAATGTTTTTTGCACAGGGAAGCTCTTATCTTGGACTGTTTATGTGGATTGTGTTACCATCATTTCTTGTAATAGGGCTGTTGGTTATTCCTACTGGAATGATTATAAAATACCAGAAGGATAAAAAGCAAAAAGTGGTATATGAAAAAGTTTGGCCTAAAATTGACCTGAATGATCCTAAAGTTAGGAATGCTGCCATGATTTTCGGAGTAGGCTCAGTCTTCTTTTTATTAATATCGGCTGTAGGAAGTTATGAGGCATTTCATTATACTGAATCGGTTAAATTTTGTGGCACACTTTGTCATGAGGTGATGAAACCTGAGTATGTAGCTTATCAGAATTCTTCTCATGCCCGTGTAGCATGTGTTGCATGTCATGTCGGCACAGGCGCCGACTGGTATGTCCGTTCAAAACTATCAGGATTATACCAGGTCTATGCAGTAACACTTGGCACATATCCAAAACCCATTCCCACACCTGTTAGAAATTTGCGCCCTGCGCGTGAAACCTGTGAAGAATGTCACTGGCCTCAAAAATTCTATGCACGGCAGATGCTTGTAGAGAGGCATTATCTATCTGATGAGAATAACACAGAATGGGACATCAACCTGCAGATGAAAACAGGTCCAGCATACAGTGCTTTGGGTTTACAGGAAGGTATCCACTGGCATATCAATCCGGATGTAAAAATAGAATATGTAGCCACCGAGCCTGAACGTCAAAATATCCCCTGGGTGAGATATACCAATAAAAAAACTGGTGAATCTGTTATTTACGAAGATGAAGCAAATAAACTGACACAGCAACAACTTGATTCTCTCGAAATCAGGGTGATGGATTGCATGGACTGTCATAACCGGCCTTCGCATGATTATCATACACCGGTTAGGTTTATTAATAATGCCATCACCGCTGGTAATATTCCAAAGGAGCTTCCTGGTATCAAATCCCTTGCAATGACTGTTCTGGGAGGAGTTAAATTTTCAACAACTGACAGTGCAATGAATTATATCCAAACTGAAGTCATGAATTATTATCAGGCAAACTATGAGAATGTATTCAATGAGAAGAAGGATTTGATTGACAAAGCTATAAATGGAATTCAGGAGGAATTCAAGAAAAACGTATTTCCGGAGATGGGCGTTAAATGGAGTGCTTATCAAAATAACATTGGACATTTGGAATTTGTTGGGTGTTTCCGTTGTCATAACGACCGGCACCAGGAAAAAAGTGGTCGTGTTATTTCACGCGATTGTAACTTATGCCATTCAATTGTTGCACAAGGAGTGCCCGATACTCTGCAGAAGACTTCAGTTAATGAATCTCTTGAGTTTGTCCATCCCTATGATCCTGATGAAGCATGGAAAACTGATCTATGTTCTGAATGCCACAAAGATTTATATTAGAGTGTTGTTCAAGAGGATCCACAAAATATTTAGCAAGTCAAAAGGAATTGCCAATTTTGCTAAGCCTAAGCGATTTGACTTATCAGTCAGTCGATTTCTTTTTTAACTTTTTTGTGTAATAGAAGGAAAGGCCGATAGAGATCAATGCAAGGAACAGAAGTGCGACAACCCGAAAAACCAGTTCTATGCGGGCCAGGTCAACGATAAATAAATATAATGCTGCTGCCACCATTGTACCCAGTGCCAGATAGCGATATTTTACGATCTTAATTAGCAGGCCTAATAGGAAATAAGTTACTGCCAGTAATGTCCATGAAAGGGTTATATATTGTTTAGGTGCCAGGTGATAAAGTGTATATAAGCCCATGAAAAATGCGATAATCAAATAGGAATTCCTGATTAACTCTGTCCGAATGGTTAAGTAATCTTTTTTCCAGTTCATTATTCTGGCGGTAATTAAAGCTACAAGTGTAAAAGAAATGTTTATCTCATTTACTGCAGAAGATGTAGAAAGGTAAACAATCAGGAGTATGATGAACAGGGCGCTGTTGATAATAACAATGAACTTGCTTCTGAACCAGAGAGCCATAGAAACTACAAGTAAGCTCTGTATAGTTAGCAGAAAATAAGCTCCGGGGAAATTATAGGTTCCATAGGAGGTTACACTTAATGTTACAAATCCAAACAGTGCATAAAACGCAGCTGTTATTTTCCAGTTTGACCTTACACGCAGAATGATTGAATATACAATACAAAAAAGAGCAATTGAACCGGTTAGCAGTAAATAATTATCCTTAAAGAATGAAAGGATAAATAGTGCGACAATAAATGAAAACCCAAGGCCATTGAGGATGATTGATCCAATTATTCTATTATCTGAGTAATATTCTGTTCTGCTTGGCATTAAAGCTATGAGCGAAAAGATCGCTGCGATTAAAAAGAGATAAATGTATCCTGAATGATGTTCAGAAATGGCATGCACCTCATGCCCCATCAAAGGATTACCAAGTATCCATAGCAGATTGATAAAATATACGAGAAAGATCGAAAGAAAAACAATTCGGATCCAACCATACTGATATAATAAAACAATGGAAATTACAGCAACCAAAGTGACTAAAGGCAGCATAATATGTGTTGAATCGCTCAAAAGGGCTGTAATAGACAGAAAAATAAGAGTTAAACCGGCAAGAATAGCGTATTTCTTTCGAATTGATAGAAATAAAATTACTCCTGTTGCAATCAATAATAATATTAGTCCTATTGATGTATTTGCTATAATAGGGTCAGGCGTATAAAAATGTAATTTCAAGGTAACATAATAAATGAGCAAATAACCGTTAAGGTCAAAGATTTTTGCCATATAGGAATTTGACTTACGAAAGTAGTAAGCAAGTGAAAAGATTCCAGCCACTGCGACAAATCCGAAAACTGAAGAAATCAATTTGAACCCTGAAACCTGCAAATATTGGACAAAAAAAGTTATTCCAAAGAAAAGAACAAAGTTGCCGAGCCACGCCAGACCAAATTCACCTATCCTGGATTCGAGGTGGGCTTGTTGTGGTCTTTTAAAATTAAGACCATTACTCTCTCCCTCAATTTCGTTATCATCGGCAGAGACAGAAGTGAGTGTTCTTTCTGATTCAAGCCGGGCTAATCTAATTTCAAGTGCATTTAACCTGTCTGACAGATCCTGGTAACCTTTATTGTCGGTTGGAATAGAGTTTGAATTCATAGTTATTCTTATTAATTTATAAATAAAAAAACTAAAAAGTAAGTCTGCTTCCTGACTGCTTTCAGAAAATGCCCTCTCTAATTAGCCTTCTCCACATATTTCTTCCAGGGTGGTAAAAGCCATAAAAGAAAAGCCAGGATTAAAAATGGTAAAATGATCCAAACAAGAGCCATGACTAATCCTTCGGATCCTGCCAGTCCTATCTTATAACTGGTAAAACCGTAAAAACTTTTTGAGAATAATTGACCACCAATCACTACATTCCATCGCATAAAAAATATTCCAAAAAGAACCAGCAAGCTGGTTGCCAGATACAAAATGCGCCTTGTCTTTTCCTTTGGTTTATAAAATTGTAAAATTGCTAAGACAGACAATGGTATAATTGTTCCTAAAAAAATTTGAAATATAAACAGGGTTAGATATAAACGGCCGGAAACAAGTAATGATAAAATCTCGAATGATTCTTCTGCTTCATAAATGCGGTGGATTTGGTCTAAACCTTCAAGCGTGAAATCAAGGATAAGAATATAAAACAAATACTTTCCGACTGTGTCCAATGCAAGCATGTCAATCTTTTGTTTTCTAAAGTAAGATACAGCCATGTAAATGAACATCACCAATGCGATTCCAGAAACCATGGCAGAAAAAATAAAAATAATGGGCATCAATGCTGTTGACCACCAGGGATTGGCTTTGATAGAACCAAAAATAAATCCAACATAACCATGCAATAAGAATGCGGAAGGAATCCCTACCACTGTTATAAAATAGCCAATTTTATCATCCCATTTTATGGTTTTAGGACTCAAATCTGTTACTCCAAGTGTCAATATCCTGTAAATCCATCGTTTTAATCCTTTTTCCTGCTGCGACCATAACACCATATCTCTGCGGTAATCGAACCAGATTTCCAGCAACAGGACAACCATCAAATACCATATATAAACGAATCCGAAAATGGCCATAGCCGAAGAGGAATGTGGTGTAATCCAAATTTCATAGGACCTCAGGGGCTTTCCTAAATGGCTTACAAGTGGCATTGTTGCTACCAGAAGGAATGAAAGGGCTGTAAGCAAAGCCAATTCATAAGTGGGTTTAAGAACCTTGACATTGAAGACCCTTTCAAGTGATGCAAGGATAAATGCTCCGGCAACCAATCCGGTTATATATGGATACAAAACGATGAGTAAACCCCACTGCAGGTCAACTTCATTTGGAAATACATATCCCTGTCCCTGCGACAGCATTTCATAAAGATGTTGGTAATGTTGTTCCATATTATCTTACCTCCCCGCTTAATGCATTATAATATAATTTACTTCCTGTATTGAGATGCGGTTTTAGTACCAGGCATGTATGCTCTTTTAAGAATTGTACCAACGGACCGTTTTTATCATTCAGGTCACCGACAATTCTTGCCTGGGTAGGACATACCTCAACACAAGCCGTAGTCTTTCCTTTTGAAATGCGATGATAACACAACGTACACTTATCGGCTACATTTTTTTCAGGATGAATGTAACGACATCCGTAAGGACAGGCTTGTACACAATACCGGCAGCCAATGCAGTAGGTGTCATCAACCAAAACAACCCCATCAGGACTTTCATAAGTTGCACCTACCGGACAAGCCTGCACGCATGGTGATTTGTAACAATGATTGCACATTTTGGGAACAAAGAACGCTTTGAAAATGTCCTCATCAGGTACAGTTTGTTCAAAACCATCAATCCCTCCATTGGGTGATTCAACCTTGACAGTTCCGTCATTTTTTATGGTATATTGTTCAACCCATGTGCGAAAATAAAAAGGTTCCCTGGGTACATTGTTTTCTGATTTGCATGCATTGGCACATCGTCCGCATCCAATGCATTTCTCAATATCGATACCGTAACCCCACCAGGGTTTGGTCGGATCGTTAGGTTTTTCAGCTGCAAAAATTATTGCATTAAATGGATTGATTAAGCCAGAGGCAAATATGCCACTTGCTGCAATAGCCGCTGTTTTTATAAATTTTCTTCTGGAGTGCTCTCTTCTTTCAGTTCCCATGGCATATGTGGATTATGACATTCAATACAGTTTTTACCTATGTTATGATCTTTCAAATCAATTTGCACAATGACCTTAACCTTTCTGGAGGAATTAATAGCATGGCAAAGCCCGCAAAACACTCTTTCTTTTGGAACAATTAGCCGGATGGAATCCGGGTTATCATAATGTGCAAGGCCTGGACCATGGCACGTTTCACAGGATATTCCAGCGTGAACATCAGATGCCAATTCAGCGGTTTTATCGTCGTGACATTCGGCACAGGCATCCTTACCTGCATAATTCATCTGATTTTCTTTATTTTCCTCAACTGAATTGAAACGATAATGACCTTGTTCACCAAATGATTCCGGAACAAGAAGATGTCGGATAATTAGGAAAATAATAATAAATCCCGCAAAAAGAGGTAGGAGTGTTTTTAATTGTGGAGGCATATTTCAAATGTTTATTAAAAGAGGCCATAAATGTAAATATTTACATGTATATAATTCAAGTGTAATACTATGATATATAACATGTTTTGTAATGATATAATTTAGTTTTTTTATAGTGAAATGGCATCACCAATCTAAATAGCAAACATTATGGATAACACTCATTGAAAGCAATCTTCAGATGATGTATAAATTTAAGCTGAAGTTGAAAACGGGTTAATGGTTGGAAAATTATAATATTATTTTTGGATGTTTCCCCGCTTTTATAGATACAATAGAGGAACCACCTCCAATAATCAATTTCTCTGAGGAGGAATATTTTATGTTATTTCTTCAGAAATTAGTTACTGATTCCAGGGAACCGGAGAAAAAAAATGAGAATTTTTATAGGACTTTTATTTTCAAGAATCTTCAATTTATCATCTTCAATAGGCCTCTAAAGGCGATGCATTTTCGAGGAGTAATTCATAAGAATAACCACTTCCGAAATCTTTATTCAATATTAAAGTTCCTGAATAGGTTACGACATCACCAACTTTAGGCTCATGAACAGTGGTAATAGTTAAATCAAAGTTTTCACCATTCGCTGTTCCATCTTGTATATGTACCCAATTGCGCTCCATAATGGCAATGTTTACCTTGGTTACCTGACCTTTTACTTTAATGGATTTTCCCGAATAGGTATCCCGCTTTGCATATAAGTCTGCAATGGTAATTCCACCTTCGGGTTGCTCAATTTTAATATCCAATTTGCTGAGCACTGGCTTTTTGGGTTCAGTGCCCGTGATGCCCGGTGGCAATTTAGGTTGGATGGGAGTATCACTTATTTCCTGAACAAAATATACGGTTTCAAAAGTTCGCTGAAGTTCAGGGCTTGTGAAGTTTTCCATTTTAAGGCCTTCTTTATAGTAAACAGTTGAACCTTGCTGGATATCCTGCTTTGTAATGGCTATCCATTTATCCTGATTATTCTTTTCAACCCTTAGATAGGTATAGGCAGAAGTTTGTATCACTTCCTTGACCAAAGCTTTCTGATTACCCTCGGGTTGGTTCACAATATTAGATTCCTTGGGATTATTCTGGCATGATACTATTATAATAGAAAATAGTAAAGTAAATAATTTGATTTGTCTGATCATGATATTCAATTTTTATGTGATAAAAATGCGATAGAATTTTTTGCGTTGCAAAAGTACTATAACAATGTTAACCTGCAATTGTTAAGTAAGGTTTTGAAAAAGAAGAAATAAAATCCAAAAGAGATATTTTCGAATTTATTTATACCCAAACAACATAGAATAAATGATCAATAGGACTAATGTGAGGCCAATGGTGAGGAAGAAATATCCAAAAATTTTAATGGGTCTCTCCCATTTACTTTTATGCTCTTTCTTTATTACTACCTTTTTCAGTTTACCTGAATTTTTCAATTCTTCAAACTCACGCGGCCTGTCAAGTTTATATTCTTCAAAAGGTACTGTCCCTGTGAAGATAACGGTATCCATCGGGAATGCATCAGGACGAAGGTGAGTATTAAAAAAGTGAATGGTGAAAATGAATCCAACTGCAAGCAAAGCCTCATCACTGTGAATGATCATGGCAACATTGATTAACCATCCTGGAAATAGTTTTGTAAAAAATTCCGGGAACCAAAGAATTAAACCAGAAAAACCGATCACTGCAACTCCCCAAAAAACTGCCATATAATCAAATTTTTCCCAGTATGTCCAGCGGCCATAATCAGGACGGGGGCCTCTGCCTAAAAACCATTTTATTGTTCCTTTGAAATCAATTAAATCCTGTTTGTTGAACATTAACGAGTTTTTTCCAAAGACAAAGTCAAGGATGGGTATATGTCGCTTTATCTTCATACGGATCATTGAGAACACATGAAATGTAAAGTATCCGAAAGTAATTACCGCTGCAAACCGATGAATAATTCCTGCATTATGCACGCCCCCCAATAAACCGGACAGGCGGCTGGCCCACTCCATTCCGGCAAATTTGAGCATCATACCGGTGAGGGCTAACATGATAAAACTCAAAATAACAAAAATGTGAGTAATGCGCTGACTTTTAGTAAACCGGATAATGTGATATTTGTTAGTGGATGATTGGGCATGTGCTTTGCGTTTCTTTATGCCCTGTAAGGATCGTGGTAACCACAATAACAGATGGATTCCAAAGAAGCCAAAAACTCCGACCAGGAGGGAAGTCATGCCCCAAAATGTATAATACAAAACCGGGTATTTGGTTTTGTTATGATGTGTAGCATGTGTTAAATATCCGGTAAATCTCTCGTTCGCATCAGGATGACATTTTTTACATGTTTCAACAATATTTTGAGATCCAACGGATGAATTAGGATTGTTTGCATTATAAATTTTATGGGCTCCATGACAATCAGAGCATTTAGCAGCTTTTGAATAACCCAACTGATAAGCTTTACCATGATAGGTATCCATATAGGTTTTAGAGACATCTTCATGGCAAGTGCCACATTGAAGTGTAACTTCGTTCATAAACTTATCCTGATCAATTTCAGTGATAACATGTGCTTTATGGCAGTCGGCACAGGTAGGATATTTTCTTGTATGGTCATCCTTGGTTATTGAATGATCTCCGCCAATATAATCATTGTAAATACCTTTATGACATGAAGCACAGGTCGCCGGGATATTTTTTGGATTGACAGAGGAATTCTCATCTGATTCTTTCAGGATGTAATGTGTAGAATGGCAATCGGTGCATACTGCGCTGGGCAATAATCCTTTTTCAGTCAAACCTCTGCCATGAACGCTTGAAGAATAATCCAGAAATGCATTTATTTCTTTTAAATTAGCAGTTTCATTGGCTTTTCCATTTTCCCGATGGCACTTCCCACAAAGGGTAGGAATTGAGCTTCTGTAAGTAGGCGCAGTATCATCATACCTTGTTTTTATAATATGAGTTCCGTGGCAATCAGTGCAGTAGGGCGCATTTTCTTCTTTTTTAAAATATGCCTGTCCATGTCCGCTTGCATTGTAAATATTGGAAATTTCAGCATGGCAATTTGAGCAGTCGACTTTTTCTGTTGTTTCGCAAGGCCGCTTTAGATGAATTGATACATCAGAATGACATTTTACACAAGGTATATTTCTGTGCACAGAATTGGAAATATCTTCCTTGTTTACTTGTAGTGAAAATATTGAATCATTTAGTATTTTATGTACTTCATTTGATTCGTGACATTTCAGACAGGATTGATCAGAAATACCTATCGTGATATCTTCAACATTCACTTTATGAGGAGGATGACAATCGGTGCATGCTGGAATAGCACCTGGCTCTTTTTCCCAAAGCTCTTTTTTAATAATTTTTGTATGAACCTTTTCAATTTCTGCATGACATACCATACATGTTGATGCAATGTTTTTGGAAGAAATTGTTGAATTTGGACTGGTATGTGGTAATACGAGATGATTCCCGTGGCAATCATTGCAAGTGGCCGACACGATCAATCCTTTTTTAAATAATCCTTCACCATGAATACTTTCACTATAATTTTCGAGGATGTTATGTTCACTGATATTGTATGTCCTTGCAACCGGAGCGCCTTCCCGGTGACATTTACCACACAATACTGGTATGTTCATTTTATAGGTTCGGGATTTTGGATTGGTATTAGATAAAATGTTGTGGGTGCCATGACATTCTTTACAATCGGGAGCGTATAAGGCATTTAATTGAAATGCCTGACCATGAATTCCTTTATCGAATTGCTGTTGGGGAGCATCATGACAACTAATACTGCCACAATTAAC
>Ga0208980_10002337_pt1 | contig 11521 bp, 16 predicted proteins | sample WetSurMetagenome_3_FD_187993 | JGI IMG/M metagenome (GOLD analysis project Ga0208980, IMG submission 187993) | Wetland microbial communities from Twitchell Island in the Sacramento Delta, sample from surface sediment Aug2011 Site A1 Bulk (version 2) | ecosystem: Environmental > Aquatic > Marine...
TGTCAAGTCTCGTTCATCTCTGACTGGCCGAATGCATGGGCGAAGGTGTCGACCCGACGCAGATGTGCCAGAGCCTGGTGGACAAGGTGGCGCAGTCGAAACAATTGATGGCGATCACCGATCCCGAAATCTTGGTCCTATTCGAGGATTGGCTGGAAGAACTAGAAGGAGAGGTCGTCTCCCTGTCAAAGACCCAGAAGAGCTTGACCGCTGAGAATTTGGCCTCGAAGTTGGGGCTTTCCCAGCGTGGCGCAACTTTTCTCATGTCTAAACTGCAACGGGAGAAGAAACTGCAAGAAAAACATTCTTGAATTTAGGAAGATGCCTAAATGCATTTGAATCGTACGATCATCATGACCCTTATAGCGGTGGCGGCGGCATTAGGCGCACTGTGGTTCACCAATGGGACCGTTACGCCCAAGGAAGCGACTTGGGATGATGTACTATCCGAGGCCAAAATCGGCGGCTACCGCATCATCACAACGCAAGAGCTCGGTGTAGATTATACGAAGAATCCCAATGAAATCCTTCTGGTGGACACTCGCCAGGAGTGGGAATACCGCACCGGGCACATCAAGGACGCTATCAACTTCCCGATGGAACCGACCTGGTGGTCGCGCTGGCGCAAGGCAGACGCATTGAAAGACCTGCTTGGTCCTGACAAAGACCGAAAGGTCATTTTCTACTGAGCGGGTTTGACTTGAGTCCGCAGCGACTCGGCGGCCCGGGTGGCCGTTCAACTTGGGTATAAAAATGTTTATCGCGACCCGTACGGATTCCCCGAATGGCAGAAATTGGGTTTACCGGCTGAAAGCCAACCGGCGGGACTGGCCGGTGCAGTTCAAGAGGCACAACCTCCTGGCCTTTTGTACGGCTGGGCCATGGTCTGGACCCTTCTGGGGATCTTCGTCGGAGGTATCGCGCTTAATCTCACCCCGTGCGTTTACCCTATGATCCCCATCACCGTTTCCTATTTTGGGGGACGGGCAACCTCGGATGTCGCGCGCGGGAAAAGCCGATTGGTGGTCCATGGCCTTTGTTATCTGCTGGGGCTGGCCTTCACCAACTCCATCCTCGGTGTAATCGCAGCACTGACCGGAAGCCTCATGGGAGCCGTGCTGCAGCATCCGGCAGTTCTGATCGCGGTTGCCGCTGTTCTAATCATTTTTGCCACCAGCCTACTCGGTCTCTGGGAGCTGCGTCTTCCCAGCAGCCTGACTCAGGCGGCGGCAAAGTCTTACACAGGCTATTTCGGCAGCCTATTCATGGGGCTCACCCTCGGCGTCGTAGCCGCCCCCTGCATCGGGCCTTTTGTTTTGGGGCTTCTCACCTGGGTGGCCAGCATGGGGAGTCCCTGGCTGGGGTTCATCGTGTTCTTCACCCTGAGTATCGGTCTCGGGTTGCCACTTTTCATGTTGGCGATATTTTCGGGGCAACTCCAGCGGCTCCCGCGCTCGGGCGGGTGGATGCTCTGGGTCCGCAAGCTCATGGGTTGGGTGCTTGTCGGAATGGCCGCCTATTTCCTTAAGCCCATCCTGCGAGAACCGGAGGCGACTATCGCTCTCTCCGCAGTCTTGCTTGCAGCAGGTGTTCACCTGGCATGGATCGATAGGAACAAGGCAAGCTTCAGCGCATTCCCCTGGCTAAAGGCTGCGGCGGGTGCGGCATCTTCCGGACTTGCCGCATTTTTGATCGCCTCGTTGCTTATGCAGGGACCAGGGGTTACATGGGCTCCTTTTTCAGATGATGCTCTAAAAGAGGCTGCATGGCAGAAGCGGCCGGTCGTCATAGATTTTTATGCAGCTTGGTGCGCCCCTTGCCGGGAACTCGACGAAATCACTTTTCATGATGCTGCCGTGGTCAAGCAGGCACAAAATGGCTTTATCATGATCAAGGTGGATGTCACCAAGGGCGGTAACCCGATGCATGAGCGGCTTTTACAGGAATATGGCATCAAGGGGGTCCCAACGGTTGTATTTCTGGATGCTGACGGCAAAGAGTGCAAGGATCTTCGTCTGCTGGATTTTTTGCCGCCCGATCAGATGCTCACCCGAATGAACCAACTTCAAAAGAGCTGCAGCTGAAGAAAGGAAAGTCGTATGCTCAAAGTGAGATTTTTCCTCAACGAACCCAACGGAACGCCGTGAAAGGGCTTCAAGAGCATGATGCCCAGGCTGGGCGTTAAGTATCCGATTGAGATAGAAGTGACATCCAAACCCATCGCCGCCTATCAGACCGATGAATACTTTGAATTGGACTTGCCGGTAGCCCCGGCCGTCATGGTAGGCGACGAAATCGTGGTGGAAGGCTCCAGCATTTCTGAAGATAAAGTAGCGGCTGTAATCTGCCGACACTTAGGCCTGCCCGAGCCGGAACCCCGGAAGAAAAGCATTTTGGGAAGACTCTTTGGCGGTTGATGCCGAAACTTCCGCCACTTTTTCTCCAAGTATAGAGGGGTTGTTCAGTGCCGTTGTCGCCTAAAAAATACGATGAGCCTTCTGTTTTCACAGCTGAAAACCTGCTGAGAGAAGCCCGACGGCAGAAATCAACCCCAAGTGGTTCCGTGCCCGAGATCTGCCTGTTGGACCCGGACGGCGACATGGTGCGGCATCTGTTGGCTAAAAATCGTGCAGTCAAATGCCCCCACTGGGCCTGCTACCACACCGACCTTTACCTTTTCGAACAGGAAGGGCTCCAGTTCGGTGTGGTCGGCTGTGCGGTGGGGGCCTCCTTTGCGGTATTGGTCGCCGAGGAACTTTTCGCCTCCGGCTGCGAGCTGCTCCTTAGCATCACCTCTGCCGGACAGCTCCTCGCTCTTCGCAACCCTCCCTATTTTGTTCTGATCGAAAAAGCGCTTCGCGACGAAGGCACGAGCTACCATTATCTGCCGCCTTCGGACTTTAGCGGCATTGACGATCAGCTCTTGGAGTGGTTTGGACCCAGGCTCAAGTCCTGTTCGCCACCGGTTGAGATAGGCTCAACATGGACCACCGACGCACCATTCCGCGAAACCGCCTCGGCGATCGATGTCTGCCGCAGCATGGGGCTGCTGGCCGTTGAAATGGAAGCAGCGGCGCTTTATGCCTTTGCCAAAGCGAGAAACAAACCCGTTATCTGTTTCGCGCATGTCACCAACCAGATGGCCAGCGTCGAGGGGGATTTTGAAAAGGGAGCCGAGAACGGCTGCCGTGTTGCATTGCGTCTCGTGGACACAGTTGCCCGGCTTTGGAAGGATTTATCAACATAAAACTCAGCACTGCTGGCTGAATCTTTAACTGTTACGGAGGAAGACCGTGCTGAAAGTCAGAGTTTTTCTGAATCAACCCCTTGGGAAGACCTGAGTCCATTTCTCCGAAATGATCCCCAGGCTGGGGGGAAAATACAAAAGCGTCGTTGAGATCGAAACGATATCGAAGCCTCGGCAAGAATTCCGGGATATCGAGTATATGAAACTCGGTCTGCCCATGGCCCCGGCGGTCATGGTGGGAGATGAAATCATCGTGCAAGGATGTGAGGCCGCCGAGGAAAAGGTCGAGGCCGCCATTTGTCGCCAGATGAACTTTGCGGAACCGCTGCCGAAGAAGCTTTAAACTGAGATTCAGCCCATGGTTTCTGCGATATGAGTAACGAGGCTCTGATACGCTTTGGCGTTTTTGCTGGGGTTTTTGCCATAGTGGCCATTCTGGAGGTGCTGGCACCGCGCCGAACTCGGGCCGCGTCAAAATCCAGGCGATGGCTATCCAACCTGACTCTTATCGCACTAAACCCGCTATCGGTGCGTCTGCTTTTTCCGGTTTTGCCAGTGGGAATGGCGCTGATTGCAACTGAGCGCAACTGGGGTCTACTCAACAACCTGGATCTGCCATTCTGGATGGAAACCGCCATCGGCGTTTTTGCCCTTGATCTGACTGTCTATTTCCAACACGTGCTGCACCATGCTGTTCCGTTGCTCTGGCGGCTGCATATGGTTCACCATGCTGATCTTGATTATGATCTCACCACGGGCTTGCGCTTCCATCCGATCGAAATCCTCGTTTCAATGGCGCTGAAGATCGCGGGGATAACTGCTCTTGGCCCGCCTGCGCTGGCCGTTCTGATTTTTGAGGTAACCTTGAATGCCTCTGCCATGTTCAATCATAGCAACATCCATATCCCTGTCCGTGTCGATCGGTTGATCCGGCTGTTTCTGGTAACACCGGATATGCATCGAGTGCACCATTCGGTGGTGATCCCGGAAACAAACAGCAACTACGGCTTTGCATTTCCCTGGTGGGACCGCATTTTCGGAACCTACCAAGACCAGCCTGTTCAGGGACATAACAATATGACCATAGGCCTCAGCCAGTTCCGGGATATAAAGAAGCAGACACCGATTCAGCTTCTTATCATGCCCTTTGCCGGAGATCCCGGCAAGGCTCCAATTAACCGTCGCTAAAACGTTTCCTTCAGGTAATGCAGGGGCCAGGTTCTATTCCGGAAATGGCCTGTAAAACACAGCATAAAAAATCTCAGAAATACCTACGAGGCAGGAAATGCATCTTGAATTAGAGCAGATCGACAAGGAGAACATTACCAAAAGCATCCTTGAAAAATATGCAAAAGCAGCTGTTTCCATGGAGGGCTCGTTCAGGTATCCGACAGGAGCCCCAGCCCTCAGGATGCTTGGGTATGAGGAGGCGATTCTAAGCTTGCTGCCGGAGTCCGTTCAGGCCACTTATTGCGGAGTGGGAAATCCGTTCAGCATGGGCGCTATTGATCCCGGCATGGCAGTCATCGATATTGGCTGCGGGGCGGGCGTCGATACGTTGGTTGCGGCCCTGATTGTCGGGGCGGAAGGAAAGGCTGTCGGAATCGATATGACCCCCGAAATGATTGAGTGCGCAAACAAGAACCTTAATCAAATGAAGCTGCGCAATGTGTCTTTTTATCAAGCTTCCGCCGAGCAGCTTGATTTTCCTCCCGAAAGCTTTGATGTGGCCATCTCGAACGGCGCATTGAATCTTGTGGTGAACAAAGAAAGGGCATTGGCGGAAATTTTTAAAGTCCTGAAGCCCGGCGGCCGGTTGATGGTGGCCGATCAAGTCTTGGTCGGTGAGCCGCCGCAGTCGATAAAGGGCATGGTCGCCAGCTGGTACAGGTGAGAGGGCGGTGCGATCCCGGGAATGGATTTCCTGGCAATGATTACCGTCGCAGGCTTTGAGCAAGTAAAATTGGTGTGTCAAACAGGCTTTAACAGTTCTGGGAATACAAAAGGGGTATTGATTAAAGCACTGAAAACATCAGGTCAGTAATTGCGATAGTATGATGATCCCCTCCCTGTATATCGTAACGCAATCGTAAAGATATTGCGCAATATCTACGTCTTGCTATCCAAATTTCTCCCTGCCAGTATATGCTATCCAAATTTTCCAGATAAGATAGTTGGTTTCGATTACCTGACCAATACCAACAATAACCCTAGAGTTACCAACGATTCTACTAGTCGCCGAGGTCAAAAATGAAAGTCCCGGCCAAGCCACCGCAATAACGGTTGGCCACAGTGTTCCAGCCCAGGCAGGGCATGGCGGCAAGGTAAATCTGGTTCAAGGTGATGTCCGGCAACGTGATACGTCGAACCCGATATAGATTTTCATTTTTTTGATGACCTCCAAAGCAAAGTAACTCGCTTTCTCACGAACCGCTTTTGAGGATGACATGAATGGCCGTCGCCTTGAAGGCGGCCGCCACCTCCACCCCTTCCCGCAGCGCCAGATCCTCCAGTGCCTGCGTCGTGAGGTAGGATACCAGGGGGAACCCGCAGGCGATTTCGATTTTGTGAAAGAGACCAAGGGGGATGATTTTCATGATCCGCCCCCGGAACACATTCCGTGCGGTTGTTTTCTCGCTTCCGTCGGGAACGGTGAGGCTGACGTTTTCGGGGCGGATGCAAAGAACCACCCGTTCGCCGGGCTTCCCTCTGCCCACGACTTCGACCTCGGATTTGTTCACCCGGACGATCAGGACTGTTTCGTTGACGCCTCGGATTTCCCCCTCTATGATTGTCTCCATTCCCACGAAGGAGGCGACGAACTCGTCGACGGGCTGGTTCAGAACGACGGCAGGTCGGTCGATCTGGGCGATCCGGCCCCCTTCCATGACGGCAACGCGGTTCGAGAGGCGCAGGGCCTCGTTGCGGTCATGAGTGGCCATGATCGTAGTGGTCTTCGTCTCGGCAAGAACTTTTTCCAGATCCGTGACGATGGCCTCCCGCGTCGGCGGGTCGAGCGCTGCGAAGGGTTCGTCGAGAAAGAGGATCTCCGGAGCGATGGCGAAGGCCCGAGCAAGGCTTGCCCTCTGAGCCTCGCCGCCGGAAAGCGTCCTTGCGGAGCGATTTCGCAGAGGTGTGATGCCGAAACGTTCGAGTTGTTCCTCCACGATGCGCCGGACCTCTGCACCGCCGACGCCGCGAATCTTGAGCCCCGAAGCTACGTTGCCGAAGACGGTCGTGTCGAAAAGCAGCGGCTCCTGGAAGACCATGGCAAGCCTGCGGCGGTATTCCAATATGCGCTGCCCTGCACCCACAGTCTTCCCCCGGAAAAGGATCTCTCCCGTAGAGGGCTTCATGAGGAATGACAGGGCCTGCAGGAGCGTTGTCTTTCCCGCCCCATTGGGCCCGATGATCGAGAGAGTCTCCCCCTCCAAGATCCCGATGCCGGGGACATCGACCAGCAGGCTTCCCCCGCGGATCGTCTTCAGGTTTTTCGCTTCGAGGATATTTTTCATCTCGGCCTCTCCCTCTGCTGAACGGTTGTGAGGACGAGATTGATCAGGTAGGCGAAGAGAAACAGGATGATCCCCAGAGCAATGGCGATATCGAAGTTGCCCCGGCTCGTCTCCATGACCGTGGCCGTTGTGAGGACGCGGGTGTATCCCTTGATGTTGCCGCCCACCATGATGGAAGCGCCGACCTCGGAGATGACGCCGCCAAACCCGGCCATGACAGCGGCCAGCAGCGGGAGCCTCGCCTCGCGGATAAGAATCAGGACCATCTGCAGGCGCGTAGCCCCCAAGGCAAGGATCTGCAGGCGCAACTTTTTCGGCAGCTGCTGCATCGACGCGAGCGAAATCCCCATCACGATGGGTGTGGCGATGATCGCCTGGGCGAGGATCATGGCCGCGGGTGTGTAGAGGATTTCGAGAAAACCCAAGGGGCCGTTTCGCCACAAAAAGATCGTAACGAAGAGCCCCACCACCACGGGAGGCAGTGCCATCCCAGTGTTGATGAGGCTCACCACGAACCTGCGGCCGGGAAACTGCGTCAGGGCGACGACGGTCCCGAGGGACATCCCGATAAAGATGCTGATGAAAGTCGCGGTGCCCGAGACCTTGAGTGAAAACCACGTGATCCCCAGGACCTCGGGATCGAAGGTGACAAGCAGGATAAAGGCCTGACGGATGCCATCAAGAATGATATCCATTTATTTGGTTAGGTCCTCCTCTTTCTTGCCAGCATCAGGGAAGAAGAGCGGCGAGCCGTACTTGTCGACTCCGAAGGTCTTAATGATGTCCTGGGTGTCCTTTGAAATCATGAAGTCGCCGAAGGCCTTCGCGCCTGCGAAGTTGACCTTGGGCCACTTCTTCGGGTTCACTTCGATGACATGGTAGATGTTAAGCAGGATGCCGTCGCCCTCGACCAGGATGTCAAGGCCCAGGTTCTTCTTCAAGGCCAGATAAGTGCCCCGGTCCGCCAGCGTGTAGGTCTTCTTCTCGGCCGCCACGCCCAGGGTCTGCCCCATGCCGAGCCCCGTCTCCTGGTACCACTTCTGCCCCACGGGGTTGATCCCAGCGGCTGCCCAGATTTCTTTCTCCTTCGCGTTGGTGCCCGAGTTGTCGCCTCGGGATACAAAAAGGGAGGCCGTCCCGGCTAAATTCTTGAAGGTTTCTGCAGCCTTTTTCATACCTTTGATTTTGGCCGGATCATTGGGCGGGCCTACGATGATGTAATCGTTGTGCATGACTAGCCTGCGCTCCACACCGTTGCCATCGGCCATGAACTTCTTCTCCGCAGCAGGCGAGTGCACGAGCAGCACGTCGGCCTCACCCTTAGCGCCCATGGCCATGGCTTGGCCGGAGCCCACGGCGATCGTCTTCACAAAATAGCCCGTCTTCTTCTCGAAGATAGGCAGCAGGAAATCGAGAAGCCCTGAGTCCTGGGTACTAGTTGTTGTAGCCATAATGATGTTTTTCTGTTCAGGCTGCGCCGCAGCGGTACTCGCCATGGATACGGTCATGGCAAGTGCGAGTAACAGACAGAGAATGAATCCCTTTCGTTTCATGGTATGCCTCCTTCTTGTCTGGGTAGACTCTTTCGTCTATTTCTGGTGAGTAGCCAGCCACTCCTTCGAGTTGGCGAAGAAGAGGGGCGCGCCGTATTTGTCTTTACCGAATTCCGATATGATCTTCTGCCCTTTCGCGGGATCGGTGAGCCATTTTACGAACGTCATCGTGTCTGCATGGTTCACGCGGGGGAACTTCTTCGGGTTCACGGGAATGATCGATATGTAGTTCAGCAAGGCCTCGTCATTCTCCACGAGGATAACGAGCTTGATCTCCTTCTTCAGCGCGAGATAGGTCGCCCTATCCATAAAAACATAGGCCTCTTTCGAATCGGAAAATCGAGTTGTAGGGACGTTTCCTTCGGTACCCTTCTCGTAGGTAACGTACCAGGGGCCTGCGGGCTTGATTCCCGTTTTAGCCCAGATTTCCATCTCGGCCACGTGGGTCCCCGATTTGTCACCGCGGGTGATGAAGAGGGCCTGCTTCGCGGCAATGGTCTTCAGGGCCTCTGCACCCGATTTCAAACCCTTGATCCCAGCGGGATCGCTCGCGGGGCCCAGGATGACAAAGTCGTTGTACATCAGGGGGATTCGTTCGGTTCCGTAACCCTCGGCAATGAATTTCTCCTCCAGGGATTTGGCGTGGGCCATGACCAGATCGATATTACCCTTCTCTGCGATTTTCAACGCAGCGCCGGTGCCAGCCCCGACGTGGCGTATCCGGATACCCGTTTCCTTTTCGAATTTATCCTCCAGGGCCCCCACGATCCCCGAGTCGATGGGACCGATGGTGCTGGCCATGAAGACAAAGCCGCCTTGCTGTGCCCTGCAAAGGCCGGGTAAGAGGAAAAAGAAGCTCAACAGGACCGACAGCAACCACTTTTTCATGTTTTTCCTCCTTCAGATGTTTGAGTAAAAGGTTTTCCCCGAATCCTCGAATCCATAGCCTCCGAGATGTTCGAAGCGCTCGCGGAAGCCGGGAAATGGATGCCTTTGCTTAAGTAGGTGGGCTGCTCCAGTACCATGTCGAAGTTTTCCCGGGTGATGGGGATGAGTTGAGCACCCATAAACTGCGAGACGGCAACCATGGGTTCCCCGCGTTGGCTTCTACCGAGAGAATGGTCAGGCCAATAATTAGGAGAGATATTCCAGAGGCGGCGAAAAAAGAATGTCATTTAGTACCTTCGACTATTATTTTGTCAATAGGATAGTTAGAAATACCATAAATGACATATAATTACATAAAGTTACACGCACACAATGGACTGAGTCAATTCAGAAATAAAATAGACCAGGACGGCCCTTTCTTTAAGCGCTTGCAGACGGGTGGCAGCCTTTTCATGCCCCTTCCTGGGCGTTTCAGGTATTATTTCGTCGTAGTGAGGCGTAGATAATGTACAATACTGTGCTCGGTCTCAAACCAAGTACGATTAGAAAACGATTATTTGATGCACGAGCGCGACTCCAACGGCAAATAGTCAAAAAGGCCGAAAAAGAAGTCCAATTGCACCTTCTGCCAAAAGATTTTGCCGATCGATGTGTTTGCCGTTGTCAAAGAGCGGTGCAAAGGAGAAAGGAGGTGATAAAAATGGCAGACAAAAAAGATTGTGGCTGTGGGTGTATCGGAAAGGAAAAGCGCAAGACTCGGACAAGTGTCGACAACAAGAAGAAAGAGAAGATTAAAAAGAATTTTATTGATTGAGGTAGGGGGCTGCCTAAAATAGGTAATAGGCAGCCTCCGACCAATCCAATATAATAATCTTATTGCTTCCAGAGCGTCATCAACATACCCGTGGATGGCCAAAATCAAGGCCTTTGTCGTGAATTTGAGTTTAACAATTTCTTTAAATATTGACAGCCCGTCCATGCCAGGTAAGCGCAAGTCAAGAATAACAATATCAAAATCGGTTTTTTCGAGCGCCAAAATTGCAGTATTGGCATTTGTTACATAAAAAGCATTATATCCTCTGTGAGAGAGCAGTTTAGTGGTATTCTTCGCAAACACCTCTTCATCATCAGCAATTAGAATTCGAGGACTTGCCATGGCGTTGATCTCCAATATTTGCGTGCGGTGCTTACTTTTTAGATATAAAACAGCCTAAGGAGACGCCGTTTAGCAATTTTGAATTCTTGGCGGTAAAGAAATGCACCTTAAAAGCTTCCGCTCGGTGTATCTACGAAAAAGCCGAAAGCCATGTTTGGAATGCAAGCTCAATGAAATCTCCCAATCGCTGTACATCCCCGCAATGAGTGTAGTGAATCCCAACTCCTTCAAGGCTTTCATGAGGCAGCCGAGCAGACATGTGCCAACTTTCTGATTGCGATATTCTGGCTGGACGTAAATGTAAACAAGGTATGCGTAACCGGGCGGTAATCGTAAGGTGTGCCAGATATTCAGCGGATAATCCTTCAACGTCACCCATGCGAAAGCTTCTATAAACTTTTCTTTTTCAAAAATTAGGCAGCGGTCACCGCTTTCCAGCGAAGACTCTAAAAATGCAACTTCTTTTACGTATCCTTCCAAGGCATTTATGGCTTCAAGATCGCCCTTTTCAGCCCAACGCATGCCAAGGTCGAATGGTACATCTGGAAAAGAAATCGGTGCCCGGAGATCCCGACCAAACTCCAGCCATTCCTCAGAAGATCGAAGGACCTGTGTTAAACGTTCGATGACTTCCGGAAAGAGGGACATACCCTTAACCCGCTCGTTTGCTTAAAGTGGTTATTGCACTATGTCAACGAGCCAAGCATGTCACCAGATCAGCACCTGATCCGGATAAACCAAATAATCGCCTTATAGATTTAGGATGGAGTTGAACAGCCTCTAGTTTTAATTTCCTTCAAATTTGGCTTGTTTACTGTCCCAGCTGATGCAAAAAAAATTTCATATTTTGATCTTTGCTTTCCGTATAAACACATCAACGACAATACCGATTCCAAAGGCCCAGGCCATGTTCGGCACGGCAAGGGCAATCCCGCTGATCAAAAGAGCCACGAAATATTCTTCATTAGCCTTGAGGCTTCTAATTAGCGGGCAAAGCTCAAGACCAGCAAAAATCAAGAGCACACCCAACACGGAATTAGGTAGCAGAGTCAGAAATGTGAACCCGGCATCTCCAAAGGCGAGCGCCATGACGACAAATATGGCACCAATCATCAAGGGAGCCCCTCCGGTCCTTGCCCCAAACCGGTAATGGGCGGCCAAC
>Ga0208980_10002338_pt1 | contig 11519 bp, 6 predicted proteins | sample WetSurMetagenome_3_FD_187993 | JGI IMG/M metagenome (GOLD analysis project Ga0208980, IMG submission 187993) | Wetland microbial communities from Twitchell Island in the Sacramento Delta, sample from surface sediment Aug2011 Site A1 Bulk (version 2) | ecosystem: Environmental > Aquatic > Marine...
TCGGGCTACGCCCTCCACAACTTAGGCATTAAAATGGCATGTGTGCCAATTCAGATTGTCTCAACAGAGGGGTTCACCCCAATCAACTGTGCCCGAAACTGTGCCCGCGACAAACCAAGCACAACCAACTGCAGCAAAGAGAGAGGCAGAAGTGCATGGCCATCGATTCATACCCGAAGGAGGTTATTGCAGAGGAAGACCCTTGCCCGCAGACGAGCGAAGAGTGCTAATCTCTACGCGCCCATGGTGCCGCCACATCTGTAAAACAGGAAGCTGCATCAAACACTCTGCCATCCCTTCAAGACCTGTATCTTCAAAAAATTTGCCTTCGATAGAAAAGTTCTCTCGCCTTCCAATTTCACACAATCAGCAATGGAATCACATGGTTTTTTTCCGGAGCTAAACCACGAAAATGGGGAATTGCTTGCGCCCTGGGGAGTTACATTTGGGTAGATTGTCCGTATTAAGTAGACATAGCGTGAAATGCCTCTTTAGGCTTAACTAAATAAGAATGAAGGTAAGGAGACTGTCATGAATCTAATTCAAACACTTATGGGGAGACGGCGATTTATGATGGCCGCCGGTGTGGCATCGACTTGTGCGCTTACCTGCAAAAAACTTGCCGGTTTTCAGACGAAGGTTGCAATGGCAGCCGCGCAGGCTGCAACTGCCAACATCAAGGCGATAGGCAACAGGTGTCCTCATCTTTTATCACCTCTCAGGATCAGGAATGTTGTGCTTAAGAACAGGATAATGCATACGGTATCTCCCACTTTCTATATGCAGGGGCCAGAAAATTTCCCTGCCGAAATGTACAGAAACCATTATTCAAACGTAGCCAAAAATGCTGCTATCGTCTCGATGAGTACCCATTTCGGGGCATATCCAAAGACGTACATCAAAGGCCAACATGGCCCGGGTGCAAACTATTGTGATGATCTATGGCAGGATATCCCTCCCGTTGAAAACTACGTTCAGCGTCTGATGGAAGATATCCATTGCGAGGGTGCCCTGATTCTATTCGCCGGCACAACTGGTGGGATGCAGGGCATGCTCGACAGGCCCGGTGGGTGGGATGTGCCGACGCTAGAAGGCGCGCTTGGAGGTACCGCCCCTGGTGAGGCAACGGGTCAGGGAGAGCCAGGTGGAGGAGGAAACCGAAGAGCGGGAGGGATGCCATCCGGAGCATCCGGGGGCAGGGGAATGGGGCCTGGAGGGAGAGGCGGACCAGGCGCGCAAGCTCAACTCGGCGTCAAGGAGATAGTGGCTGAGGCGAAGGAAGCTGAGGACTTTGGTTATGACGTGTATTCGATAAACACGGATAGCCTTGAGGCGGTACAGGCGGTTCGGAATGCAACTAATCTTGTATTAATGACACGACTTAGAGGCGGTGGGGGACCCGGCATGATGACGGGTGGGGGAAGGAATGTTGCTGGAGTCACAAACAATAATCAGCCGACCGCTGCTGAATTGGAACAAGCTGTTGAGGAGGCAAGAAAGCTTGAGGGGCTGGTTGACTATGTGCAGATCAGAATTGACGAGCATCCTGGCGCATGGATCCAGGACAAGGGCAGACCTAAAAGCCTCGCCTATGCCGAGGCCATTAAGAAGGCGGGCATCAAGATTCTCACATGCCCCACCGCAGGGTTCCACAATCCGTTAGAGAATGATGAGTTTATCGCGAGCGGCAAAACCGACATGGTCGGCATGACAACGCCCCTTTTCGCCGATTGGGAGTTGGTCAGAAAGGTAGGAGAAGGCAGGGTTGATGATGTCATTCCATGCACCGCTTGTCAAAACTGTCAGGGGATCAGCAACACAAAAGGACCCTGGTACAGCACATGCACCGTAAACCCGAAGTGGGGATTGCCGCCGTATAAGCTTGCCGGTATCACCGCTCCCAAAATGAAAAAGAAGGTTGCCGTGATAGGCGGAGGCCCGGGCGGCATGAAGGCGGCCCTCGTGGCTGCCGAAAGAGGACACCACGTGACCCTGTACGAGATGAGTGATTCCCTGGGCGGACTGCTCAAGATCTCGGACAATAGCCAATGGAGATGGAATTACAAAGACTTGAAGGATTACTTCATTTATCAAGTGAAAAAGGCGGGGGTCGAGGTGAAGTTAAACACGAAGGCAACGCCGGCGATGATCAAGGCGGCAGGTTTCGACACGGTCCTGGTTGCGACCGGCGCGGAGCCTGTCATTTCCAAGATGCCCGGTGCGAACGCCAGCAACGTATTTGATATCGTTTCCTCCTACAGCAACAAGAAAGCTCTTGGTAAAAACGTGGTGGTCATCGGCGCAGGAAAATTCGGCACGGAGGCCGGCATTGGAATGGCCAAGGATGGGCATAAGGTGACTATGCTTACGAGCTCAAAAGAACTGGTTGAACCGGAAAACGTAGGCCCCACCAATATGGAGAACGCGCTGGCGATATGCAATAGCCATCCCGACTTCAAATATGAACTGGGGGCCACCGTCAAAAGCATCTCCGGAGGAAGGGTGACCTACACGGATTCAAAGGGCGCTGAGAAGTCCGTCCAGGCCGACAGCATCGTGATCTGGTCCGGTCTCAAGCCCAGGATGGATGAGGCCGAGAAATTCATAGGCTCGGCAGATGAGGTCCATCTCCTCGGTGACTGCACGGGCAAAAACGGTTCGCTGCAAAAGGCCATACGCAGCGCCTTTTTCGTAGCGTCTCAAGTCTGAGAGAACCAGATGATCCCGGTTCTAAGGGTTAGGAAAAGAATACGAAAGGCAGGGGAACATAAAATTCCTGCCTTTCCTATTCCATAAAAGCTCGTCTATGAGGTTTTTGAGGTATAAGAGCGGGCCAGATACTGGCTGCGAATTTCCCTGCCAACCATCCGTGGGTCAACGTCATTCCAATAGAATTCCTGCGAAAGGCGTGCTTTAGCCCAGAACATAGCACCCGCCGCAAACGCCACCGATTTCCTTCATACAGCTCTATCGAAATTGCCTTCGATAATTTTACACCTTTCGAATTTTTTTATCTCGTAGACACACTTCCGAAAGAATCCCGGCGTTCTGGGGGAGTTGAGCCCAATTCTACATGTCCGATTACGCAGCTGGAGCTATGCCTTATGTCTTCGCTGGCCTTGGGTTGACTTCTTATCATGCCAACCAGAACGGGCAAGGCGATTCCAGATCATATTTTTCTTTTGCCTTAGGTGGGGGAATAAAATATTTCCTCGCCAGTCATTTTGGTTTTCGCGGCGAAGTTCGGTGGTGCCCCACGCTACTGTCGGCCTCGGACAGTAGCTTTTGGTGCAAAATCGGCGGTTCGGGTGCATCCTGTCTAATTAATCTGAAAACTTCTCTACAGCACCAATTTGACTTGACGGGAGGCATAGTACTCCGGTTCTAAAGGGGCAAATGTCTCCATCTTGTTACCGCTGAAAGTTCACTTCTTGGCTGCATTTGCGCGCCAGATTCATCTGACAGCCCTTACCCTCTATCTGATACTGCCAGAATTATCGGGGCCAAAGATCAAATGGGTGAAATTCGGGACGGCTCCTCCAGTGCCCTCCCAATTTCCTTCTCAACCCTGAATTGCGCAGGTCCGCTCCTGGTTCACTTTCCGACCCGGAGTACGATATTTCCCTTGTATGTGCCGGGGCGGATTCCTTTTTCAGATCCATTGACGGTCATGGTTACCTTATTGCCTTCGGGGGCAGTTATGGAAGCCCCCTCGGCAACGTTTAGGCCCGTGATGTAAGAGGTCTTGCCGACGACCCACTTGGAACCTGCGTCAAGCGATACAGTTATGCCATATTTGTCCTTGGTTGCGCAGTAGGTGTTGGTCACCTCCCCGATTAATTTATAAAGCTCAGGTGTCTTCATGGTGATTTGTTCACCATTGGGGCCGAGGGTGTGTGCAACAATGGCGGTTGAAATCGCTCCTGTGATAGTCGCGCTTTTGAGGGTGATATTCACAGGCTCCGCAGCGGTGTTGCCGTTTATGATATCGCCGTTCAGCGTCATGTTGCTGAAGGTGGCATTGGTCTCCTTCGTGCCGCCCGGCATTTCGCCGCCTCGAAGTGCGCCGCCGGGGGCTCCGCCTTCAGGCATGGCGCCTCCGCGAGCCCCACTTTCACTCATGGGGACACCGCCCCGCATATTGGGATCGTCGTTCGCCATGGTCTGGATGATGATCCCGTTTTGCGCAAGCAGCTGCGCGTTGTCGACGACTATGTTGTGGCCGGGGCTCTTGAGTTGAAGCAGGGTGGATTTGGTTTTGAATACGGAGCCCTTTTCGATGGTTATGTTGCCTGAGCCGTGGTACATAACTCCGAACCTGCCGGAATTTACCTTGGTGCCGTCGGTAAAAATGCAGTCTCCGCCCGTGCCGCATACGGCCATATCCACAACATTGAAGGTGCATCCGCTGAATGTATCGGCGGAGCCACCCAGGGTATAGGCGCCATAACCGCTATCAATAGTCTCGATGATGCAGTTGGTGGCATAGAGTCTCACGGCTTTGGAGGCATCGGTTGAAAGGGCGCCCCATCCCTGGGCCTTGATGTGGGTGTTGGTGTAGTAAGCCGTTGCGCTTTCGACCAGGTTGGTCGCACGGCAACTGCCGGTCATACCGAGCATGAAGGGGACTTTCATCATCACTTCACCGCCGTCGGTGAAATGATCCTTAGCGCCTGGCGGCAATGGGGGATTGCCCGTTTCGATGCTGGAATCATTGACATGAAGGATGCTTTCGCCGCCGGCCCAGACGGCGTTTCTTAAGACGCCGTTGGTCGTAATCGATGCCTTGTCTATCGTGACATCCGCCTTTCCCATTACCATGATGGCCGCGCCATAGCCGGCAAAGTCGTTGCCTCCGTTTCCGGTAAAATTAATCTTAGGGTTCACGATGGAATACTTAGAATCTCCTGTTGCAATGATGCCGTTGAAATTTTCCCCGACCGAAGCGATGCTGACGTCCGTGGCGGAATCGTTTGCAATCTTTCCTCCGACCACTGCCGAAAGGACGGATTTCCCGGGCACAACCGCTCCGTTATCTACATAAATGGCTGCCCTCAAATTGTAGGTCCCGCCGTGCATGAGCGCCTTGATAGGGATATTCTCAGTGGGCGTGAGCACGATCTTGCCCTTGTAGCTGCCGGGTTGGAGCGGTTTTTCGACGCCGGCAACAGTCATGGTCAGGCTCTTGCCTTCCGGAGCCTTGATGACAGCTCCGTCGGCAATAGTCAACTGGTCGAGATTGGTGGTTGCTGCGACCTCCCAGGTGGAGCCTGACGGAACGTTCTTGGTGGCCCCGCATCCCGCAAATGCCAGCATGAGCATTCCTGCGACGCAGACGGGAGCTAGTGCGTTAAATGATCTTTTCCGCATGGTTATTTTTTCCTCCTTAAATGTCAGACGGTTTAAAGCGGTATCAACAAGCCTGAAAGCATAGAGCGTTTTAAGCACCCAGGGGAATCAAGCGCCTTCGAATCCTTGACCCTCAATTATCACCATACACCGTCGCAAGAGGGCGCAGACTGCGCGCCTGCAGGCGCGCGATGCAGGGGCATGTTGAGGAGCCCGGGGCAGTGCAGCCCCCCAGACATGGGCGGATCCGCAGCCGCAGCAGAAGGCTGGTGAGAAGCACGGCCTATTGTACCGGATCATCGATGCGCTCGCAGTATCTATTCATGCATTAATGTATTTGGTCGGCGGAATCGTTGCGCTCCATCTCAGAGACATCAATTTGAGTGTTTCCGCCGCCGTAGGATTTGTGTCTCTTTTCGGCGTGGCGGTGATGAACAGTGACTACTTGGTACCACGAGGGTTCGACCCCCCCCGGCACCAATCAATAAAACGGCCTACGGAAACTGCATTTTCTACTGCAATAGTTGTGCACATTCAGTCGTTAACAACAGCTCAGCTGGAATTTCATTGCACCAATGCTTTTATTGAACTTCAATCAGGGACACTTAACGGCAGGAGAGAGTCTTTTCGACTGCGCCGCTTATTCCTGCCTGGCGGGTTGTACCAGGTTCAGCGCATCGGGGCGCGGAGCGTTGCGCTCATTATCCCAATAGGGCGACAGCTTGCGCAGATTCGCCACGATTTGCGGAAACACCTCAAGGACTGTATCGATGTCCTCGTCGGCATTGTACCGGCTCAAACTGAATCGCACGGACCCGTGAATGGCCGTGAAGGGCACTTTCATTGCCCTCAGGACGTGCGAGGGCTCGAGAGACCCGGAAGTGCACGCCGATCCACTCGACGCGCAGATTCCATAGTCGCTCAGCTGAAACAGCATCCCCTCCCCTTCGATGTAATGAAACGAAATGTTCAGCGTATTGGGAAGCCTGGCCGCGCCCTTGCCGTTCACCTGAACGGACGCGATCTTTTCCACAAGGGTGTTTTCCAGACGGTCGCGCAGTTTCTGGATCCGCGCTTCGTCCTGCTCGCGGTGTTCCATTGCCATGCTCAAGGCTTTGGCGATCCCAATGATATAGGGGACGTTCTCAGTTCCTGCCCGCCGGCCATCCTCCTGGTGGCCACCAAGCATATAGGGCCGGCAGCGCGTTCCGCGCCGGATAAAAAGGACCCCGATGCCCTTGGGCGCGTGCAGCTTGTGCCCGGAAAAAGAAAGCAGATCCACATAAGGCAATCCGAGCACCAGATCGATCGGAAGTTTGCCTACAGTCTGGGTCGCGTCCGTATGAAAAAGGATGGACGCGTCGGTCTGTTTGGTGATGCGCGACAGCTGATCAATCGGGAAGATAACTCCCGTCTCGTTGTTGGCATGCATGATCGAGACGAGCAGGGTGTTCGGGGAGAGGGCCTGAATAAATTCATGTACGTTCAGGTTACCGTTCCTGTCCACGCTAAGGTAGGTGACTTTGTAGCCGTTTCGCTCGAGTTCCCTGCAGACCTCCAGCACCGCGGGGTGTTCCACGGCGGTCGTGATGATGTGCCTGCGGTTGGGGTTTCCATGGGCGGCACCCATAATCGCGGTGTTATTGCTCTCTGTAGCGCAGCCGGTAAAGAGGATTTCCTTGGGATCCGCGTAACCCAGGCAGTCGGCGATGCTCTTGCGGGCTGCTGCAAGGGCATGCCCGGTTTGCCGCGCAGGTTCATACATGGAACTGGGATTGAAATAGTCTTGCGTCAGATAGGGCGTCATCGCCTCGAAGACTTCCGGCGCGACCCGTGTCGTGGCGTTGTTGTCGAGATAGATGGTTTTCATGGGCGGCTTAAACCTCAATAACCCGGATCCGTTCATCCACCTGGTCTTTCAGCACGCGCTCGATCATCATTTTAAGAGTCTGGCTGGCGCCCACGCAACCGGCGCAATGGCCCTTCAGCGTGCAGTACACAAGAGTCCCCTTGATGTCCATTACTTCGACGTCTCCGCCATCCATCTTCAGCGAAGGGCGAATGTACTCGTCGATAACCTTTTCCACTTTTTTGGCGAACTGATAGGGGGAGAATTCAGAAGATTCCCGGACCTCGACGGGAGTCAAAGGAATTGGAGAGCCCCCCGGAGTGACGGTGGTCTGGCCCCCCCACACCTGATCCAGCAAATCCTGAAGCCCGCCGGGAACATGGTGGCAGGATGTGCATCCGCCCCCCGCCTTGATGGCGTTCGTGATCTGGGGAATGGTGCGCAGGTTGAGTTCCCGTATTTTGCGCTTGATATAGGGTTCCGTTATTGAAAAACACTTGCAGACGATCCTGCCTTCCTCCGTTTCCTGGTCATGAATATCGATGCCCAGCTTCTTGAGATCCACACCGCGCCGCTGCGCCCAATTGAAAACCGCGGCTTCCAGAGCTTCCGCGCCCATGACGGAACAGTGGATCTTCTGCTCGGGCAGTCCCTCCAGGTATTGAACGATATCACTGTTGCTGACCTTCAGGGCGGTGATGGGGGTGTAACTGCCCCGCTCGATGATGTCGCAGAGAGCCTCCGAGGACGCGATCGCCGATGTGCATCCGAAGGTGAGGTATTTCGCCTCCGTAATCACGTCCTGAGTCGGGTCGTTCGGATGGCGCTTGACCTTGAAGGTGAAACGCATGGAGTCCCCGCAGGCAATGGAGCCGTGCTCGCCCATGCCATCCGGATTCTCTATTTCTCCCAAATGCGTTCCGGGCCTTCCCTGGACGGCATCCATAAACAACTGCTTTGTTTTTTCACTGTATTCCCAACCCATATCTCGACTCCATTCCGATCCACATAAGAGCTTTGATCGCCGCCGATAATATAACGCCTTGATGTCGATCCGACAAACTATAGATGCATTATTCTCCGGCTGGAGGCACCCAAAAGCCACAGATTTCAAGGCGCGGCCGGCGGTCGCAGCCAAATTGAGGTGAGTTCACGAGCCGACCGCACCGCTATCAGCCTGAGTCTTTGAATGTTTTGAGAGCCTTGCAGCATTTTCCATGTAGCTTTCGGTAGTGACGCCGTTCTTTTCTTGATGCCCTGGAATAATAGCCACGCTTGATCGCGGCTCGAAGGCGCATCTATTCAAGGTCTGAAAATCCGGGTGTTAGCAGTCCAATTTTGTCCCCCGGCGTTACAAAATCAAGGGCTTTCAAGCTCACCCGTGTTGCAGGATATTTTTGTGAAATTTCCTCCCAACCCGTGCTATTCTAGCCCTACTTAAAGACGGCTATCTGCAACCCAGACAGCGACCGGTGTAAACGCCGGAATATGCATTTCTATAATCGAACCACAGGAGCGTCCACAAACATAGAAATCGAACAAAGCATCATTTTTGCGATCATTGCCGTGTCTTGGATGACAGTCGGCCAACGGGCGGAGGACCAGGAGTTAGCGGAGAAATGGGCCGGGCGCCAATGGGTGGAGGTTCCGGGGGGCCGGGAGGATCTGCCCAAATGCCTGGAGGAATGGGTGCCTATTCGCCCAGATTCCGATCTCTGATTCAGAAAGAATGCTCTATAGGTAAGGTAAGTGATTTAACAACTTATCCGCGTGTCCCGATTAATAAGGTACTATGGCCTTTTCATATTGGCAAAAGACAGGTCTGAGCTGATAGCAGTCACCAGTTATGGAGGCATAAAAATGTCTGAGATAGACAGAAGAAATTTTCTTAGATTCATTGGGCAAGGCACGACTGTATTAAGCCTGGGACTGTCATCCAGCGGATGGGATAGAGTAGGAATCGCCTGGGCTGCAGACGCGCAGGTGCGGCAAGCGGCGGATACCTGGGATTGGGATGCATGGGAGTTATATTATCCGGGAAAATACGACGCAGCTGATGCAAAGGTTCTGAATGATTTCCAGGCGGAGCTTGATAAGATCAACAAGAGGGGCAATATAGATATTAAAGAAATGATAAAAAGCAAGCTCGCCGAAGCATCTGAGGGTAGGCGTGGAGGACCGGGTGGTGGTGAACCGGGGGGAGGGAAAGTTGCCTATGACAGCATGATAAAACTGGCCAACCAATGTGGTTTGGGCAACAGCCCACTGTACACCGACAGAGAATATGCTAAGAAGACAAAATATGGTGATCTGATATCAATACCTTTACATTCTTCCCTTGAAATTATGCCTGCCATGCCCAAATCAAAAGGCATCGGCGACTACATGGTGGTCAGCGATCTCTGTCACACCATGAACTACTACAAACCATATTATGAAGGTGACACTCTCTTCGTTGTAACTGACGGACAATATTTTGAAGACACAACTCCGGCAGCGGGCAGTCACTATCGCACTTTTGTTATGAAAGGTTGGGGCAGGGTCTTCAACCAGAAGTGTGAAATGGTAGCTGAGGGCGCCAGCATGACCAACGAGAGTTTCCGACGCCACAAGGATCCTGCAAAGAGAAATCGCAGCGGAGCGCACGCCTGGGAAAGCCCTGACTGGTGGACTCGAAAAGCCCACATGTACACGGATCAGGACTATGACACTATGAGAGGCATCTGGAAAAATGAAAAGTCCAGGGGAGCAACGCCCCTCTATTGGGATGAGGTAAAGATCGGCGACGAACCCACACCCACGCTCACAGGCCCGGTGATAGCAGATGGAGATATGTTATCTGAGCTTTCTCAGTCGGTGCTCGACACCAAGAAGAATGTGATGGACCCTAAAATCTTCGCAAAAATGGTTAAGAACAAACAGGGCATATACGCCTTGCCGGAGGACCTTGAGAAAAAGGCCGGTCCTGCAGGTCGCATGGGTGGCGTACCCGGGGGAGACCCTATGGCTTCTGGCAGAATGCCCCCTGGTCAGGGCGGTGCTCCCGGGGCTCAGGAAAGTAGCGGCATAGAGAGGGTGCAACGGGGTGTTACAGATTTCGAGACAGAGACCACGGAAAGAATCCAAAATACAGATGGGCGCCCGGTGTTCTGGAATGTCATGGTTCATAGATGGGTTGCCGGCATGCTTACCAACTGGATGGGCGATCAGGGCTGGCTTCAAAGGATAGGCAGGGACATGATGGCATTGCCGCCAGGTGCCAGCAAGGCCGTTAACTACAAGTCCCCGTCCACATTCATTCCCAATATCCCGCAAAAGCTATACCCCGCTTTGTTCGACAGATTCCCTTATTTGGAAAAGGTTCCTTACATGAAGGGGAAGCGTGCCACCTGGCACGGACTGGCGGGCGACGCCGCTATTTCGAAGGCATATGTCTTTGACAAATACTCAAAAAATGGCGAGTATTTCGTGGACCTGATTTGGTGGGTTGAGGCCCTCGACAAATACCTGATCCTTGAAGGGTTCGCCACGGTTAAACTGCCCAAGAAGTCTTAGATTTCAAAATGAAGCTCCCTGCGCCTTTAAATGGGAGCTCCATTCGCCGGCTTCAGTTATGAGATGATACATCCCATCGGCAGCCCGGCTGATAAAGGCATATTGCAAATCAAGAACAGCGAAATACAAGCAAAAACGTTGTTGTCCTGGCTAGGAGCGCATGCGCTTGTACCAATATTGCAGGTGTAAAACCGACATCCAAGCGATTAGGCCTAAGCTTGCTGCCGGCGTCGCTTTGAATCTGCAATGATGGCAGTCTACGACCCAATTGAAAGGATTTTAGAATAACAGCCATTAAAGTAATTAGAAAAAGGGAGGCAGTTATGAATTTAATCAAATCGCTTACAGGGAGACGGCGGTTTCTATTCGCCACCGGGGCTGCTTCAACATCAGCGTTTATGTATAAGAATCTTGCTGGGATCGTTGATCCAGTCCCTCAAACAGGCATGGCCATGGCAGCCGAAAAGACAGGGGCTGCTAATATCAAAGTAGTGAGCAAGCGATACAGTAATCTTCTCTCGCCGATAAAAGTCGGAAATGTGGTTGTGAAAAACAGGATGATTCACACCGTTGGTTCTCCACCACATTTTTTGCAGGGGCCGGAAACCTTTCCCTCTGATCAGCTTAGGATGTTTTATGCAAACGTTGCCAGAGGAGCAGGTATTGTTCTCTGTCCCACTGGAGGTCAATCATCAGGAGGAGGCGGAGGAGGAGCGCCGGGAGGACAAGGTGCTGGTGCTGCAGGAGGAGGAGCCGGGGGCCCTGG
>Ga0208980_10002339_pt1 | contig 11516 bp, 8 predicted proteins | sample WetSurMetagenome_3_FD_187993 | JGI IMG/M metagenome (GOLD analysis project Ga0208980, IMG submission 187993) | Wetland microbial communities from Twitchell Island in the Sacramento Delta, sample from surface sediment Aug2011 Site A1 Bulk (version 2) | ecosystem: Environmental > Aquatic > Marine...
AAAAGGGGACATAGTTGAGAGACTGCGCACCGCCACCTTTGGCGAAGTGCGATCAATTTCCCTTACCCAAAGTCAAAAAAACGCACCGCAGAGGCGCCGAGAGGGCAGAGAAAAGTAACCCAGTCTCTGCGGTCTCTGCGGTGTGCAGTTATGATTTTAGCTTCCCCGCGAGACCAACTGGATGCGATCTCCAATGTTTTTTGTCCTTTGCAGGACACTCAGCTGTATGGTAATTTAATTGATTGTATATTTTGGCATCTGCTTGGAGGTTGCTTTGCCGCTGAATAGAGAGAAGAAAATAGAGATTGTTGAGGCCTATCGCACTCATAATACCGATACGGGTTCGCCTGAAGTGCAGATTGCCCTCTTGAGTGAGAAGATTGCTTATCTTACGGATCATTTTAAGGTCCATGCAAAGGACCATCATTCCCGCAGAGGCCTGTTACGGATGGTCGGCAGGAGACGCCGTCTTCTTGATTACCTTAAAGACACTGACTTAAATCGATATAAAATCGTCATCGAGAAGCTTGGAATTCGAAAATAGGATATCCATTCAGGCAACGCTCATTCGCCCGGTATCGGCCGGGCAATCTGGTTAAATTTCCTTCCCCAAGCTTAAGATTGGAGTCGCCAAGCGGGCTTACAGATCAAGCTTAGGCGAATCGAAGGCATGAAAGCGTGAGTTCCACTACCATCATTTTCTCCGACAAAGGTCTGTCTGGACCAAGAGCGTGCTTGCCGGACGTATTGGATTGAAGCGCAGCTGTTTGTTTGAACCCCCGGGAGCTCATTCAGAGACCCGGCGTATGTTTGGGGCTGGCTGGATTATGAATTATGAGTTATGAGTTAATGATTGCTCCACCCCGTGCATCGAGAGAATCCTTAACTCAGAACTCATAATTCCTCATTACGCTCTTCCGAAATCCTTCCTGCCCCTGTTACCATTTTTGTGGAGGATACAATGATTCATAAAGTTTCAACTGAGATTGGCGGGCTCGAATTTTCAATCGAGATGGGCAGGATAGCAAAGCAGGCGGACGGCGCGGCTTACGTTTCCTATGGAGATACGGTTGTTCTGGCGGCCGCCTGTTCGCAAAAAGAGGCCCGCGAAGGGGTGGATTTCTTCCCGCTCACTGTGGACTACCGGGAAAATACGTATGCGGCCGGAAAGATTCCCGGCGGATTTTTCAAGCGCGAAGGACGACCCACCGAAAAGGAAATCTTGACTTCGCGCCTGATCGACCGGCCCTTGAGGCCTCTATTTCCAGAAGGTTTTAGCAGCGAAACGCAGGTTATCGCCCTGGTGCTCTCGGCGGACAAAGAAAACGATCCCGACATAATGAGCATCACAGGCGCTTCCGCGGCCGTCTATTGCTCTCCGATTCCATTCTACAGCCCCGTTGCGGCTGTCCGTGTCGGTTGTATGGACGGCAATTTTGTCGTAAACCCGCCCATCAGCAAGCTGAAAGAGAGCACCCTGAATCTGACGGTTGTAGGGACGGAGGATGCAATTGTCATGGTCGAGGCGGGCGCCAACGAGATAAGCGAACAGAAGATAACGGAGGCTCTCGAATTTGGCCACGACATTATCCGCAAGCTGATCGGGCTGCAGAAGGAGCTTTATGCAAAAATCAATCCCGTCAAGCGGGAGGTGGTGAAGCCCTCATTCGATGCCGTGGAATATGAACGCATCGAAACCGAGTTCGGCAAGGAGATCTCCGATGCGCTGCATATCAAGGGCAAGCTTGAAAGTTACGCGCGCCTGGATGAGATTGCGGATGCGGTGCAGGCCGGCATTCCGGAAGAAGAAACCGAGCGTAGGGTTCAGGCAGCGAAGATATATCAGCACCTCATGGAAAAAATCTTCCGGAAAGAGATTCTGGAGGACCGTGTCCGGCCCGATGGACGCCAGTTCAATGAGATTCGCGCGATCAGCGGAGAAGTCTCCCTGCTGCCGCGCACTCACGGTTCGGCCCTTTTCACTCGCGGGGAAACGCAGGCTTTGGTAACCGCAACTCTGGGAACAGCCGATGACGAGCAGCGTATGGATACGCTTGAGGGCGAATCCTTCAAGCGGTTTATGCTGCACTATAATTTCCCTCCCTTTAGCGTTGGCGAAGTCAAACCTTTACGGGGCCCTGGCCGCCGCGAAATCGGCCATGGCGCGCTCGCCGAGCGCAGCATCCTGCCGATAATGCCCGATGAGGAGGCGTTCCCTTACACCGTCCGAGTCGTATCCGATATTCTCGAAAGCAACGGCTCATCCTCAATGGCAACCGTTTGCGGTGGAGTTCTGGCTCTGATGGATGCCGGTGTTCCCATTAAGTCGCCGGTTGCCGGGGTGGCTATGGGGCTTGTCAAGGAAGGAGATAAATACGCCATCCTCACCGATATCGCAGGCGCCGAGGATCATTACGGGGATATGGATTTTAAAGTGGCGGGGACCGAAAAGGGAATTACGGGTCTCCAGATGGATATTAAGATAGGCGGAATCACCCCGGCGATAATGGCCGAAGCTCTTGCTCAGGCCAGAGAAGGCCGCTTATTCATTTTGCAGAAGATGGCAGAATGCCTGACTGGACCACGATCTGAAATTTCACCGTATGCGCCGCGCATCATTACGATTCAAATTCCCAAAGACAAAATCGGCGGCGTTATTGGGACGGGCGGAAAGGTCATCCGGGGTATCGTGGAACAGACCGGAGTGAAAATAGACATCGAGGATGACGGGAAAGTCAACATTGCGTCAACCGACACTGATTCTGCCCAGAAGGCCATTCGCATGATTGAAGACCTTGTCATGGAGGCGGAGGTAGGCAAAACTTACCTGGGAACCGTGACCCGCCTGGTTGATTTTGGAGCGTTTGTCGAAATTTTCCCTGGCACCGAAGGTTTGCTCCATATTTCTGAGGTCGCCGATTTTCGGGTTCAGGACATCAATTCAGAGCTGAAAATGGGTGACCAGATCCCTGTAAAGGTGATCGGCATTGAGCCTCCCAACAAGATCCGCTTAAGCCGTAAAGCGGTCCTGCGGGAGCAGGCGGGACTTCCGCCGCTCGAAACTCCGCCCCGCCCTCCACGCCGCGAACACAGCGACCGCGGAAGAGGAGGGAACAGGGACAGGGATCGAAACCGGCCGCGCAACGATCGGGGGGGGAGGCGCTTTTAGGGCTAATAGTGCCTGGGGCGCATCATGCTGATGAACACTCCGGCTCCGGCCCTCGCGACTGTTCTTGTGGGGCTGGAATCAGCCGGGAAGATGGCGGAACGCGCCTTTCAAAGCAGTCCCTCATGCGCCTATGGCGCACCCTTTGACGCATGAAAATGTGAGGGTCACGGCGCAACTCCTTTAACCTGGAACTTGTGGGGGCCGGGCTCCGGCCGGCCCAACCCTACATTTGAGGCAATACCGGCCATAAGGATGTCATAGCCTCCATTTTCGGAACAGTCCCTCATGCGCCTATGGCGCACCCGGTGACGCATGAAAATGTGAGGGTCACGGTGCAGCTCCTTTAACCTGGAACTTGTGGGGGCCGGGCTCCGGCCGGCCCAACCTTACATTTGAGGCAATACCGCTCATAAGGATGTCATAGCCTCTATTTTCGTAGCAGTTCACTGATGGCTGTTTGAAGCCAACAATTTCTATGAACCGCCAAAACATTCTGAGACTTCTGGAGAAGATCAAACAGGGAACCATGACCCCGGATCAGGGTCTGGAAGCTTTGAAAAAGCTTCCTTTTGAAGATCTGGGTTTTGCGCGCGTGGATCATCACCGCACAATCCGGCATGGATTCCCCGAGGTTGTTTTCGGGCAGGGGAAAAAACCGGATCAGGTGGCCGCCATTGTTAGGAGCCTCCTTTCGCAGAAAAGCAACATCTTGATAACACGCTGCGACCGGAATACCTACAACCGGGTTCGCCGGGTAAGTTCGAAGGCTCGATACCACGATGACGCGCGCGCCGTCAGCATTGTTCAGGATTCCACGGCATATGGCGAAGGCATCATTCACGTCGTGTGCGCGGGAACGACCGATATTCCTGTTGCGGAAGAAGCAGCGCTGACTGCGCGACTTATGGGCAATAAGGTGGAAACCACTTTTGATGCCGGAGTGGCCGGTATCCATCGACTGCTCAGCGCCCGGGAATCTTTGGCGCGCGCAAGTGTGATTATCGCGGTTGCCGGCATGGAGGGGGCCCTTCCCAGCGTTGTCGGAGGGTTGTTCAGCGTACCCATTATTGCGGTTCCGAGCAGCACCGGTTACGGCAGTTCCCTGGGTGGAATTACGGCCCTGCTGGCAATGCTCAACAGCTGCGCCTCCAACGTGACGGTTGTCAATATCGACAACGGATTTGGCGCCGGCTATGTTGCCAGCCTGATCAACCGCAAAAGACCCTGAAATCAATGTCGGGCTGCCTCTTCCCCAATTTCAGAATCAGGGAGAGGGCATTCTGACGCCTAATTTGAAACTGATCTCTCATGTTGTCGGGCGAAGTTTATGCCTCACTATTCTGACGGCACTTTGGACGAAGTGAGAAATGCTGTCAATATAGTCTCCCTGGTCTCCGAGTATGTCTCGTTAAAAAAGCGCGGCCGCAATTATGTGGCGCGTTGTCCGTTTCACACAGAAAAAACTCCATCATTCAATGTTAGTGAAGAGAAGCAGATATTCATGTGTTTTGGGTGTGGAGTGGGAGGGGATGCATTCAAGTTCATAATGCAGATTGAACACATCTCATTCCCCGAGGCAGTGCGATTTATCGCCGATCGCCACGGCATCCAGCTGCCACAGGTTTCTGATTCCCGGCCTGCCGATGGTGGGGCCGATCCTGAAGTGCTGCGCAAAGCCATGGCGGAAGCCGCGGCCTGCTACCATCATGCGCTCCTTGATACGGAAGAGGGTAAAGAACCCCTGAACTACCTGATGTCCAGGGGGATTGTGCGGGAAACCATTGATCGCTTTTGCCTGGGATATTCTCCCGGAAACGGTGATTTTTTAACGTATTACCTGCAGAAGAAAGGATATTCGCTTCCGGCTCTCGAAGAGTGCGGGCTGGCAAAGCGCTCGGAAGACGGCGCCAGGCACTATGATACTTTCAGAAGCAGGATCATATTCCCGATTACCGATGTGCGCGGCCGGATCATCGCGTTCGGGGGGAGAGCGCTCGGAGACCGCCAACCGAAATATTTGAACTCGCCTGAGACCAAGCTTTATAATAAGAGCCGTAACCTGTTCGGGTTAAGTTTTTCCCGGGATGGGATCAGGAGGTTGGATTGCGCCGTTCTGGTCGAAGGATACATGGATTTTATCATTCCTTTCCAGCACGGCATCGATAATTTGGTGGCCTCATTGGGAACCAGTCTTACATCCCAGCAGGCTCAGTTGTTGGGGCGATATACCCGTGAGGTGATCGTAAGTTATGATCCGGATTCAGCGGGACTTGCCGCAACTCAGAGGTCGCTAGATCTTTTTCTGGAGGAGGATTTCCGAGTCAGGGTATTGAGTCTGCCTGATGGCCAGGATCCCGACGTATTTGTCAGGGAAGTTGGCGCTGATCGCTATCGCAGCCGGCTCCGTGAGGCTGTTCCCTACCTTGATTTTCTGCTGGATATGGCAATAAAGGGCCAGGGCAGCCTGGATAATCCAAGAAATAAAATTCAGGTGATTAATAGCGTCTTACCTTATTTGGCGAAGTTGCCTAATGCTGTGGAGCGATCGGATTATGTATTCCGCTTCGCGCGCAGGCTGGGCCTGGAAGATCAGCAATTGCTGGCGGAAGTCAAGCGGGCAGCCCAACAAAAGAAGCCAAAAATCCTTGAATCGACGCTCTCGTCGGTAGAGGCCATGAAATTTGCCGAAAAGAGGCTCCTTCAATTGCTGTTGAACCATACGGACCTCCAATCCGAAATTATTCCACTTTGGTCCATGGAGGACTTCGAAGGACTGGCCGCGGGGAACATTTTCAGCAAAATGCTGGAAGACCGTCGCAATAACGAGACTACGACTTATGAAACTCTGCACAGGCATTTCGCCGGCGAACCGGAGCAGGCCGTGATTGCCCAGTTGCAGATGGAGGATATTCCTGAGGCAGCATCGAAGGACTCGGCAGAGAGTTTTTTAAACGCGTTGCGCATAATGAGACTGTCATCATATAAAAATCAAATTTTGTCGAAGATCACTGAAGCAGCTCAACGGAACGACAATGAGCTGCTAGACCGGCTCATTGAGCAGCGCGTTCTTGTGGATCGGGAACTTGTCAGCCTATCCAGGAAATAGCAGGAAAGGAGACATCGCTCTTGTCTATTGAAGAAAAGTATGACGAAGTAAGAGAGTTGATCATGATGGGGAAGGAGAGGGGGTATCTCCTTTATGACGAGGTCAACGACCTGTTGCCCGAGGGGATCTGTTCCTCTGATGAACTCGACAGCATTTTTTCCCTATTTGGTTCCGCAGGCATTGAAGTTATCGACTCTGAACAGAAATTCCAGGATGACGGGAAGAAGGACGACAAACGCGGGGAAGAGGGAGAGGAAGGCGAGTTCGATTTTGGCGCCATCAACCTGGACAAGACGAACGATCCCGTCCGCATGTACCTCCGCGAAATGGGGACCGTGCCTCTCTTGAGCCGAGAGGGAGAAGTTGAAATCGCAAAGCGGATCGAACATGGGCAGAAAATCGTTCTCAAGGCTTTGTCTCGTTCTCCGCTGGTCGTGCGCGAAATCCTGAATGTGGGAGACAAGCTGAAAAAGAACTTGCTGTCAATTCGCGATGTGGTTGCACTCAACGATGACGAGATCACCGAGGATAGCCTGGAAGATAAGAGGAAAAGCACGCTTGAGATTGTCGAGAGCATCCGCAAACATGAACGATCCGCCAACAAGATCCGTACCAAGCTCGCCCACTGCCGCAAAAGTTCCCGGCTTTACAAGAAACATCTTTCGATGCTGGCACGTTACCGCATCCCAATTGCCTGGAAAGTGCGATCGTTGGAACTGAACGCATCCCAGCACGAGAGGATGATCGAGGTCATAAAGGACACCGTCGATCAGGTGATCGCAATCGAAAGGGAAATTCACAAGCTGCACAGAAGCCTTGAGGCTCCCAAGCGTCTGGAGGATGCCAAAGTCATAAAGAAGCGGGCAAAGCTTCTTGAGGCCAGGGTTGCAGAAATTGAAGAAGAAGCGTTTGCCACGGTTTTGGACCTGAAACGAACCCTGGCCACCATAAAGTCGGGTGAATTGGAAGCCGACATTGCCAAGAGAGAGCTTGTCGAAGCCAACCTCCGCTTGGTGGTTTCCATCGCAAAAAAATATACAAATCGCGGACTGCAGTTCCTTGACCTTATTCAGGAGGGAAATATCGGCCTCATGAAGGCTGTGGACAAGTTTGAATACCGCCGCGGCTATAAATTTTCCACCTATGCCACCTGGTGGATCCGGCAGGCGATCACGCGCGCTATCGCGGACCAGGCTCGAACTATTCGCATCCCGGTGCATATGATCGAAACCATCAACAAGCTGATCCGCACGTCGCGCAGCCTGGTGCAGGAGTATGGACGCGAGCCCACTTCCGAGGAGATTGCCAAGAAAATGGATTTCCCGGTAAGCAAGGTGCGCAAGATTCTGAAGATTGCGCAGGAACCCATCAGCCTGGAAACCCCAATCGGAGAAGAAGAAGACAGCCACCTGGGTGATTTTATCGAAGATCGGGGTGTTGTTTCGCCGGCCGAGGCTGTGATCAACATCAATTTGAAGGAGCAGACCGAATCAGTGCTGCGGACCCTGACGCCGCGTGAAGAACAGGTGATCAAAATGCGTTTCGGGCTGGGAGATGGCAGCGAACATACTCTGGAGGAAGTCGGTCAGCGCTTCTCGGTAACGCGCGAGCGAATTCGGCAGATTGAGGCAAAGGCGTTGCGCAAGTTAAGGCATCCCTCGCGAAGCAGGATGCTGAAGACATTCCTGGACGGCACTCTGATCCAGGAATAATGCGCCAATTCTGTGAGAGCCACGCAGTTGAGGATCCACCAGTAACTTTGCGGAGGCGAGGCTCCGGCTCGCCCCGCCTGCACAAGTCCTAAGAAAGAACACCAACCAATTCGGAAGAGGATTCGTTGTGAGGCGGCGCAGATGGGCAGTGATGCTGTCGCCCTATCCCTTCAAGCCAGAAGTTATTTTCCCATCAACCTGAGTGCTTCGGGAGAAAGCTCAAACTCCAGGGAAAAGCCATTCAAGCCCTTGATCACGAAGGGGCGCTTCACATCGATCTTCTCGTTCAACTGAAAAAGACCATCAATTTTTGTGCCTCTCGTGACAGCGCCGGATTTGAAGTTTTGAATATCGATCGCTTCTCCGATGAATTCCTTTCCAGCCTGTACGATGCAGAAGTTGAAATCGAGGATCGTATCTCTTTCCGGCCTGCATCCGACATAGAAAACGGTTGTCATGTTAGCCCTGGCTCTGATGGAATACTTGCCTGCTCCCTGGAACAATGAGTCCACGGTGTCATTGTTCAGGAGGACAAAGCGGATTCGGACACCACTAATCCAGGCCGAGCGCTCGAATTCCTTAATGAATTGGGCACTCCTACGCCCCTGGGTTCCATTGTCTCTTTGTGCCCGAGCGACGGACACGATCAAGACACAGGCAACGGCAAGAATTAACAGGCTTTTCCTGATCAGTTGAGTTGCTCCCATTCAACAATTTGCCAAGGCTATTATGCCCATGGTGATAAGAAGCAGGATAATGCCATTTGAGTTCTTGAGCAAGAATTTCCTGGCGAGTTAGTTATGGAAAAATTTTGCTGTTTGACCCCTGTGACGCATGAAAATGTGAGGGTCACGGTGCGGCTCCTTTAACCTGGAACTTGTGGGGGCCGGGCTCCGGCCGGCCCAACCTTACATTTGAGGCAATACCGGCCATAAGGATGTCATAGCCTCTATTTTCGGAAGCAGAAAAAGAACCAAGGCAATTATATTAGCGAGAATTAATCATTGATTAATTTCCTATTGTCCAGCGGGGTTAGATCCTGTAATCTTTTGCTGTTATGTTGAAGAATACGAAGCCGCAGAACCGTAAGAATATGTTGAATTTTTTCTCACCTCTGGTTTTCTCAACTCACTCTAACTGAAATTTTTTATTCAGTGCCCCCTCTCTATTAAAGGGAGCGGCATTGTTTTAGGCATAAGGAGAATCTTTGCTGAACGATACCCTGAGTGACAAACGGCTAATGAAAGGCATTTTGAAATGGGGGACTATTGCGCGAAATGTAATTGTATTCTCTTGTGCGCTGGCTGCGATGCAACTGGTTGTAATGAACTCGGCAGAAATAGTTGATTCTAAATCAGATGCGCAATATATTAAATACAAGACCGCTGCATTTGCCCATATTCAATTTCCCCGCTTCCAATTCCTGGCGACTGCCTATAGCCATGACGGAATAACAAAATCCGGCCTGCCTGCCTCGACTGGGCTGATCGCGGCGGACCCCAGGATTCTGCCGATTGGTTCCCTGGTGCAGATGGATTCGACGGCATATCGAGGTTTGTATCAAGTGATGGACACCGGCCGGCTGATCAAAGGCAAGAGGATTGATATTTTTATTCCCAATACAGACTCGGCGCTGGCTTTTGGGGCGCAAAAAGTAAGTCTTACGGTATTGCGCTATGGCTTTTTGTGGCAGGAGGCTCACCAAGCGGCTACTTCAATACTGCACCTTGCGGTCTCAGTTCCCTAGAATTTGGCGATAGAGATGAATCGAACTGCTTTACGTACCGGGGGTTATTTAATCGGTTTTATCCGGTGATTTGGCGGATGGATCCAATTTCCGCAAGCGTTGGGTTAAATCGTTGATATTCTTAGCAATACGGGAGAATTCATCGCGCCTTGAGGTATCCATCTTTATGAAGAGTTTTCCTCCAGCAATAGCCTGTGTGCCTTCGTCCAACTGGCTGAGCGGCAATGTAATGGATCGATAATGCCAGAACGACAGTAACACCCCGAGGACAAGGGCTCCCACCGCCACCAGCCATGAATTCCGCGCTGCATTTTGAGTGGCCTTGTTTGAAGCTTCGACCTGACTCGAAATTGCATCCAGGCTGGTCTGGTAGACGGTTTGAATCTGCGTCTCGACTCGCTGCAGATCCTCCTCCAGCTCTGCAGGGATTCCTATGCTCTGATCGCCGGGCAATGCCTGTTTTTGGCTTTCCAGGTCTGATGTGAATTGATTCCAGAATTGCACAAGTCGCTCGGTTTCCTGTTGCGTTTTTCCCAAAACAGCCTCTGACTTGAGTTGGTTGAGGCTCGCCGCAAAATCATCGTTGCTTTCCTTGAGCCCGGCCGAAGAGCTCTCGTCTTCTTGCGCGCTCCACTTTTTTACGTTTTCTTCCACCTGAGCATCAAGCCGGAGGAGGTCGAGGCATGTGAAAGCACCGTGGAAGCCCGTTTGTGCAAGTGTCTTGTTCAACGACAGCACTTTATAGGCGGGGTAACTCTGATAGCCGGCTAGCGCGGCCAACAGGGCTGCGAAGATGATATAACCGCATCTAATCCTGGTTTTTATCATCATTTCTGGTGCTCGCACATCACAAAGGGTTCAATGCGGCAAAATCCTCTGCAAAGCGCCCCGTCATGGATATTTTGTCAGAGAGCCGCGATTAGTGTGCTTATTGCATCCGTCGTTTCCCACAAAATATTCTGCGGACAAAAGCAAATACCATGACGATCATTATACACCCGAAGCCGGTGTTGAGGCGACCGTCTCCGGAGCGCAAGCGTGCCATCAGGCAACTGATAGTGACACAGGCAGGCAGATTGTCGTTGTGATATCATCAGCGCTCTTACGCCCACTGCTTTCGTGCGCGGTTCTGGCTGGGGATAAATCCGTTGCGCCGGGAGATAGGATTGCGCCATGGAATTCACGGCGCGCACAATAATGATGGGCATGTCATTTTCGAAACAGTCCCTCACGCGCCTGTGGCGCACCTTTTGACGCATGAAAATGTGAGGGTCACGGTGAAGCTCCTCTAAATTAGAACTTGTGGGGGCCGGGCTCCGGCCGGCCCAACCTTACATTTGAGGCAGTCCCTCACGCGCCTTTGGCGCATGCGGTGACGCATGAAAATGTGAGAGTCACGGCGCAGCTCCTTTAACCTTGAACTTGTGGGGGCCGGGCTCCGGCCGGCCCCGCTCATCATATTAACCGCTTCATCTTCTGCTGTTAAACGGACGGGCCGGAGCCCATCCGCACAAGTTCCAAGGAGGCACACCGACTAATAAGGAATCGATCCCGCTAATATTCGGCGATCCAGCCTTGTATTTAAGGCCGTACTGGTACAGCCTCCATTTTCGAAACAGAATAATTAGCTGCGACTGCGAATTGTGGGTTAAAATCGAGGGCGCAGGTTGTTGGTCTATCGAGACAGCAATATGCCGGGGTGGCGGAACTGGCAGACGCACAGGACTTAAAATCCTGAGCCCCTACAGGGGCGTGTGGGTTCGATTCCCATCCCCGGCACCA
>Ga0208980_10002341_pt1 | contig 11515 bp, 10 predicted proteins | sample WetSurMetagenome_3_FD_187993 | JGI IMG/M metagenome (GOLD analysis project Ga0208980, IMG submission 187993) | Wetland microbial communities from Twitchell Island in the Sacramento Delta, sample from surface sediment Aug2011 Site A1 Bulk (version 2) | ecosystem: Environmental > Aquatic > Marine...
AGGGATTTAAGAATTATAAGGGGCGGTGCGGACGGGACTCGAACCCGCGACCCTCGGCGTGACAGGCCGATATTCTAACCAACTGAACTACCGCACCATTTTTAATTGCGATGCAAAATTAAGCGATTTTTCGAATACTCAAAATAAATGAAGTGGAAAATTAGTGTGATCCTCAGAGCTGATCCGATATTCAAATCTTTTCACCGGTCAGCCTGGTGCGAGTGCCATCATTCTCAATCACATCAACAATCCTGTTGAAAATTAATTGAACAGCCTTAGCGGCAAATTCTCCATTTGGATGTGAATTATCTGGCGAAGTTGCATATTCTTCTTTCAGGTACAAACCACCTTCAGTCTCCAGACTATAAAGATCCCAAATGTGGATATTGTCACCTGGCTTATCCCATTCATCAACAACCCATTTAAAAAACTCCTTTGCCCTTTTTGCATCATCTTCAGATACAGCTGATTTCACCTGTGCAGCACCAGTCCAGAGAATGAATTTTGTGTTTGGAAACTCATGCAGCTTATCCCTTAATGCTGCATACTGGAGCTTGTAATTTGCCAGGGTCTTTAAATCTGAATTTATATCAGCTGAATCCTTATCAGCCTTAATATTGCTTACCGGGTAACAATGTTTAAAGCTTATAACCTGATATTCTTTTGTGAGCATCTCAAGAGTCGGTTCTTCCATATATGGTTCATTTCCTGCATGTTTTACCCAGATGTTATAATAATCGTACGGGTAGTTATGCCATCCGTATGGAGATGCCTTTGGAAATATCATATCCTTTATGAGATAATTCTTGTTGTTTTCCTCATTATATTGTTCAAATAATGATGGCAATTTAGCTTTAATGCCAACTGCTTCTGCCAACCTGGTACTTATTTTCCGTGCTGCCCTTGCGATAATTGAAGATTTCGCACCCTGCCAGATTACACCTCCGGTACTGTGATGAAGATAAAGAATGTTCATATCAGATGTCTTTTCTTTTTGTTTGCACGAATTTAATGAAACCATTGCTATCAGAAGTGCAAATGTCATAAATCTTAATTTCATTATCGATCGTTTTTGATTTTCGGATATTCTGAAGTTTTAACAAATTTAGACAAATAATTTTCCGAACCAAAAAACATCTGATTTCAAAAATCTAAATTAAACCTGATAAATAAGAGCAAACACCTTCCTGGCTTGACAAGAAGAAAGTTCCAGCAGATTTTCGCAGATTGAAAAATGCAGATTTTCGCAGAGAATTATAATTTAGTTTCAGGAGCAAAAAAACTGAAATTCACACTCCCATAATTCCTGTGCTCGAAAAACATTTTGTGACGTCTGAAATCCATCGATCTTGGATGTTCCAGGATGAATACCCCATCTTTTTTTAAAACACCTGATTCAATAACAAGATCAGGAATATCTTTCAACCACGACAAATCATAAGGCGGATCAGCAAAGACAATATCATATTTAAATTTGCATGCTCTTAAATACGCTTTTACATCAATATGTACAGGTTTTATATTATTAAATCCAATCTTGTCAATAGTATGCCTGATTCCGGAAATATGTTTCTGATCTTTCTCGATAAGATGTACAATCTCCGCACCTCTCGATGCAAACTCGAAACTTATGATTCCTGTCCCTGAAAATAAATCAAGTACACTGATCGACTCAAAATCAACGCGATTATTGAGTATATTGAATAAACTCTCCTTCGCAAAATCGGTCGTTGGCCTCGCCTTCAGACCTGAAATCGGACTGATTACCCTTCCCTTATATTTACCTCCGATTATTCGCAATTCACCGCACTGAAAAGAATAAGAAATTTTTGAAGTTCTGTTTCACTGAAAACATAACTGAAAGTGTAATTACCCAAAGGTATAGCAAACTTTATTGCATTCAGGTAGTTTGAAAAGCTATGGATAATCTCTTCCTGCTTAACGGCATTTCCACTGAAATTTATTGTCTCATCGGGCTTTATGTTCAAACGCTTCAGAACATAAAGAATATAGTACTGAACGTCAGATATCGCTCTGTAATAAAACGTATTGCAGAATTTCAACGTGTTTTGATCAAAGATTATCATATTTAAATAGTCTTTCTCAAGATGTATGTGAACATTATTGCTTAAAAATGATCTTTGACCAGAACTTATAAAATTAAGAAGCGGTTTTAACTGATGCATCAGTATGATTCCCGGAAAAGCAGTTCTCAGAATACCTGTTATACCGGCAGGAAATGAAAAAATGACGAAACTATCCGGGTTGCGAAGCTTGCTGGTAAGGATTGTCTCTTCTTCTGATTGGGACTGATTAAATTTAAAATACTCATCTTTTTTATAATCGTCGAATAAAGATGCAGGTACAAGTGTGAACTTAGGGGATATTGCAGTCACGCTTATTTTCTTGTATCGCCTGATTAAAAAATCATCTTTGTTGATGATTTCTCTAATAGTATTGCTTTCGTATTTCGATTTATCAACCGGCTCATACGATCTTAAAAGAACAAACTTGTTTCTTAAAGTGTCAAGAATGCAAAATGATATGTTATCAGAACTTACCTGAACTGATAACTCATAGTTTTCAGTTGAGTTTATATCAAGTGTCTCATCGAAGAGTTCCAGAAAAGGCATCGTTTGATTGTGATTTCAAACAAATGTAGAAAATATCAGCATTTATTCAAGGATGGTGGTTAAATATTAAATGTTGCTGGTTACTTGTTGCTGGTTGCTTGTTGAAAAATATGCTATCTTTAATATCTTGTGTTCGCTGTGGTTTATTTATTAAAATTAAAACAATGAGCAGTTTTAGAGATCTTGAGATATATCAGATTGCTTTTACTTTGGCAAAAAGAGTTCATATCACTTCATTAAAATTACCAGCATTTGAGCTTTATGAACAAGGTAGTCAGATTCGTCGCTCTTCAAAGAGTATAAAAGATCAGATAGCAGAGGGCTATGGCCGCAGAAGATACAAACCTGAAGTTATAAAATTTCTGACTTACTCTCAGTCATCTTGCGATGAGTCAACTAGTCAGTTAGAAATGCTTATGGAATTTTATCCTGATTTCCCTGATTTCATTGAATTATCATCCGAATATGATAATCTTGGTAGAAAAATCAATAGCTTTATTCAGTACGTTGAAACCAAATGGAAAACCTGAATAACCAGCAACAAGCAACTTGCAACCAGCAACTTTATTAAATAATGCGCAATACCATAATATATAATAACCTTTGCAAAAATCTTGGAAACATTCCGACTGAAGATCAGTCAGAAGCCTTAATGAAGATTGCATCTTATATCTGTGAAAGCAATAATGACATCATTTTTCTGCTGACAGGATATGCAGGCACCGGCAAAACAAGTATCATAAGCTCAATTGTCAAGACTCTTGATCTACTCAGGATGCGGTCAGTATTACTTGCGCCAACAGGCAGAGCTGCGAAAGTACTTGCCTCATTTGCAGGTAAACAGGCATATACAATTCACAAAAGAATTTACAGGCAGAAATCAATGAAAGATGGGATAGGAAGTTTTGTGCTTGACAGGAATCTCGGGAAAGATACTTTCTTCATCGTGGATGAGGCATCAATGATCTCCAATAATTCAAACGATTCTTCGATATTTGGAAGCGGAAAGGTTCTTGATGATCTTGTGGAATATGTCTATTCCGGAACTGATTGCAAGCTTATAATCGTTGGAGACACAGCTCAGTTGCCCCCTGTCGGCTCGGCTGTCAGCCCTGCTCTTGATCCAAATGTGCTTAAAGAATTCGGTTTTGGATTAATAACCGGAGAATTAAAGCAGGTGGTCCGGCAAAGTGAGACCTCAGGTATTCTTATGAATGCCACTCAGATAAGACTGCAGGTTTCTGAGAATAATCTGGAAAAACCAAAGATCGATTGTGATAATTTTTATGATATTGTCCGATTGAAAGGTGAAGAACTCCTTGAAGAAATATCAATTGCATATGGAACATGCGGACTTGAAGGCACAATAATTGTCGTTAATTCAAATAAGCAGGCTAACAGATACAATCAGGGAATACGAAACAAAATTTTCTTCAGGGAAGAGGAAATAACTCCCGGTGATATCGTAATGGTCGTTAAAAATAATTATTCACTTGCCGATGAAGCAGATCCAACAAGGTTCATTGCAAACGGGGACATCGCTGAGGTTAAAAGTATAAGAAAATATGAAGAAATTTATGGATTCAGGTTTGCTGAAATGGAATTGAAATTCCCTGATTATGATCTGGAGATCGAATCAAAAGTAATGCTCGATGTTCTTCATCTCGATTCTCCTGCACTTCCATCTGAAAAAAGCAGTGAGCTCTTCCACAATGTTTTAGCGGATTATGTTCATCTTAAAACAAGGAAGAAACAATATGATGCTGTCCGTGAGGATCGCTATTTCAATGCACTTCAGATTAAATTCGCCTATGCAGTAACATGCCATAAAGCTCAGGGTGGTCAGTGGGAGAGGGTCTTTATCGATCAGGGGATGTTTAACAGGAACGAAATATCAATCGATTACCTTAGGTGGTTCTATACTGCAATTACCCGCGCAACTGAAAAAGTCTACCTTGTGAATTTTTCAGACGAGTTTTTTCTTTCCCACTGAAGTATTGAATTTTGCCTGGTTTTCTCTGAGTTTCTCTGTGGCTACTCTGTGCTCTCTGTGTAAGATCTCAGATTTTTTATTTACACAGAGGTCCACAGAGAATACACAGAGGATCACAGAGACAGGAAAATTATTCTCCAATTATCTTTACAAGCACCCTTTTTTTCCGTTTTCCGTCAAACTCCCCATAGAAAATCTGCTCCCATGGACCAAAATCGAGTCTGCCATTTGTAACGGCAACTACGACTTCCCTGCCCATTATTGTTCTTTTAATATGAGCATCGGCATTGTCTTCAAAACCATTGTGTTTATATTGGGAATATGGTTTCTCCGGAGCAAGTTTTTCAAGCCACACTTCAAAATCGTGATGCAACCCTGATTCATCATCATTGATAAATATACTTGCAGTTATATGCATGGCGTTGACCAGAACCAGACCTTCTCTAATTCCGCTTTCCTGAAGGCATTTTTCAACCTGACCTGTAATATTCAGGAATGCTCTGCGTGTTGGTGTTTCGAACCAGAGTTCTTTGCGATATGATTTCATAATTTGAAAATTAGATCCATAAACCACGGAGTTTCACAGAGTTATTAGGTATAGCCATCTGCTCTTTGCTCCCTGCTAATCACCCACCCCTTGCCCCTCCCAAGAGGGGATCTTATTTGATTTACCTCGTACCGCGCACCATACACCGCAAACCTTTCTATAAAAGCTTCATGTCTTTTATAATTCCATCAATCCTTTGATCGAGGAATATTTGAGTTTCATCAAATTTGGACACTGATTCCAATTTAGTGTTAACACTGAAGTAGAACTTGATTTTAGGTTCTGTTCCTGATGGCCTGATTGATATTTTCGATCCATCTTCCAGGAAAAACTGAAGGACATCCGACTTTAAAAGATCTATCTTACTTTTAGCACCAGTAAGACGATCTGTAGAAATAAGGGCTTCATAATCATCAATTTTAACTACTTTGCTGTTATTGATGAATTTGGGTGGATCATTCCTGTACCCTTTCATCATAGACCTGATCTCATTTGCCCCTTCGGCACCTTTTCGGACAATATTTATAAGTCTTTCCTTGTATAACCCATATTCCAGATAGATATCTATCAATTGTTCATAAAGAGTCTTGCCCTTGCTTTTTGCCCATGCTGCAACCTCTGCCGCAAGTGCACATGAAGCGACTGCATCTTTATCCCTGACATAATCACCCGGAAGGAACCCATAACTCTCTTCGCCTCCTCCGATATACTTTTCTTTTCCCTCAAGCTCCCGGATAAGTTCAGCAAAGAACTTGAATCCTGTAAGCACGTTATAACACTTAACCTTATGTTTTTCAGCAATCCTGTCAAGCAGGTCAGTTGTTACAATTGTTTTAATAATAAATTCGTTACCCTTATATTTTTTCTTTTCCTTAAACTGTGATAGGATGTACTGTGTTAGCAGAACGCCGGTCTGGTTCCCGTTTAACAGGACAAATTCATTCTTTTTATTTCTGACAGCAATACCCAGTCTGTCAGCATCCGGATCAGTCGCCATTACAAGTTCTGCATCTGTTTCAGTTGCTTTCTTGATAGCCATTGAAAGTGCTGCCGGTTCCTCCGGGTTAGGAGATTTGACAGTCGGGAAGTTTCCGTCCACTACATCCTGCTCCGGAACTGACTGGATATTTTTAAAACCAAACATCTTCAGAGCCTGAGGTACCAATGTGCCTCCTGTACCATGAATAGGTGTATATACAATTCCAATATTGCTGTTTTGCCTGATAATATCAGGGTTGATGCTCATTTTAAGTACCTCATCAAGAAATAGTTTATCAGTTTCTTTACCGATAATTCTGATTTTGTCCTTCTTCCCGTCGAATTTTATTTCCGACACTGATGTTATTTTTCTAACCTCTTCAATTATCGCCTCATCGTGCGGAGCCACAACCTGACCTCCATCGTTCCAGTAAGCTTTATATCCATTGTATTCAGGAGGATTGTGAGACGCAGTAATTACCACTCCGCTATGACATTTGTACTGGCGGATTGCAAATGATAGCTCTGGCGTAGGCCGGAGAGCTTCAAAAAGGTAAACCTCAAATCCATTCGCTGAAAATATATCTGCAGCTGTTTCCGCAAAGTATCTGCTGTTATTCCTGCAGTCATGTGCTATTGCGACCTTGATACCTTTATTTCCACATTCTTTAATAATGTAATTTGAGAGTCCCTGGGTTGCCATTCCAAGGGTATAGATATTCATCCTGTTTGTACCAGATCCCATGATACCTCTTAAACCCCCGGTTCCAAATTCAAGGTCCTGGTAAAAAGCATCGATGAGTTTCTTTTCATCTTTTTCCAGCATTTCCCTGACTTCTTTGCGGGTTTCTTCATTGAATTCAGGTCCGAGCCACTGCCGGGCTTTGGTTCTAATTTCTTCAATTGATAGCATACTATTTTGATTTAAATGTTTGCACTTTTTATATTCACGACTTAATATTGATTTTCACCATTTGCCCCGACCCTAAAGGGTGTGAAGAAAATCAATTTGCTCCCTTTAGGGATGGGGCAAACAAATTGATTTTCTGAACTTACCCGGGTCATAGGTTACTATAATTGTATTCTCTATTGTCTATTCTAAACGATTCATGCATTTCTTCAAGCTTGCCCTCCAATGCGGTATCTCAATCCCATAATTCTCCTTTATCTTGCTTTTATCAAGAACAGAATAAACTGGCCTTTGCACTGCAGAGGGAAAATCCTTTGTAAGGATCGGATTTACCTTGCACTTCAATCCTGCTTCCTGGACAATTTCAACTGCAAAATCGTACCAGCTGCAGACACCCTCGTTTGAGTAATGGTAAATCCCAGCATTAAAAGCAATCTGATTTCTGATAACTTTCGAGATAATTAATAAAACTGTATCAGCCAGATCAGCAGCATAGGTTGGAGTTCCGGTCTGATCAAAAACCACATTCAGCGGATCGTTAACCTTTCCTTTGTTAAGAATGGATTTCATAAAATTATTTCCATATTCAGAATACAGCCAGGAAGTTCTTATTACCATTGAAGCAGAATGCTGCAATGCAGATCTTTCTCCTTCAAGTTTTGATTTCCCATAAGCAGAAAGCGGATTAGTTACTGATTTTTCATGATAGGGAACATTCGCTTTGCCGTCAAAAACATAATCAGTCGAAAAATGAATTAACCTTGAATCTGTTCCCTTAATCGAATCAACAAGGTTTTTAACAGCAAAACTGTTTATCTGAATCGCCTTATCATAATCTGTTTCTGCTTTTTCAACATAATTATAAGCAGCACAGTTTATGATCCAGTCACAATGATTTTTGACTATGAACTCCCTTACTTTTCTTCCATCTGTAATATCCAGAGTATCGATGTCTGTAAAAATATATTCATACCCAAAGTATTTTTTTGAGGAGACCTTTATTTCGTTTCCGAGCTGACCTGATGCGCCTGTTACTAAAATTACTGCCATTATTTTGTGTCTTTTATTTGGATATAGATCTAATTATTAGTGTCTATGCTTCCGTTAGAATACTACATAAAAACTGACACAGAGAGCCACTGAGAATACACAGTGGTCCAGTGAGATTTATTCGGTTAACTCTTTGTAACTCTGTGGATTCTCTGTGTATCTCTGTGTAACTTAAGTCTATTGTCATAATAATCAGTACACAATAAATTCATGAGTAAATAAGACTTTATCATTCAAAAATTATTCTCTGCCTCTGTAATTCCGGGATGCTTCAAATCCTTTTCGCTTATTGTTGGTTTTAAGTCGCCCAGTTTCCAATCAATGCCCAAACCAGGATCATTTAATGAAATCCCTCTCTCAAACTGAGGATTATACAAGTTATCACATTTATACTGTATTATCGCTACCTCACTTAATACGGAGAATCCGTGAGCAAATCCCTTTGGAATAAAAAACTGAGTTTTGTTTTCAGAATCGAGCTCAATGCCAGACCATTTCCCGAATGTTTTTGAACCCTTGCGCAGGTCAACCGCTACATCATATATTTTGCCAATCACAACCCTTATCAATTTGGTTTGAGCGAACGGATTCAGCTGGTAATGCAATCCCCGGATTACCCCTTTTGCCGATCTCGATTCATTATCCTGAACCGGATTAAAAGGTATTCCGGCCATCAGGAAGGTTTCCAGCTTAAAGCTCTCAAAAAAATATCCCCGGCTGTCAGAAAAAACCTTTGGTTGAATTATGTATAACCCCTCGAATCCGGTCTCAATTATCTTCATTTAATACTAGTTTTATTTCAAAATTGCTTGTTGCTGGGTGCTTGTTGCTAGTTGCATGCTATTCTTTTTTTCTGCGAACTCAGCGGAATTATCTGCGTAACTCTGCGAGAAATTTCTTTGTTCTCGCAGATAACGCTGATTGAAATCCCTCAGATTTTCGCTGAGGAAGTATTTCAAGCCTGCAATGTAATTTTTCTTATCCATACGATCATCTATCCCCAATCATCTGTTAACCAGCAACCCGCAACCCGCAACCCGCTTTCACTAAAGTTTCAGCGGGCAAAGCCAGTAACCTCATTTCCGATATCTGTATCATTTCATTGTCTCAAAACCATCAATATCTTCTGATGCTATTTTGAGCAGATATTTGCCGTACTGGCTCTTCTTAAAAGGTTCGGCCAGGGAAATTAGTTTTTCTTTGTTAATAAAACCCCTTTTATAGGCAATCTCTTCAACACATGAGGCTTTAAGCCCCTGTCTTTGTTCGAGAGTTGCAATAAAATTTGCTGCCTGAAGAAGACTTTCATAAGTACCAGTGTCGAGCCAGGCCATTCCTCGTCCCATAACGCGTACTTCAAGCAAGCCGTCTATAAGATATAGCCTGTTAAGATCTGTAATCTCAAGCTCACCCCTTGCGGAGGGCTTAAGCGACTTTGCTTTTTTTACCACGGAATTGTCATAAAAATAGAGACCGGTAACAGCATAGTTAGACTTGGGACTTGAAGGTTTTTCTTCAATACTTATTGCTTTTTTATTCCTGTCAAATTCAACAACCCCATATCGTTCGGGATCGTTGACATAGTACCCGAAAACACATGCTCCTTCTTTTAGTTCTGCAGCTTTCAGGAGAACATCACCAAAACCATGGCCATAGAAAATATTATCTCCCAGTATCATGCAAACAGTTTCCTTTCCTATAAAGTCTTCACCCAGAATAAAAGCATGTGCCAGACCGTCAGGCGATGGTTGTTCAATATAGCTGAATTTAATTCCCAGTGATGAACCGTCACCAAGCAGACTCCTGAATCCTGGAAGATCCCTCGGTGTAGAGATCACAAGTATATCCCTTATCCCAGCCAGCATTAAGACAGATAAAGGATAATAAATCATTGGCTTATCGTATACAGGAAGCATCTGTTTGGAGATGGCGCTTGTTATCGGGTAAAGCCGTGTTCCTGAACCGCCTGCCAGTATTATTCCTTTCATATTTTTCTTGGTTTGTTCCTTTTATTGCCTTTAAGCTATTAAGCCTTTGCTCCTTTGCGCCGCTGTGCATTGCTTAACCACGGAGTTTCACTGAGTTTTCACGGAGTTACACGGAGTATCTCCCTTTCCCCCCTTCTCTGTTTCTCCCCTTCTCCGTTTCTCCCCTTCTCCGTTTCTCCCCCTCTTCGCTTCTCACCCTCTCAGCTTCTCACCCTCTCAGCTTCTCACCCTCTCAGCTTCTCCCTCTCATTTCCTTCCAATTCCAAAATACACAAATCCCTTTGCTCTTAGCTCCTCAGGATCGTAGATATTCCTGCCATCGAATAGCACTTTGCCAGCCATGAGTCGAGACATTTTTACGAAATCCGGCAGATGGAATTCAGGCCACTCGGTCATCAGAGCAAGAGCATCAGCTCCATTCAGTGCGTCATAAGGATCTCTTGCGTAATATATCGTGTCATCTAATTGCTTTTTGGTTTCTTCCATTGCCGCCGGATCATAAACCCGGACTTTGACATTAGATTTCAAAAGCTTATTAATCAGGTAAATAGCAGACGATTCTCTTATATCATCTGTCTTCGGTTTAAAAGATAACCCCCAGATAGCTATTATCCTTTCCTTAAGGTCATTTTTGAAGTACCCGTTAATCTTGTTGAAAATCACATTTTTCTGATAATCATTAGCCCTTTCAACAGCTGAAATTACATGCATATCATAACCATGCTCCTTGGCTGTTTTAAGGATTGCTTTTACATCTTTCGGGAAACATGAACCACCATAACCCGATCCGGGATAAATAAAACGGTTACCAATCCTTGAGTCGCTGCCTATTCCTTTTCTGACACTGTTTATATCTGCACCTAGCAGTTCGCAAAGGTTTGCGATTTCATTTATAAAGCTGATCCGGGTTGCAAGCATGGCATTTGCAGCATATTTTGTAAGTTCTGATGAAGGAATATCCATGAAAATCACAGGACGATTATTAAGCAGAAAAGGCATATAAAGATGTTTCATAATCTCTCCTGCTTTCTCTCTGTCAACACCAACGACTATTCGCTGTGGTTTCATAAAATCTTCAACAGCCGATCCTTCTTTGAGGAATTCAGGATTGGAAGCCAAATCAAATTTAACATTTGATTTTCGCAGATTAAGCTCGGACTGAATTATTTCCCTGATTCTTTCAGCAGTACCAACCGGTACGGTGCTTTTGGTTGCAACTAAAACATAATGATTAACGAATTTTCCTATTTCGGATGCAACTGTTAATACATGCTTGAGATCAGCACTTCCATCTTCTCCCGGCGGAGTGCCAACAGCAATGAAAATTACCTCAGCTCCGTCAATTGCATCCTTTAAATCATTTGTAAATGAAAGCCTTCCTTTTTCAACATTGTTTAATAACATCGGTTTTAATCC
>Ga0208980_10002342_pt1 | contig 11514 bp, 8 predicted proteins | sample WetSurMetagenome_3_FD_187993 | JGI IMG/M metagenome (GOLD analysis project Ga0208980, IMG submission 187993) | Wetland microbial communities from Twitchell Island in the Sacramento Delta, sample from surface sediment Aug2011 Site A1 Bulk (version 2) | ecosystem: Environmental > Aquatic > Marine...
TGGAAGTGTTACCATAACAGTAAATCCAGTTCCAACAGCTTATACTGTTAATGGAGGAGGTTCTTATTGTTCGGGTGGCACAGGAGTTACCGTTGGACTTTCGGGTTCACAATCAGGAGTCTCATACCAACTCTACAGAAGTACTACCGCAGTTGGTTCAGCCGTAGCCGGAACCGGTTCGGCATTGAGTTTCGGTCTTCAGACTACAGCAGGTACATACACGGTTTATGCCAACAAAGGTTCAGCATGCGAATTGCTTATGACCGGAAGTGCAACCATTACAGTTAATGCACTACCAGTTATTACAATCTCAGGCACATCGTCCGTCAGAACGAATAGATCATACACTTACACCACGCAATCAGGGATGTCATTATATACCTGGTCTGTTTCAGGAGGAAGCATTACTTCAGGCGGCACTTCAACCAACAGTACAGCGACCATTAAATGGGGAACCACAGTTGGGACAGGACATGTGTACGTGAATTACACCAACAGTAACGGTTGCAGGGCTGCTTCAGCCAAGGATTATCCAGTTACAATAAGGAAGGGTGCAGCCCTAACTGAGAGTGTAAATCCGGCTGATACGCTGGCTCTTTCGGACATGCCTGTTAACCAGCCGAATATCTATTCTTACAATAAAAAAGTTTATGTCTCTCTGCCAGATGCCGGACGTATTGATATTTATAACATTTCAGGGCAGTTAATAAGTACTACCCAAGGCATACCGGGACTAAACATTATTGGTGTTAATACTTCAGGTATTTACGTCGTGAAAGTACTTACTGAAGGTGATGCAGTAATCAAAAAGGTTTTGGTTAACCGATAAAGTATGCAGGTATTTATCTGTTGAGTGATCTCTTTTTTAATTTTTAAATGGGGGAACGAAACTGAATTTCGTTCCCCTGTTTGTTTCTTAACATAACCGATTTAAGAATAAAAATTGTATTTCGAAAGTTTATTAGCAAATCTCAAACACAAACAGCAAAAGTAAAAGGTGAATCCCGTCAATGTCAGGATAATTATTACATGAAAAAATCGTGAATTGGTAATAGCATAAATACATACTATACGTGTCACTGGCGATCAAAATGCAAACAGAAAAAATATTTGCTTTTCAGCCATTTTAATTGTATTTTTCCGTTCTAAAGAACCATGCCATTTGTGCAGCATGTTCTGTTGCTATAAAATATGATATCGATTTAACTATTACTAAAATATCAGATAGTATTGAAAGCTATAAGTTTTTTCGGCACCTTGAAAAAGGTAAACGCACTTATTGACCAGCTTATGATATATCCGGGTATAGACGAGGATACGCTGGTAATGAAAAAAACTGTGTGGCTTGGCAATACCGGTTCTGCCATAGCAGTGGTCGGTTTAACAATACTTGGGTGGGCTTTAGATTTACCTTCAATAGTCGCATACGGAATTATACTTTTAGTAATTATTATACCAACAATTTTTTTAATTCCTTTCATCAGGAAACACATTGACATTCTGCATTTTATATTACAGTTTTCAATCCTATGGATTACGTTCTATTTCATGCTGAAACTAGGAGGATTACTCAACTCCGCCGGGCTAATGTTTACGGGCATTTCTATCATGTTTATGTCAATTAGTTTTCAAAATACCAGGCTAACCATCTGGTTATTTATTTCCTACCTTCTTTCTCTCATAGCTACAGCACTTCTACAGCCTATGTTAACCTTAGCTCCTGAAATGACACCAGCAAAAAACCTTTTATTTTTTACTGTAAATAGTACCTGGCAGGCTGGTTACGCATTGATGCTGATTCTCAATAATATTAATCAGAAAAAAGAAATTGCTGAAGCTAAGCAAGCAGAATCCGTCCGCCTGAAGGAACTTGACGAAGCTAAAACCCGCCTGTTCACTAATATCACCCACGAATTCCGTACACCCTTAACCATAATTCAAGGTATGACCAGCCTGGTGAAGGAAAAACCTGGCGAATGGCTTGAACCCGGAACTGAAACAATCAGGAATAACGCTGGTAACCTGTTGCGTCTGGTAAACCAGATGCTTGATATTTCTAGACTTGAATCGGGGGCAATGCCTACGCATATTTTTCAGCAGGATATCATTTTACAGCTCCACTATCTTGTTGAGTCATATAGTTCCATGGCTCAAAGCCATAACATCAATCTTGAATTTGAACCATCAACAGACCATTTCCTGATGGATTATGATGCAGATAAGGTGATGCATATTGTTACCAACCTCATTTCGAATGCGTTGAAATACACACAGGATGGCGGGACGGTAATAGTGGCAACCGGTTTGCTGTCAAAAAATGGAAACAATGAATTCCTCATCAGGATAAAGGATAATGGCCCGGGAATTCCTGCCGAAAATCTGCCATATATTTTCGACCGGTTTTACCGGATTGAGGAAGACACTACCCGGCTTGATAGCGGATGGGGCCTGGGCCTGGCTTTGTCGAGGGAGCTCGTTAAATTGATGAACGGAACCATCAATGTGGAGAGCAAACCCGGCGAAGGGGCTACTTTCACGATTATATTTCCAGTGACAAATCATGCACCTCTGAAGGATATGTGGAGTTTTTCGGATGTCCATAGCAAAATGCGAACGTCTATTCAGGCTTCTGAAAAAATCCATGAAAAAAGTGAAACCAATACTAAAGAGGGTAGCGAAAAGCCCATTTTGCTGGTAGTTGAGGATAGTCCTGACCTGATTAAGTATCTTTCTGCCATTCTCGAAAGTGAATATTATCTCAAATTTGCTGCTAACGGCAGGGAAGGGCTGAAAAAAGCATTCGAATATGTTCCCGACATAGTACTCAGCGACGTAATGATGCCGGAAATGGATGGAATAACTATGCTCGAAATGCTAAAAAACGATCAGCGTACCAGCCATATCCCTGTTGTAATGCTTACAGCTAAGGCAGATATGGCTTCAAAAATCATCGGGATTGAGCAGGGTGCAGATGATTACCTGGCCAAGCCTTTCAATGAGGAGGAACTTCATGTACGGCTTAAAAAACTCATTGAGTTACGGAGATCTCTCCGAAAGCGCTATGCTTCCATGGAAGCAATTCCTACAACCAGTGACAAAGCAATCCAGATTGAAGATGCGTTTATGTTGAAAATCCGTAGTATTATGGAAGCCCACCTCGATAACGACCATTTTGGCATTAATGAATTGTGTAAAGAAATTGGCATGAGCCGCGCCCAGTTGTATCGTAAATTTAAATCGCTGACTGATAAGACAGTTAACGAATATTTAATGCACTTCCGCCTTTTCAAGGCAAAAGAACTTCTTCTGAATTCTGACCTCAATGTTTCGGAAGTTGCCTATGAAGTTGGATTTAAGAACCTCTCTCATTTCAGCCGTGCTTTCAAAGAAAGTTTCGGGCAAAGTCCAAGCGGCGCTAAAAAATAATATTCAGATTTCAATTCCTGAGACTTACAGCAAACAACCTGAGATGCATGGTAAAAAGCATCGGGATATTTGTATGTAAAATTGTATCAGCAAAACCTCTAAATCAGCAGCCATGAAAAAAGGATTACTTATTTCAATACTGGGCATTATGGTGGCCACAGGTATTCGAGCACAATCGGGAACGCAACTTACTGGCGCAATCATGCATGATAACATTAGCAGAACATTTATTGTCTATATTCCTGCGTCATATAATCCAGCCAAAGCAGTTCCTTTGCTTTTAAGTCTTCATGGAACAGGCGAGGATGCAGCCTATCAGAATTCATTGGCTGATTTCAAACCCATTGCTGATACGGCCAATTTTATTATCGTGATGCCCAATGGAAAACCGGTACCACAGATGTATGGATTCCAGGGATGGGATATTTTCCCGACGAGTTCTGGTTTTGATGATGTGGGATTTTTATCCCGCCTTATTGATACCCTGAGCGCACGATATAATATTGATGCCGATAGAATTTACAGTACCGGGCACAGCGCCGGTGCAATAATGAGCTACAAGTTAGCCTGCATGCTGAGTTCGAAAATGTGCGCCATTGCCCCGGTAAACGGATTTATGTTTCCTTATATGGTAAATGGCTGCAGTCCCCAACACCCAACACCGGTTATGGAAATACATGGTACGGACGATCCTGTAAGGACATGGGAGGGCGTTGGCCCTGTTACACCGGCTGTGAACATTGATACAATGGTTAATTATTGGGTGAAATTCAATGCATGCTCAATCCCATCGGTTTATGATTCGGTTCCCGATATAAACAAGTCGGATAATTGTTGGGCAAAACATTATACATATAGGGATGGGACATCAGGAAGTACTGTTGAATTTTATAAGATCATGAACGGTGGCCATACCTGGCCGGGCAGTGTAATTAATGAACCATACGGAAACATAAACAGGGATTTTAACGCATGCAAAGAGATCTGGCGGTTTTTATCTGCACAAAGACTTTCTTTGTTATCCGCGACCCGTGATGGAGTCCGGGAAAAGCCAATGCTGAAAGTTTATCCAAATCCGGTTTCAGATGTTTTGAATATTAATATCAATGAATCGCCAAAGCAGATTACTGCTTATGATCTGATTGGCAATGAAATCCCTTTGGTAAGGATGTCATTGTCGAACAGAACTTTAGTTATAAATACCTCTTTATGGAATCCAGGTGTGTATATAATTAAGGTCTTCGTTGGAAACAAAGTATATTTTAGCAAGATCATGAAACAGGGTGAGTAAAATGAATCCATGCCGCGATTGGAAACAACGACTGGTTTTTCAATTTGAGATAACGAACAAAAAATCTGAGACACCAAGCAAGGCGTTTCCTTACAGACAGTTGTAAAATTGTACCACCTTAATTTAGTATTAATCCTAAAAACCAAAAGCTATGAAAAAGATTGTAATGATCCTTGGGGTATTAATCTTCGGTATGTGGAGTTGCTCAAAAGATCAATTGACTGATCCTTCCATTTCAGGAAACGCAAATGCTGACCCTAAAAAGAGTGAAGTAAAAACATTTGTTCTCAAAGCCATTAAACTGCAAAATCATCCTACATCAACTCCCGGAGTTTATAGCATATCCGGGAATATGTCGCATCTCGGTTTAATTGATCCTCAAAGTACTTTAACCATGATGCCGTTGGGCCCTGATCCGGATAATCCAGGTACTGTTTTTCAGTCAGCAGTTATAAATATGATTGGCGCCGATGGTTCAAGTATTCATTTTATATCCATAAAAGCTACATTTAGCTTTGTAACAGGCTATGGTGAACAGGAATGGAATATTGATTCAGGAACAGGCCGTTTTGCAGGCGCAACAGGTTGGTATAAAAGCATTTCGCAATACGATTTCACAGCAGCAATTAACAATGTAACGGGCTTCGGCGAAATTTATATTAATAAGTAATCTGATCAATATTTTAACCCGTTTTCATATCGGATTTTTCATATCAGTAAAAACGGCCAGGCATAAATACCTGGCTGTTATGATTATTTCTTCAATCCGTCTCTGAAAAAATCATCCACCGTTTTGTTAAACTGATCCTTATAATCGAATAGTGTAGAATGACTTGAATTTGGCAGAATCCACAAAAACGATCTCGGGATTGATTTTGCAATCACTACTGTGTGTTCGGTACGAATGATATCATGGTCGCCTGCGATTACCAATGTCGGGCATTTAATTTGTTTTAATTGCTCAAGTGTTATGTTCGGCTGGAATAAATCAAGTCCCACAAGCTTACGGGCATGAAGGATGTCAGGAGTTTGCTGCATTTTGCATAAGGAGTCGTAAAAATTCTTTCCCCACAGGTAATCAGCACTACTAATGGCAGAACTGTCGGGCCATAAGTTTGCGCCTGTAATTGCCAGCTTTTTCACTTTTTCAGGATGGCGAATGGCGAGCAATAAGCCGGTTATGCCTCCATCGCTCCAGCCAAGCACATTACACGAATCCATATGCTGTTGTTCGAGTAATGCGCTAAAATCGTCAGCCATCATTTCGAAACTGAGCGTATCTCCTGTATCCACCGACTTACCCTGGGCGCGGCTGTCGACAGCAATTACTTGATACTTTTTCGAAAAATAAGGAATCTGATTTATAAAACTACTGATTGATCCTCCATTGCCATGGATCATAAGCAGTGGTTCACGCTGACCGTAGATTTCGTAATACAGTTTTATGCCATTCACATCAACATATTTACCTGCTAACTGATTCCGGCCAAACAGGGTTGTATCGAAAGGGGAAACAGAAATAGTTTGTGCACAGGTACAGTGATGAATTACCAGCAAGGATATAAGTGTCATAAATTCTAGTAATTGTTTCATAACCATCATACATTACCTGTTCTGACAATCTCAACTTGAATCTCGCCATCCCCCCTTCTCCCACTCTTATTTCGTCCCTTCAGCGTTTCGCTCCTCGCTCCTAACACCCGATATATCTCGATATTACCAGTCTTTGTATTTCCGAAGTCCCTTCTCCTATCTGCAGCAGGCGCTGGTCGCGGTAAAAGCGTTCAATCGGGTAGTCCTTCATTAAGCCATAACCACCATGTATCTGAACGGCTTCGTCGGCAACTTCCCTGGCAATTTCGGAGCAATAGAGTTTTGACATGGCGGCTTCTTTGGCAAAAGGCAGATGATTGTCTTTAAGCCAGCAGGCTTTATAAAGTAATGTCCGCGCGAGTTCAATTTTGGTAGCCATATCAGCCAGTTTAAAGCTGACAGCCTGAAATTTGGAAATTGGCTGGCCGAACTGTTTGCGCTCCTGTGCATAACTGAGTGCCATTTCGAAAGCTCCCTGCGCGCAACCCAAACCCATGGCAGCAATTGACAAACGGCCGTTGTCGAGTGTACTGAGCATGATGCGTGAACCATCGCCAACTTTACCAAGTACATTTTCGTATGGGACACGGCATTCGTCGAAGAAGAGTTCGGCAGTATCGCTGGCACGCCACATCATTTTACCATGCATGGCCCGGCGTGTAAAACCGGGTGTGTCTTTTTCAACAATAATGGTTGTAAACTCTTTTTTGCCATTCGTTTCACCTGTCACTGCCTGTACGGTTACCCCCGCTGAAATATCGGAAGCGCCGTTGGTGATAAATATTTTTGATCCAGTAATTACCCATTCTCCGTTTTCAACGTATGCCCTGGTTCGGGTGCCGCGTGAATCGCTGCCTGCGTCGGGTTCAGTAAGTCCGAATGCCCACAGCGCATTTCCTGTACATAATTGGGGAATATACTTTTGTTTTTGTCTTTCGGTGCCATAATAAAATATCGGGCCGATACCCAACGAATTATGAGCGGCAATGGTAGCAGCCTGTGATCCGTCAATTCGTGCAAGTTCCTCTACGGCAATGATGTAGGATAAAGTATCCATACCATATCCGCCATAATCTTCGGGCGTATTGATACCCAGTAATCCAAGCTGTCCCATCTGTAGAGTGATTTCAGGTGAAAACCGGCCTTCATCATCCAGTTCTCGTGCAACAGGTTTTATGAAGCGTTCGGCAAAATCGCGTACAGCCTGCCTGATATTTTGTTGTTCTTCAGTTAAGAATAAATCCATAGTTTTAAATAAAGAATTTCTGTGATATTTTGAGTCTGAGACAAGTTGAACTTGTATGAACAGGTACGTGGTTCCGGTTGTTTAAATAAAAATTCCTGTGATTTAATTTTAACAAAAGCCAATGCCAGATATAAGCCACAAAGTTATTCAGCTTTTTCGGTAATTGATAAAGTTATCCATACAATCCACAGTAAAAGATTTATTGTCAAAGCAACAATTGGCAGCCAGAAAGCAATGGCAGTGGCAGTCATATAAACTATAAATCCTATTTTGGTGGAATTCCATACCTTATCAATATGATCTGTACTAATACTGGAATGCAGCAAAAGCTTAGGTTTAAAAACCGTGTACAAAAGAAGGTTCCAGCCTAAGGAATTCACTACCCCGCCAAAACAGTAGAAAGCAATGGCTGGTTTTACATAATCAGTTCCGATGTATTCGGCCAACAAAGCCGTCGGGAATGGCATGAAAGTAATGGTAAGCAGCAGGAATCCGTTGGCATAAAGAAACGGGCGTGAAGATTTGTCCAACACATTGAACAGGTAATGGTGATTTACCCAGGAAACCAGAATGATACCAAAACTAAGTAAGAAAGCGAAATACGAAGGCCAGAGAAGGACCAGCCCTTTCCATAAATCAGCTACCGAATGTATGGATTCGTGAGGCGGAACTTTTAACTCAAGAATCAATAAAGTGATTGCGATGGCAAAAACTCCATCGCTGAACGCTTCTATCCTTGCATTTTCATTCATGTTCATATTTTTTGATTTAACTTTCAGCGTAAAATCTATCCAAAGCTTTGTTTTTGCTTTTCAACCGTCAAATGAACCAGGGCTGTGTTGCTGTCGACCTGATCGCCTGCTGCCACATTGATTTGTTCAATCACTGCATCAACCGGGCTTAAAATATTGTTTTCCATTTTCATAGCTTCTACCACCAGCAGTATCTCTCCTTTTGCCACTTCATCGCCAGGTTTTACAGCTATTTTAATGATTTTTCCCGGCATATGTGAAGTTACTGTACTGCCATTTTCGACGGAAAAAGCTGTTTGCTCGTTAAAGACGGTTTGAACTGGAAGAATATCTTTTCGCAGCACTTCGAAAATGTGCGTGTTGTAACCGATAATCACTTTACCTGGTTCCGGATGGGATACAAATACCGTAAAAGGCTCTCCATTAAGCTGAATTTCAATTTGTTGGTTAACAACTGTCTCTTCAAACCGGATTGAGGTTTTTTCCCCTTCAACGCTCAATGTAAGTTCATTTGTTTTCAGATCCAGGAACCTGCATGGATAGATTTTGCCTTCCATTTCCAGTTCAGGCTGCATGACGATTCGCCAGTAACCAATACTTTCCCATACGGACAAAACTTTTCCGGATTGCCGGTTTGTGAGTAACTCAGGCGATTTACTAACCAATGCAACAGCTAATGGCAGCATTACGGGGATTGTTTCCCGTTCCATTGCAATTGAACGAAGTAGGTCTTCAGTGTGTTCGGAGCAAAATTGTGTTGAAATAGCATTGGTTTCAAAACTTTCGCTTTTCAGAATTGCATTCAGGTAGCTGATGTTGTTTTTAATTCCGTGTATACCGTAATTCTGCAAAGCATCAATCATATGCTGCCTTGTCTCCTCTCGGGTATTGCCAAAGGAAATAAGTTTTGCGATCATGGGATCAAAAAAGCTACTTACCTGGTATGGTTGGGTCATGGCATCGTCCACACGGATAAAATCGCCAACGGGTTTCTGGTAAAGGGAAAGTTTACCCGGTGATGGCATGAAGTTTTCGGACGGATCTTCAGCATAAATTCTGCACTCAATGGCATGGCCGGATTGGCGAAGGATCCTTTGGTTGAGTCTCAGGCTTTCGCCCGATGCAATACGGAGTTGCTCTTCAACAATATCAATTCCCGTCGTGAGTTCCGTAACCGGGTGCTCAACCTGTATGCGGGTATTCATTTCAAGGAAATAGAAATTAAGTTCCTTATCAACCAAAAACTCAATGGTGCCGGCACCTGAATAGTTGATAGCTTTGCCTATCGCCATAGCAGCCTCGCCCATGCGTGAGCGTAAATCTGCCGTTATTGTTGGAGAAGGAGATTCTTCTATTATTTTCTGGTAACGTCGTTGTATGGTACACTCACGTTCAAAAAGATGAACGACGTTCCCGAAATTATCTCCAAGTATCTGAAATTCAATGTGCCGGGGTTCTTCCAGGTATTTCTCAACATACACAGTTCCATCGGCAAAATAATTCTTTGCTTCGCGTGAAGCGGCTTCGAGCGCTTCACCCAGGCTTTTCCTATCGTAAACAATGCGTATTCCTTTACCTCCACCCCCGCCGGCAGCTTTCACTAAAACAGGGAATCCGATTTCATCAACCTGTTGAAGCAATGTTGCAGCATCGCCTGATATTCCTTTAATGACCGGAACACCAACTGATTGAACGAATTCCCGTGCTGCCACTTTGTTACCCATCACTTCCATAACATGAGCTTCGGGCCCTGCGAAAATAATACCAGCTTCGTTACAGGCTTTTACCAGCAAAGGATTTTCCGAAAGAAAACCATAACCCGGATGAAGTGCATCGCAATGACTGTTTTTGGCAATATGAATAATTGCCGGGATATTGAGATAGGTTTCCGAAAGTTCAGATTTGCCTATGCAATATGCCTCATCAGCAAAACTGTGGTGCAGGCTGCTTTTGTCAATTTCGGAATAAACAGCTACCGTTCGGATGCCCATTCTTCGGGCAGTTCGAATAATCCGGACTGCTATTTCGCCACGGTTGGCTATCAGTAGTTTTTTGATCATTTCTGTTTTGTTTTCAAAAGTGAGATATCATGGGACTACAGCATAACTATTCCTGATGTTCCAAACCACAAAGATTACTAGAAACTTAAATTTCATTTCACCCACTTGGGTTTTCGTTTTTCAAGAAAAGCTGTCATCCCTTCCTGGCCTTCAGCAGAAGCTCGGATTTCGGCAATAATTTTGGCTGTATAGGTGAGGGCTTCATCCAGATCGATATGATTTACTACCTTATCAATCAGATTTTTGCAATGAGTAATAGCAACCGGCCCGCTTGTAAGCAACAGCTGCACAAGCTGATCAATATAACCTTCAACCTGTTCCGCAGGCAACGATCTATTCACTAACCGGTAATGTTCAGCTTCTTGCCCTGATATCCTTTTGCCTGTTAGCATTAGTTCGCGTGCACCGTATTCGCCTATCCGCTTGATAATATACGGCGATATGCAAGCCGGTATAATTCCTATTTTTACTTCGCTGAGCGAAAACACGCTTTCATTATCGCAAACGGCTATATCGCAGGCAGCCAGAAGTCCGTTGGCACCACCTATGGCGGCTCCATGCACCACGGCGATGGTTGGCTTGGGGCACGAATAAATGGTATAGAAACACTCGGAGAGACGCAAACTCTCAGCAAAATTCTGCTCATAGGTATACTTGGATACATCCCGCATCCAGTTGAGATCAGCCCCGGCACAAAAGGATTTGCCCTCGCCTTTAAGAATGATTACACGTATATCATTCCGATCTCCATTTGTTTTGAAGGCATCGGTAAGTTCGGCTATCATCACCTCATTAAACGCATTTCTGATGTCAGGGCGGTTAAGAAGAATGGTTGACACACCGTCTTCTGATTCAATCCTTATTGTGGAATAACTGGTCATTTCTATATTTTAAGAATATTTTTTCAATCACTTGAACGTAATTACCAGCCGGGAATGCGAGTGAATTATACAACTAAAAGAATCTGAAATCACAACTCTCAAGTTTACCTTCGGTGAGCTCCCTGCTTGCTGCAGGCAAGGCTAAGTTCGGTTCAAATCCCAAGTCCACTTACCGAAATCAGGCATCACATCCTGAATATCCCGTATTGAGTCTTTTCATACTTCCTGTTTTGTGAGATCGCGATGGCAAGCCCCAGGATCTTGC
>Ga0208980_10002343_pt1 | contig 11513 bp, 8 predicted proteins | sample WetSurMetagenome_3_FD_187993 | JGI IMG/M metagenome (GOLD analysis project Ga0208980, IMG submission 187993) | Wetland microbial communities from Twitchell Island in the Sacramento Delta, sample from surface sediment Aug2011 Site A1 Bulk (version 2) | ecosystem: Environmental > Aquatic > Marine...
TCGTCGGCCGCCCGGGCCGGGCCGGTCGGCAGAGCCACTGCGATGGTCGCTGCGCAGAGGTACAGAAGGCCAACCGGGAGATGCATGCGTTTACCCTGGAGGAGGTCGTGGCGTTGGACCGGATGTACTAGGGTATTGTTCACCGACGTTGACAGCAATGGAGTACCCGATGAGCGGCTATGACGTCTCCGACGTTGAGTTGATCGAAGACCTTGCAAAGCGTTTCGCGGAAGCGGAGATACGGCCGCATCTCGAGGCCTGGGAGGACGCCGGGGAGTTTCCCCGGGAGTTGTATTCGAGGCTGGCCGACATGGGCTGGCTGGGTCTCGGCTATCCCGGGGAACTCGGCGGTACGCCGGCGCCCTGGTCCGTGCGTAACGCACTGTCGGTTTCCCTGTCGCGTCATTGCGGCAGCGGCGGCGTCCTGGCCGGGGCCTTCAGCCATGCCATCGGCCTGCCCCCGATTGCGCGCCACGGCAGCGAGGAACTGAAGCGGCGCGTGATTCCGGACGTCCTGAGCGGCCGCAGGATCTCGGCGCTGGCCATCACGGAACCCGGTGGCGGTTCGGACGTCGCCAGCCTGCGCACCGTGGCCCGTCGAGACGGCGATCATTACGTCATCGATGGCGAGAAGACCTTCATCACCTCGGGCATGCGTGCCGACTGGTTCACGCTGGCCGTTCGCACCGACCCGGACAACAAGGGCGCGGCCGGGATCTCGATGATCGCCGTGCCGGGCGACGCGGCTGGCCTGACGCGCTCGCGCCTCCACAAGATGGGGTGGCTATGTTCCGACACCGCACTTCTCCACTTCAATGGAGTGCGGGTGCCGGTCGCCAACCTCATCGGGGAGGAGGGCGGCGGCTTCAAGATGATCATGGCGAACTTCAACGCCGAGCGGATCTCCATCGCGGCGATGGCGCTGGGCATGGGGGAATGCTGCTACGACGAGGCGCTCGCCTGGGCGCGCGAGCGCAAGACCTTCGGCAGGGCACTGATCGAGCACCAGGTCGTCCGGCACAAGCTGGTGGACATGCGCATGCGCCTCGACTCCACCCGCGCATGGCTGACGAGCCTGTCGGGGCGCGCAGACGACAACCGGATGGACGCCCGGTGGGTGGCCGAGGTCTGCATGCTCAAGAATCACTCGACGCAGGCGATGCAGTTCTGCGCCGACCAGGCGGTACAGGTCCTCGGTGGCATGGGCTACATGCGCGGCACTGCGAGCGAGCGCATCTACCGCGAGGTCAAGGTGATGATGATTGGCGGGGGCGCCGAGGAGATCATGAAAGAGCTGGCCGCCCGGCAACTGGGGATCTAGCGGGCATCGCCCGATCCGGGGCATCGCCTGATCGCCACACCGGGTCGGGCCGTGGTCGGGCAGGCGCGCGCGAAGTGCGTCCGGTCATCAAGTACACTTTCCACGACGATCCCGCCACGTACCCTGATCCACGGCTGACTGCACGCGAGTGCCCGGAGCGAGCCCTGCACATGCGCACGACTGAACTGTTGACCGGACTGCTGCTGCTGGCAACAGTCGTCAGTCCCGTCGGTGTTGCGGCAGGTCAGGTGCCTGACCCTGCGCCGTCCTGGGACATCCCGGACGGCAGCCAGGTACGCGTGATCGTGAAATTCCGCAGCGCTCGCGCACAGGGCGTGGCGTCCTCGATCGAAGCGGAGGACGTTACCGCGCTCGCGGGACGCACAGGCGTCAGACTGCGGCAGACCCGGCGAATCGAGCCCAGGCTGCGCGTGCTGGAGGTCGGTACCCTCGCGGCACCGGGGTCGGTTGCAGCGGCCCTGGAGAAGCTCAGGGCCGACCCGAGCGTGCAGTACGCGGAGCTGGACCAGCGCCGGCATGCGCACGCGCTTCCGGACGACCAGTTGTTCCAGCAACAGTGGTACCTGCAGAACGCAACGGGCACGCCGAGCGCCGTGGACGCGGTGAGCGCGTGGAATGTGTCGACGGGCAGCACCGGCGTCGTGATCGCAGTGCTCGACACGGGCGTGCGCTATGACCACCCGGATCTCGGTCCGGCGGGATCAGGCGGGCGCCTGCTGCCCGGGTTCGACTTCGTCACGGATAATCGCCTGTCGAACGACGGTGACGGCTGGGACCTGGATGCGTCCGACCCCGGCGACTGGGTTACCAGCACGGAGGCCGGTTCCCTCCCGTTCAGCGGCTGCCAGGAGAGCAGCAGCTCCTGGCACGGCACAAGGGTCTCCGGGATCATCGGCGCGCGCAGCAACAACGCGCTCGGCGTGTCGGGCGTTACGTGGGGCGGGTGGATCCTGCCGGTGCGGGTGCTCGGCAAGTGCGGTGGCTATGACTCAGACATCGTGGCCGCGATGCTGTGGGCGGCCGGCATCCAGGTGGACGGCGCGCCCGCGAACCCGTACCCGGCGAATGTCGTCAACCTGAGCCTCGGCGGGGGAGATGCCTGCCCGCAGAACTACCAGGACGCGATCGGCCGGTTGCGCGCGCGAGGCGTGCTGGTCGTGGCGTCCGGCGGCAACGATGGAAGCGTAGTCGAGACGCCCGCCAACTGCCCGGGTGCCGCCGGGATCGGGGCGATCCGCCACGTCGGCACCAAGGTGGGATTCAGCAATCTCGGGCCCGGCATCGCGCTCAGCGCGCCGGGTGGCAACTGCGTGAATACGGGTCAAGGCGAGCCGTGCCTGTTCTCGATCGACACCACGACCAACCTCGGCACGACGGTGCCCACCACCGACAGCTACACGGACCAGTTCAACTTCAACGTGGGGACGAGCTTTTCCGCGCCGATCGTTTCCGGCATCGCCGGCCTCATGGTCGCGGTGAACGGGCGGCTCTCGACGACGCAACTCATCGCGCGCCTGCAGGAAGGCGCGACGAAGCCGTTCCCGGTCTCGAGCGACCCGACCGTGCCGGTGTGCCACGTGCCGGTCAATGCAGGCGACGAGCAGACCGCAGAGTGTTCGTGCACGACCCAGACCTGCGGCGCGGGCATGGCGAACGCCCTGGGTGCCCTGCAGGCCGCTCTGCGGCCCGTGGCGGCCGTGTCGGTGCCTGCAAGCGTCGCGGCTGGCCAGAACGTTGTGCTGCGCGGCGCTGGAAGTGGCGCCGCCTGCGGCCACAGTGTCAACGCGTATTCCTGGGCCATCGTCGATGGCGGTGCGACGCCGCCTGGCATCGTGGGCGCGAACACCGACACGGCGACCGTGGTGGCGCCGGCCTCGGGGTCGTTCACGATTCGACTCACGGTCAACGACGACGCGGGTCGCCAGGACAGCGCTGATGTGGTGGTGAGCGCGACGGCGGCGACGACGACGGCCCCTGCTTCGGCAGGCGCCGTTGCCTGCCTGTCACCGGTCGTTGCGATCTCCGTCTCGCCGGTGTCCGCCACCGTCCGGGCGGGCGGCAGCACGCAGCTGTTCGCCGCCTCGGTCGCGAACGCGGGGAGCAACGGCGTCACCTGGTACGTCGACGACGTGCCGGGTGGCAACGCGATGGTCGGGACGGTGTCGGCCGCGGGCCTTTATACGTCGCCGGCGTCGCGGCCGAACCCGGCAACCGTTACGGTGAAGGCCGTGCCTTTCGCGGACCGGACCCGTTACGCAAGCGCTTCCGTCACGATCACGTCTGCACCGGCGTCGGGCGGCGGTGGTGGGGGCGGGGGCGGGGGTGGAGCCGGTGCCGCGTTGATCCCGCTGCTGCTCGCGCTTGCCGCGGTTCGGCGCCGCGTACCGGGCGGTCGCCGGCGCGGCTCCACGCGCGTGGCCTGACGGCACGAGATCGGTGGCGGGAATGCTTGAACGGGTCTTCCGGCTTCGCGAAAACGGGACCACGGTGCGGACCGAGCTGGCCGCGGGCCTGACCACGTTCCTGACCATGTCGTACATCATCGTCGTGCAGCCGGCCGTGCTGTCGGGAACGATGTTCGGCGAGGTCACGGGCATGGACTTCGGCGCCGTCATGACCGCGACCTGCCTCGCGGCCGCGCTCGCCTCGGCCATCATGGGCCTCTACGCGCGCTATCCCATTGCGCAGGCGCCCGGCATGGGCGAGAACTTCTTCTTCGTGTTCACGGCGATCCCGGCGGCCGCGGCGGCAGGCGCGGCGGTGCCCTGGGCAACGGCGCTGGGCGCGGTGTTCGTTTCGGGAGTCCTGTTCCTCACGCTCACGCTCGCCGGCGCGCGGGAAGCCGTGATGAACGGCCTGAGCCCGAGCATGCGGCACGCAATCGCCGCCGGCATCGGGCTGTTCATCGCGTTCATCGGCCTGCAGAACGCGCAGGTGATCGTCGCGGACCCCGGGACGGCCGTCGCGCTGAATCCGGAATTCGGGTCGCCCGACATGCTGGTGTTCTTCGTGGGGCTCCTCACCGGGGCCGGCCTGCACGCGCGCCGGGTGCGAGGCTCGATACTGTGGGGCATCCTCGCGGCCGGCGCGGTCGCGATCGCGTTCAAGCTCGCACTGCCGCTGCTGGGCGAGTCGGTGGCAGGCTCGCCGCTGGTTGCGAACTCGGGCCTTGCGACGCGCTTCGAGCTCGCCGACCGCCTGCTGTCGGCGCCGCCGTCGCTCGAGCCCACGCTGCTGCGGATGGACCTGCGCGGCGCACTCACGATCGCGATGGCGCCGGTCGTGGCGATCTTCCTCTTCATGGTGTTCTTCGACACCGTGGGCACGCTGGTGGGCGTGGCGCAGCAGGCAGGGCTGATGCGCGACGGCAGGTTGCCGCGGGCCCGGCAGGCCTTCCTGTCCGACGCGACGGCGACCGTCGCGGGCGCCTGCCTCGGCACCAGTACCGTGACCAGCTACATCGAGAGCGCGACGGGCGTCGAGCAGGGCGGGCGCACCGGGCTCACGGCGCTCACGGTTGCCGCGCTGTTCCTGGTCGCACTCTTTTTCAGCCCCGTGGTCGCGATGCTGGGTGGCTATCCGCCGATCACCGCACCGGCGCTGGTGCTGGTGGGCGCCATGATGCTGGGCAACGTGCGGCACGTGGACTGGAGCGACTACACGGAGGTGGTCCCGGCGTTCCTGGTGCTGGGCGGAATACCGTTCACGTACTCCATCGCCGACGGCCTTGCGCTCGGCCTCATCGCCTATCCGCTGGTCAAGGTGCTCGGGGGCCGGGCGCGCGAGGCCCGCCCGTCTGCCTGGGTGATCGCGGGACTGCTCCTGCTCTATTTTCTCATGGTCCGCCCAGCCGCCACGGGATGATCCAAGCATGAAGACCATCATCGAGCCGTTCCGCATCAAGGTCGTCGAACCGATCCGGCTCACGACGGTGGAGGAACGCAAGGCGCTGCTCGAGCGGGCCGGCTGGAACCTGTTCGCGATCCACTCCGACGACGTGATCATCGACCTGCTGACCGACAGCGGCACCAGCGCGATGAGCGCGGAGCAGTGGGGCGCAGTCATGCGCGGCGACGAGTCCTACGCGGGTTCGCCGTCCTACTACCGATTCGAAGCCGCGGTGCGGGATCTGATGCAGTTCCGCCACGTCATCCCCACGCACCAGGGCCGCGCGGCGGAGGCGATCCTGTTCTCGATCGTTGGTGGGCCCGGCCGGGTCATTCCCTCCAATACCCACTTCGACACCACGCGCGGCAACATCGAGGCGACCGGCGCGAGGGCCGTGGACCTCGTCAACCCCGAGGCGCACGACACGGACGCGCGCCATCCGTTCAAGGGCAACATCGATCTCGGGCGGCTCGAGCAACTGCTCGCGGAATCCGCCGACAGCATCCCGCTCGTGATGCTCACGGTGACGAACAACGCCGGTGGCGGCCAGCCGGTGAGCCTCGCCAACATCCGTGCCACGGCCGAGATCGCCCACCGCTACGGAAAGCCGCTCATCATCGACGGCTGCCGCTTCGCGGAGAACGCCTGGTTCATCAAGTGCCGCGAGGCGGGACAGGGGTCCCGGCCGGTGCCCGACATCGTGCGTGACATGTTCGCTGTGGCCGATGGCATGACCATGAGCGCCAAGAAGGACGCGTTCGCGAACATCGGGGGCTGGCTCGCGACGAACGACGACCGGCTGGCCGCGGAGGCCCGCAACCGGCTGATCCTGACGGAAGGATTCCCGACCTACGGCGGCCTCGCGGGCCGCGACCTCGAGGCGATCGCGGTCGGCCTTCACGAGATCGTGGACGAGCAGTACCTGCGCTACCGCGTGCGGACGAACGAGTACATCGGCGAGAAGCTGACCAGCCTCGGCGTCCCCATCGTGCAGCCGGTCGGAGGGCACGCGGTCTTCGTGGACGCGCGGCGGTTCCTGCCGCACATCCCGGCGCTCGAGTACCCGGGACAGGCGCTCGCCGTGGCTCTATACGAGATCGGAGGCATCCGGGCCTGCGAGATCGGCACCGTGATGTTCGGGCTCGGGCCGGACGGGGTCGAGAAGGCCGCCGACATGGACCTCGTGCGCCTCGCCATGCCGCGCCGCGTCTACACGCAGTCGCACGCCGACTACCTCGTCGAGGTGTTCGAGGAAGTCGTGCGCGGGAAGGACGGCCTGCGGGGGCTGCGCATCGTCTCCCAGCCGCCCCGGCTGCGACACTTCACCGCCCGGTTCCAGCCTCTCAGCTGACCGGCTCGAAGCGCGCCTGGAAGAAGCGCAGGTACTTCGGCTCGTAGACCATCCTGAGGCCGCGAGCCGCGGCACGCGCGTCGTAGACGGCCTTGACCGATTCGGCAACCACATCCATGTGCGCCTGCGTATAAACGCGGCGCGGGATGGTGAGGCGAGTGAGCTCGAGCTTCGGATAGTGATGATCGCCCGTCGCCGGGTCGCGGCCGGCGCTCACGACACCACGCTCCATCGAGCGTATGCCCGAGTCGAGGTAGAGTTCCGCGGCGAGCGTCTGGGCCGGGAACTGGTCCTGGCGCAGTTGCGGGTAGAAGGCGCGCGCGTCGAGGAAGATCGCGTGGCCGCCGACCGGCTTCACCATCGGCACGCCCCAGTCTTCGAGCAGTTCCGCGAGATAGCGCACCTGGCCGATGCGCGCCCGCATGTGGTCGTCCTGCATGGACTCGGCGATGCCGATCGCCATGGCTTCCATGTCCCGCCCCGCGAGGCCACCGTAGGTGTGCAGCCCCTCGTACACGACCACGAGGTTGCGAAGTTCCTCGAAGAGGGCGCGGTCGCGTACCGCGAGCCAGCCGCCGATGTTCACGAGCGCGTCCTTCTTGGCGCTCATCCACGCGCCGTCCGTGTGGCTGCAGAATTCGCGCACGATCTCGGCGATCGGCTTCCCGGAATATCCGGGCTCCCGCTCCTGGATGAAGAAGGCGTTCTCCGCGAGGCGCGTCGCGTCGAGGTAGAGCGGTATGCCGTGCCGCCGGCAGAGCGCGTGCAGCGCGGTCACGTTCGCCATGCTGACGGGCTGGCCGCCGGCCATGTTCACCGTCGCAGCGAGGCTCACGTAGGCGATGCCTCCCGCGCCATGCGTACCGATGAGCCGCTCGAGCTTCGCGAGGTCCACGTCGCCCTTGAACGGGCTCAGGTCCGCGGGATCGTGGGCGGCGTCCACGATCACGTCGGTGAAGATGCCGCCCGCGAGCTCCTGGTGCAGGCGCGTGGTCGTGAAGTACATGTTGCCGGGCACGTACTGACCCTTTCGGATCGCGACCTGGCTCAGGAGGTGCTCGGCGCCGCGGCCCTGGTGCGTGGGCACGAGGAACTCGTAGCCGTAATACGTGTTGATCGCATCCTCGAGGTGATAGAAGTTCCGGCTGCCGGCGTAGGCCTCGTCGCCGAGCATCATGCCGGCCCACTGGCGGTCGCTCATCGCGTTCGTGCCGCTGTCGGTGAGCAGGTCGATGTAGACGTCGTCCGAGCGCAGCAGGAACGTGTTGTATCCGGCGTCGGCCAGCGCCAGGACGCGGTCTTCGCGGCTGGTCATGCGCAGCGGCTCGACCATCTTGATCTTCCAGGGCTCGGCCCAGGATCGTCGGCCGGACTGCTGGCCCATCGTCCGGTGCACGGTGTCGCTCATGGTGGTCCTCCTCGGAGCCGTTGCGGCAGCGCTGTGGCGCCAGCGCTCTGTTCGTGGGCGGGGACTATAGGCGGCGTGGGTGCCGACTGGCACCGCGGAAAACCGTGGTGCGGCTGACGAGGTTGGTGCCCGGGGCCGGGATCGAACCGGCATGGGGTCGCCCCCGAGGGATTTTAAGTCCCTTGCGTCTACCAGTTCCGCCACCCGGGCACGGGTGCGGGCAAATCATACATCCGCGGCGCGTGTCTCGAGCGGGATGCCCGCCACCTCGTAGCCGCGTCGGAAGTCCTGCACATGCCGCGTCATCCAGGTTGACGCCTCCTCGGCGTCGCCCTTGCGCAGCGCCTCGACCACGCAGCGCTGGGCGACGACGATGCGCGAGCGGCCCTGCGGGACCCGATCGATCATCCGGCGCAGCGACGGCGCCAGCAGGCGGGTCACGGGCTGCATGGCGAGCACCAGCACGCGATTGGCACTGGTAGAGGCGAGCGAGCCGAAGAAGTCCACGACGCCGCCGACGGCGCCTTCGGAGCTGCGGGCGGTCTCGACCTGGCGTATGCAGAGTTCCAGGCGATCGAGATTCTCCGGGCGCGAGTGCGCGGCAGCGAGCGCGGCCGTTCGCGGCGCGATCGCGAGCATGGCCTCCCAGAGCTCGATGAAGGTCACGTCGTCGAGCGTGAGGGCGCGGCTCATGCTGGACACGGTCGCGGCCTGGCCGGGGCGCGTCACCCGGAGTCGCTTGGTGCCCGCGGCACGGCCGACGAGGCCGGCCGATTCGAGCCGCCGCACGGCCTCCCGGACCGTCGAGCGGTTTACGTCGAACTGCCGTGCCAGCTCGGTTTCGGAGGGAAGGGGGTCGCCGGGCTTGAGCGTGCGCTTGAGGATCCGCTGCTCGAGGTCGGCCGCGACCCGGCCGTAGGCGGGTTGCGCCTCCTGGGGTTCCGGCCGCTTTTTCCGGCTCGCGGCGGGGGCCGGGGCGGGGGCGGGCTTGCGTGTTATTCGTGGAACCAGGGCATTGTTGACGAATCACAAGATTGTCGGACAATATATCGCCCTGATTCGGCTGGCAAGTGTGCGGGGTTTCGACCGTGGTGGACTTCGACTTCGGACTGGGCGAGGAACTCGACCTGCTGCGGGAGACCGTGCGGGCTTTCGCCACTGCTGAGCTGGCGCCGCGTGCGGACGAGATCGACCGCAGTAACCAGTTTCCACGTGACCTCTGGCCGAAGCTGGGCGAGCTGGGCCTGCTCGGGATTACGGTCGACCCGGAGTGGGGCGGCTCGGGTCTCGGCTACCTCGCCCACGTCATCGCCATGGAGGAGTTGAGCCGCGTGTCGGGCTCGGTCGGACTTTCCTACGGCGCACATTCGAACCTGTGCGTGAACCAGGTCCGACGCTGGGCCACCCCGGAGCAAAAGGCGCGATACCTCCCGAAGCTCGTGAGCGGCGAGCACCTCGGGGCACTGGCCATGAGCGAGGCCGGCGCCGGCTCGGATGTCATGAGCATGCGGCTGCGTGCCGAACGGCGCGGCGACCGATACGTGTTGAACGGCAGCAAGATGTGGATCACGAACGGCCCCACGGCCGACGTGCTCGTGGTCTACGCGACCGTGGACTCCGCGCTCGGCACCAAGGGGGTCACGGCCTTCCTGATCGAGAAGGGGTTCGAGGGATACTCGACGGCGCAGAAGCTCGACAAGCTCGGCATGCGAGGGTCGGACACCTGCGAACTCGTGTTCCAGGACTGCGAGGTGCCCGCGGACAACGTGCTTGGCGCCGTCGGCGGCGGTGCCAAGGTCCTGATGAGCGGCCTCGACTACGAGCGCGTCGTGCTCTCGGGTGGGCCGCTCGGCCTGATGCGTGCGAGCCTCGACCTGGTGCTGCCCTACATTCACGAACGCAAGCAGTTCGGCCAGCCGATCGGCAGCTTCCAGCTGATGCAGGGCAAGGTCGCCGACATGTACACCGCGACCAACTCCTGCCGCGCCTACGTCTACGCGGTGGCGCAGGCCTGCGACCGTGGCCGGACCACGCGCATGGATGCCGCGGGCTGCATCCTGCTCGCGGCTGAACAGGCGACGCAGGTGGCGCTCGAGGCGATCCAGGCGCTGGGCGGCAACGGCTACATCAACGAGTTCCCGGCGGGCCGCATCCTGCGTGACGCGAAGCTCTACGAGATCGGAGCGGGGACGAGCGAGATCCGTCGCATGCTGATCGGGCGGGAACTCTTCGCGGCCTCGACCTGAGGGTGCTGCCATGGCGATGGGCGGGCTGTACTACGAGGAATTCAGCATCGGCATGCGCTTCGAGCACGTGCTGCGTCGCACCGTCACCGAGGCCGACAACCTGATCTTCAGCGCGCTCACGCACAACCCGGCGGCCCTGCACCTCGACGAGGAGTACATGAAGGGCACGGAGTTCGGGGGCCGCATCGTGAACAGCTGTTTCACGCTCAGCCTGATGGTTGGCGTCTCCGTGGCTGACACGACGCTCGGCACGACGATCGCGAACCTGGGCTGGGACGAGGTGCGTTTCCCGAAGCCCGTCTATCCCGGCGATACGCTGCGCACCGAGACACTCGTGCACGAGATGCGCGAGAGCCGCTCGCGGCACGACGCGGGCATCGTCGTATTCGTGCACCGCTGCTTCAACCAGTGCGGTGATGAAGTCGCGGTCTGCAAGCGCACGGCACTCATGAAGCGCAGGGCGGTCGCCTGATGCGCTCGATGCTCTTCGTGCCGGGTGACCGGCCGGACCGGTTCGCCAAGGCAGTCGCGAGCGGCGCCGATGCGGTGATCTTCGACCTCGAGGACGCGGTGGTGGCGGAGCGACGGGCCGCGGCAAGGGGCGAGATCGCCCGGTATCTCGGTGCCGCTGGTCGCAGCGTCCCGCTCTGGGTACGCATCAACCCCGTCGGGTCGGACGATGCGCTGTTCGATCTCGCCGCGGTGATGGAGTCGCGGCCGGACGGCATCGTGCTGCCCAAGGCCCGCAGCGGCGCAGACGTGCTGCAGGTGAGCCACTGGCTGGAGGCGCTCGAGGCGCGCGCCGGGCTGCCTGCGGGCAGCGTGGCGCTCATTCCGCTCATCACCGAGAGCGCCGCCGCGGTATTGAATGCCGCGAGCTTCACGACTCCGCCGCCGCGGGTGCTCGGTCTCACCTGGGGTGCCGAGGATCTCGCCGCGGACCTGGGCGCACTCTCGAACAGGTCGGGCAACGGGGAATTCGATCCGGCGTTCGTCCACGCCCGAACGATGTGCCTGCTTGCGGCCGCCGCTGCGGGCGTCGCCGCGATCGACACGGTGGATACGGAGATCCGTGACGCGGCGGCGATCGAGCGCCGGGCGCAGGACTCCCGTCGGCAGGGCTTCGTCGGAAAGATGGCGATTCACCCCGCCCAGATCGAGCCGATCCACGCCGCATTCAGGCCGACGGACGCCGAGGTGGGGTGGGCCGGCCGCGTGCTCGAGGCTTTCCGGGCGTCGCCGGGCACGGGCGCACTGTCGCTCGACGGCCGGATGCTC
>Ga0208980_10002344_pt1 | contig 11512 bp, 11 predicted proteins | sample WetSurMetagenome_3_FD_187993 | JGI IMG/M metagenome (GOLD analysis project Ga0208980, IMG submission 187993) | Wetland microbial communities from Twitchell Island in the Sacramento Delta, sample from surface sediment Aug2011 Site A1 Bulk (version 2) | ecosystem: Environmental > Aquatic > Marine...
AGCTATTCCTGATATGACCGTTTTTAATGGAAATTTATATGCTGGTACTGGCTGGGCTGGGAACGCTGGACAGGTATGGCGTAGCCCGAATGGGTCTACATGGAACCTGGTAGCCACAAACGGATTTGGAAACTCAAACAATCTTGGAGTGGCTGCTTTCGGTACTTATAAGGGATTTATTTATGCGGGCACAATTTTTAATTCAAACGGTACAAATGGATTGGAAATCTGGCGCAGCGCAACTGGCAACCCTGGCGATTGGCAAAACGTAGTTACCGGAGGCAATGGTAACACTAACAACTATATTGTCACCAGTTTTTCGGAGTTTGGTGATTATTTTTATGCGGGGATTGAAAATGTGCATGATGGAGCGGAGATCTGGCGGACAAATAATGGTTCTACCTGGTCAATCGTCAGCAATGGGGGATTTGGGGATGCAGATAACACCCAGACCGGCGGTATGACCATTTATAATGGCTATCTATACGTAGGTACAAGCAATGATGTCACAGGTGCGCAGCTCTATCGTACAACAAATGGAACCACCTGGGATCTGGTGATTGATGACGGTTTTGGGGATTTGAATAATTTCAAAATTGAGATGGTATATGCATGGAATGGTAGCTTATTCGCAGGGACAGATAATAATATATCCGGGGTTGAGATATGGCAATCCTCGGATGGTCTGATATGGAACCAGATCAACTCGGATGGCTTCCATGATAAATATAATACAAACGTGCTTTGGAATAGCTCTACCATTGAATACCATCAAAACCTGTACATAGGAACTGAGAACGAAAACACCGGTGGTGAAATCTGGCAGCGATACTTTGGATTTCCGTTATACTTACCAGTAGTGAAACGCTAGTCTATTAATAATTTAGAAGTGCCAGGATCAATCACGATCCTGGCACTTATCATTCAATCAATTATTATCCCTCCGGGGTTCTATTCCAGCTGACTTTCTCCCCATGCGTGTAGCGCTTCTTAACTCTCTGGTTCCACACTACCACCCCTCCGCTGCCCAACACCTGATACTCACTATCGCTGACCACCAAAGCAGTATTCCCTTCAATACCCAATAGGGTCTGTTCACCACGAACCAGCATGTGGAGCGAATTGATCATCGCTTTAGGTATTTCATCAAAATGGGGCATGATCACCACACCTGGCACCAATCCAAAAGCTGGCTTCCCGTGAGGTAGCCAGGGGATGCGCTCGCCCATGATCATTGCCCCGGCGCTGCACCCAGCCAGGATACCACCGTTTTTATACACATCCATGATCGCCGCCCATGCCAGGCTATCGACGAATGTGCGGTATAAATAATCTGGTTTTCCCCCCGACAAATAGACAAAGTTGGCCTGCCGGATGCGCTCCGCTAATTCAGGGTCATTGGCGCTGGGCTGATCAATTACCGGTAACGATTCCACCTCCACTCCCAGTCTTGAAAAGTGCTCCTTCCCGAGCTCCGACCAGTAGGCAATCCGTTCAGCTCCCTCCGTGCCTGCCGCGGTGGGGAGGCAAACAACCTTTACCTTGGTCTTTAGCTCTCCTATCAGGGACCGGTCCACAGCCTCCATGGGAGGCAAATATTCACCACTACCAACCAGAGCAAGCATTTTACTTCCTTTCATTCCACATCTGGGCGAATCTTAAAATTCGACGTTGAATATACCAATCGTGTAGCACCGCGATGGGTCTTTGCCGTTCGATCAGACGGATCGCTTGTTCGGGCTCCATGCCCTGGGCGATCAGGATGCACGCTCCCATGGCTGGGCCACGGTGCCTGCCATGGCTGCAATGGGTATAAACAACACCATCTTGATCGATAACCTTGAACGCAGCATCCACTCCCTTTCTCAGGGCTCGGATCGGGATTGGAAATAAAGGCGAGTCAATCGTTGGCAGCCACATGCTGATTAAAGGTGGTGAAATCGGGTCGCGGACGGGAGGTAATCCAATACGCATGTTGATCACCAGGCTGATCCCAAGTTTATGCAGTAATGCATAGTCCCTGGATTTCGGGGTTGTGCCGATATACAGGTTGTCAGTGATCCTTGAATAATTCATTACGGTAGATTAACCTGCCTGGCTTCCGCCCCCGCGCTGGCATGGCACAGATATACTTTCGCCTCCCTGCCAGTTTCCTTTCGATAGCCTTCCTTCAAACCCTGCATGAAATCACCTGCATCTTTGGCTTCCACCAAATTTACAGTACACCCACCAAATCCTGCTCCGGTCAGGCGCGCTCCGAATATTCCGGGCAAGCCGCGTGCAAGTTCCACCAGGCAGTCCAGCTCTGGCAGGCTGACCTCATACAGATCCCGCAGGCTCTTATGGCTGGAGAACATGAATCCCCCAAACATGCGTGCATCACCCCTCTGCAAGGCCAGGATAGCCTGATCCACCCGGTGGATTTCCTTTACCACATGCTCCGCTCGGCGCATAATTTCTGCTGGTAGATACGTGGAGTAAGCTGCAAGCTCAACTGTTGAGACATCCCGTAGCGAATTTATTCCCGGCAGGTATTTTCTCAACAATTTCACTGCCTGCTCACAGGCTTCTCGCCGGTCATTGTATGCAGAGCCGGTTAAACTGCGTCGAATACCCGAATCAGCAATGACAATCGCTGTTCCAGCTGGTAAATCATATGCGCTCCACTCCAGACTGCGGGTGTCCAAACACAACACATGCCCATCCACTCCGCAGGCACTGGCAAATTGATCCATCAAGCCGGATGAAACCCCCACATATTTATTCTCAGCTTGCTGGCATAATTTTGCCAGCTCAAGTTTATCCAGCTCCCATCCAGACAGTGCCTGCCAGATGATAGCAAATGCCACCTCCACTGCGGCGGAGGAGCTCAATCCTGCCCCGATCGGCACGTCGGAGGTATAAACCGCTTGCATCCCTTGCAAATGGTACCCAGCCTGTTGTAAGGACCAGGCCACCCCTGCAGGGTAGCGTGCCCATCCAGGCAAAGCTTGTCCATTCAGGTCACAGCGTGTGTTCACATCACTCAACCTGAATGAAGCCTGTTTCCTAAGGTCGAGTGCAACCAGGGTAACAATATCTTCGGCTGTCGGCGCTGCAGCTACCCTCACTGCCCTATCGATTGCCACTGGCAGGACGACACCATCGTTGTAGTCCACATGCTCGCCAAGCAAATTAACCCGCCCAGGTGCCTGTGCTTCCACACTGGGAATACGTCCATATACCTGCTCGAACTTATCAGCAAGCTCCATGTGTATACCGGCTGGTGTCAATTCATTACTCATCGAGAGCCTCATTCATCCCGGGGAGATTTACTACAGCGGGTAATTGAATGCCCCAGGGAAATCCGCCCTGGCAACTTCTTCCTTACCACTCCAGGAGGAGATCTTTAGCCGGTAAACTGCGGTGATATTCAGCTCCTCGGGTAAGATCTCGCGATAATCGATCCCGGACTTCAGATGCGGAAAATAGCGGTCCAATAGGAGCTGCAGTCCATGCCTGGATTGATCAGCATCCATCAGGATCTCCACTTCTCCAAAAACAACCACGCTGGCGTACTCAACCCCCACTTCCATAGCAGTATCCGCCGGCAGCAATCTCCCCATCTCGGCAACACAAAAGCTAACGCGTGGATTGAGCTCGATGTTAGTGCGCATCCGTCCTTCCAGGGCACCATGTATGTAAATGGCATTCTCTGCTTCAACATACGCAAACTGGGTGGGTTTTAGGAATGGCTGGCCTTTATATTCGGTCGCCAGCATCCCGAAGGGTGCCCGTTGTAGATATTCCTTGATCCAGGCATCATCTTTAGCGCGGTCTAACCGGCGTGGCTGGTTGATTGGAGCTGGTTGGTCAGTCATGGTTATGGTTCCTCCATAAAAATAATATCATTAAATTCTTGTTTTTCTATACTTTACCCCAAATCCCGGTTGCAGTCAGCAAGCTGATGAGCATGACCAGGATGATGATATAGGGTAACATCTTGCTCATCACCTCACCCTCCCTGCCAGCCAGGTCAGCGGTGCTTGTACCCACCACAATCTTGGCTGGTGCGATAACGCTTGCCAGGCCTGCTCCTGCAGTCTGCGCTGCCAGGATGACCGGAACAGAGATACCTAACAATTGGGCAGTATGCATTTGCAACGAAGCGAACACCACGTTGGAGTTTGTATTGCTACCGGTCATGAAAGCCCCCAGCGCTCCAATCCAGGGAGCGATGAGTGGGTACAGCATACCGGCAAACTGGGCTAAACCACGCGCCAACGCTTCCGTCATCCCTGCCGTCTCCATAACCACTGCCATGCACACCATGAATACGATGCTGATGCTGGGCGCCTGAACCCTTTTCACCGTCCCGACGATAATGTTGCCGATTGAACCCTTCTGATACCTGCCTGCCAACCAATATACCAGATAAGCCAGGCAGGATGTATACAGCAAGACTGCTCCAGCGTGATTGAGCAGCGAAATTGGCTTACTGGCGGCTGCAGGGGTGACATGCCCCAGGCTGGTGGTTAGCGCAGGAATTTGCACCTGGATCACCAATCCACCCAACCAGTGTTTAACTTCAGGGATTATCTGGATGACCAATGTTATAACAACCAGGATAGCATACCCGGAAAGTGCCACCGCCAGCAACTTCCCATTCAAACTTCCATTCTGGCTGGACTTGCCACGCAGCAGGCGCGCCAGGACAAAACTGACCAGTAAACCGGCGATGCTACCCATAAAGGCGGCGGTATTCCACAGGCCATTTACGGCAACCACAAGTTGAATCAGGCCCATTGCCACTCCCAAACAAATGGCTACTAATGATAATCGATACATCCCACGCCAGCCTGATGTGGCATGCAGCACCAGCAAGCCGGTGATCAGGGCAGCTACCCCCAGGAATATGGCGGTGGGTAAAGCCAGCTGATCGCTTGAGGTTCCAGTCGTGGAAAGCAAAGCCTGAAACGCCGAGCCGAGTGATCCAAATGTCACTGCCCACCCGCTACCAATGGATGGGATAATGATGGCTGAAATGGGTGGGAAGCCCAGACCTACCAGGATGGGCGCCACCACTGCCACCGGCACTCCGAAGCCTCCGATCGATTGCAGGAAGGAAGCAAATCCCCAACCAATCACCAGCGACTGCATCCCCCGGTCTGCAGTTAGGTGAGGTAATGCTTCTCCGATCTGGGCAACAGCTTTGGCTTCATCAGTCACCCGGTAGAACAGGAAAGCCGCCCAAATGATCAGCAGCACATCCAGGCTGGAGAGCAATGCTTTGAGGTGCGCATATGCCAGAAGCTGTAACCCACAGCCAAAATAAAAAACTGCCAACCCGAGAGCCGTCAGGTAGCCGGCGATACTGGCCCTCACCGCACTCCAACGCAAACCCAGCATCAATACCAGAATTATCAAGATGGGAATGAGTGCCAGCAGGAAAGGGATCATGCTTGTGCTGAGAATTAAGTAGAAGTTATTCCAATTTAAGAATCGAATTAATCAAGTTTTACCCAGCACTGCCTTTTAAATATATTCCTTGCGGGTCCAGGTCTTCTCGCAAGATGCGCAACTCCTCCGGATCTGGCGGCAATGTTGCCTGGAGGCTTTCAGCCACTTTCAGCGTCCAACCGGTATTCTCACGAACCTGGTCTGCCGTCACACCTGGGTGCAGGGCAGTCAGCACCAGCTCACCCGTCTCATCAGGTTCCATGATACCCAGATCAGTCACCACTGCCAGCATACCACCGCCTCGCAGGTTGGCTGCCAGGCGTTCTGCCCTGCCGCTTAAGAATCCCGCTGAGGTGCGGAAGTCGAGCTTTTCTGGAAAGCGGCGCTTCGAATGAGGTGTCAGCAAATAACAGCGGTTTGCCCAGGCGGCAATTTCCATCGAGCCTCCCGATCCGGGTAAACGCACCTTCGGATGGGCATAATCGCCAATCACGGTGGCATTGATATTGCCGAACCTGTCGATCTGCGCCCCACCCATGAAGCCCACATCCACATTTCCACGCTGCAGGTAAAAAGTAAAAATATCATACATGCTGCACACAGCCAGTGCACCGCTCACCAATGTGGGGTCACCAATAGAAAGCGGCAACCTCGCTGGTTGGGCACCAATCACACCGGCTTCGTAGATCATCAACAGATTGGGTGCATGCGTACGACGCGCCAGGTTACATGCCAGGTTGGGTAAACCCACCCCCACGAAAACAGTATCTCCATCCCTGAGCAGGCGGGCTGCATTGATGGTAAGAAGCTCAGCTGAAGTATAGTCTGCCATTTTAATATTTCCCATAGTCTACGGTGTCACTGAGCCGGCTTTCAATTTTTAACCGCTGATGCACTTCCTCGCCCAGTTTTTTCCAATATTCCGATCGATCCTTGACCCCATACACCCATTCATCCAGATAGCTTAGGGTGGCTTCACGGTTACTGCTGATCTCATCCCACTTCAGGTAGAAATTGTTATCGCGATCATAATACCCCTGGGTATACGATGGATGAGCACAGAATGGCACATGGCAGACTGCATCCACGATGAAACCTGGGATCAGCGTGCGGTTCGGATCAGAACGGATGATAGCCTCATCCACGATCTCTTCGGTGGTGAGGATCACCCTCTCCGCGGCGAAGGCTGCTTCCTTTTGCTCGCCGATGATGCCCCAGATTTGGGCATTGCCATCCGCATCCGCCCGCTGAACGTGCACGATGGCGACATCCGGTTTGAGCGCTGGCACTACCACAACTTCTCCTCCCGAATATGGGTCCTTCACCGTGCGATAGTTCGTGTTAGCCTTTTCCAGGTCTCCAGCTGCGGTTGGGTTCATTGGCATGAAGGGCAGACCGGTCGCCCCTGCCTGCAGGCGTGAGATCATCCCAAAGTGGGAATATTCCTCCCAATCCAACCTGCCAGCTTCGATCTCCGACCGAACGATACGCAAGGAGCCAACTCCAGGGTTGCCCATGTAGGAAAAGATCACTTTTCTGGCACAGCTCCCCGCCACCATCTGGTCGTAGATCAGATCAGGCGTGGCGCGCGCCAGGGTCAGGTCACGCTTGCCTTGCCGGATGATCTCATGCCCGGCAGCGAATGGGATCAGATGGGTGAAACCAGCCGCATAGACCAGGTCTCCATCCCGGACGAATTGGCGAACCGCTTGATCCAATGGGATTACTTTCGACATATCGTTTTTATGCCTCCTTATGTGGAATATCAATATTGTTCTGGTTTCTTATTTCTTTCAGCCTTTCTTGCCTTTTGCTGCTCTCGCCACCTTCGTACAGTCCTGAATCGCATGCTCTCATCTGGTGGTTTGTGCCCACGCAACATTAAAACAGCCCCAAGGACGGCAGCAATCGCCCCAATACAGAAATAGCCATAGGATGGATTTTTTGCCTGATCCATGGCGAAGAACACCACCAGCAGGATCACGCCAATGAAGAAAAGGAACCTCCCAAACTTGCTCTTCCCAGATTGCATGCCATCCTCACTCGTTCCTCACAAGTTTTGGGTAAGGAACGGGTAATAATATTTCATCTGATCACGGTGCGAATTTGCTCATGCATATATTGCGGCAGGTAGTAATGACCGCCTCCATTCTTGCCAGTGGAGCCCGAACCTTTCCAGCCACCAAAGGGTTGGAAACCTGGCCAGGCACCTGTCGTTGCTCCCTGGGGGCGGTTGACATAGTTCACGCCTGCCTCAATGCGATCAAAGTACCACTCAATGTCATCCTCAGCACCATAGAATCCCGAAGTCAGCCCATAGTTCACCTGATTGGCCTGTTGCATGGCTTCATCCAGGTGCTTCACCCGGGTAATGGTGGTGATGGGCACGAACATCTCGTCCTTCCACAGGTGATGGTCCAGGGGCACATCCGCCACCAGGGTTGGCTGGCAGAAATAGCCTTTGGAATATTCTCCCTCCGTAAGGACTTTCCCTCCGGTTAGAAACTTGCCCACCTGCGATAGCTCCTCATTGAACCTAACAAAATCCCGGAAGGAGTTTTTATTGATCACTGGACCCATGTTTACATTGCGTAATGTTGGATCACCAATGACCAGCTTGTTGATCCCTTCCACCAATCGGGAGGTCAGCTCCTCATATACTGGTGCTTCAACATATATTCGTGAAGCCGCTGAGCATTTCTGACCTTGCAGCCCATAGGCTGAGCGTAGGATGCCTGTGGTGGCTCTCTCCAAATCTGCATGCCGCGAGACGATCACCGGGTTCTTGCCGCCCAGCTCCAGGATGATGGGACGCAAATAGTTACAGTTGGAGAAATCGCGGAAGATGCCCATCCCCACATTGAAAGAACCCGTGAATGTTGCTCCATCCACATCCGCACAGGTGATCAGCGCCCGCCCTAACGTGCTGCCAGGACCGCTGACGAAGTTGAAGGCACCATCCGGCAGTCCTGCATCCCGCAGGCACTCCGCCAGCAGGCGCACCACCCAGGGTGTATCCGTGGCGGGTTTCATCACCACGGTGTTGCCTGCCACCAGGGCTGCCCCAACCGGACCTCCCGTCAAGGATGCCGGGAAGTTGAATGGGCTGATCACCAGCCAGGTGCCATAGGGTCGCATGACAGAGGTATTGGTGGCGGTGTATCCTACCAATGGGTCATGGCCCATCTCGACCACGAAGCCGTTGTTCCTTTCCATCTCGTCGCAGTAAAAGCGGATCAAGTCGGCGGTTTCCGCTACGTCCCCCAAAGATTCCATGCGGTTCTTGCCCACTTCCATGCATAAGGCGGCAGAGATCATGAAGGTACGCTCATCGATCAGATCAGCCGCTTTACGCATCAGGGTGACACGGTCCTGCCATTTCGTATGGCTCCAGGTATGGAATGCTTTACGTGCCGCAGCCAGGGCATCCACCCCATCCCGCTCACTACCCCTCTGGAAAATACCCAGCACCACATCCGTATTGGCAGGAGACCGGTCTTCGAATTTCTCAGTTGTAAAATGGTCCTTTCCGCCGATCAACATACCATGTTCTTTACCAAGCCCGGCCTTCACCTTGACCAGGGCTTCATCGAATCGCGCATGCAATTCCTCGGGAGGGTTGAACATGGTCGCATAAGTTAGTTTAAAACTCTCGCTCATTGTTTTCCTCCTAACAATAAAAGTGGCTAAAGTATAGCATCGGGCTGCCCTCTCGTCAAAAGGCAGTTCCCCCACATCCCATCTTGATGAAACTCTGCGAAATGATTTGTTTGATGATTTCACACAAAAATAAACAGCGAAAATATTTATTGTTGAAAAGATACACTACAGGATGATCTGGAAAAACCCAAAAAGATGATAGTTCACCTTAAACAATCGTATACGAACCAGGCAGGATACTCTTCTATCTCCCTGTTTGAGAGGAGGAAAACCTCAAATCTAATATATTAAAATTTTTTTATCCTATTGCATTCACAGGTCATTAGGAGTAAATTATATAAAATTTCAATAGCACTGATCTTCCAACGCCATCGAGACAATTATGCTTCGTAATATGAACGAGTGTACATCAACATGTACCACTTACAAACACCCATATTACGAACACTCATCCAGTCAATTCTATTTGGAACTCAAATCTGGAGGAAAGAAATGAAAAAGTATCTTTATATACCATTTCTCATTCTTTTATCTATTTCCTTCACCAATTGTCAAAGTACTCGCTTGTCTCAATTGGAAGCCACCAACATCGCATTAAATGACCAGGTCAATGCACTAACGTCACAATTAACCCCACAAGCTATCTCACCAGCCGAAATAACCGAAGAACCTGCAAATACGAGTACGAAGAGTAATGTGCCCACTGAAACCCCACCGGCTTCTCTCAGCCCACTCCCCAACGAGGAATCTGCTGTTATTCCCCCCTCCCTGATATTTTCTGGCACAGGATTAATCACCCCCTGGTCAAACAATACTTATTATCCGTCACAAGTTTTTGGAGTCGCCAATGTCCATTTGACCTGCAATCCAAACAATAGAACGGGTGGTGAAATCTGGATCGACAACGATGACTATAAAGTTAGCTGTGACCCTAAAGGTGATGGTTGGTCTCTCTGGAAACAGGAGATAACCGTAGGAGACCATTACATTTACTCCTTAAATGATAATGATAATTATGAATTCTGGACCATTGGAACCACACCTTTTACCATTAGAAATAAATACGCAAGTTCTGATTATATGTTCCTGATAAATAATCAAGGACTATATAAACTGTCGGTGAACTTGATAAGAGGTACATTTGACGTGTATATTACCTGTGAGGGTGCGCAGAACTTTAATTATCATATTACTCAATCAACGACGTTCCCATTGGTGCTATACCCCGCAAGTTGTAAGCTTCTCATCAGAGACTCGCCTCCAGGAACGTTTACTCCAGGAGATATAGAAGTCAGCCTCGCCGCTGTACAATAGATATCCTACAACTAAATTAGGCGATGTTTACTTGTGTCCCTTAAAATCACCGATCGCATTTTCTTCATGCTCGTAGAAGCAACGGGTAGAAGGTTGAGACTAAAAATTCCATTACAATTTAATTTTATGATGCATTTTAGAGTAATGTTTCACAAAATTTTATCCAAGTGGAGTTAATACGCGTTTGCTTAGCGTATAATAAACACATGTTTTTCACTGGCTCTTCTTTCATTGGCATCGACCCGACAGCTGGTCGCAAACCTTTCGCATATGCCGCCCTGGATGATGACCTTCACCTGACCGCCCGGGGAAGTGGCAGTCTTGAGGAAGTTTTGGAATATGCAGCAGGTCAGCATCAAGCATACATCGCTGTGTGTGCACCACGCCGGCCAAATCAAGGTTTGATGGAGCGCACTGAAGTGCGCGACAACCTCAATCCTCCCCCTCGTCCAGGTCGATGGATGAACTTTCGCCTGGCTGAGTATCTATTGCACCAGCACCACATCAGTAGCTACAATACCCCCTCCGATGAGAAAGCCTGCCCAAACTGGATGAAAACGGGCTTCAACCTTTACCAGCGCCTTGAACGGATGGGGTACCTGCCTTACCCTGCACAGGAAACAGCTTTGCAGTGGCTGGAAGTGTACCCGCATGCCAGCTTCTGCTGCCTGCTGGGTCGGGTGCCCCTCCCCAAGAACTCGCTGGAGGGGCGTATCCAAAGGCAGCTGGTGCTTCATCAGCAAAAAATAAACATATCCGACCCGATGGAGCTGATCAGAGGGATTACCCCCCAGCTTCTGTTGCAAGGCGCCTGGCCGTTGGAGAAACTTTACAGCCCGGGTGAGTTGGATGCCCTGATGGCCGCCTACACAGCCTGGCAAGCAGCCAACCACCCAGAGCAAATCACCCTCCTGGGTGAAGCCTCCGAAGGGGTGGTGACCCTGCCGGTAGCTGAGTTAAAACGTCGCTATTAAAAACATTCGTATGCCAAATATTGAAGAGCTTCTGCGTCAAGCCATGGAAGAGGTGGGAAACCCACAGAGTACTGCCTACTTTTCCAGCCGGATCGCCCAGGAGTTGGCCGAGGCCCAGCAGTTCC
>Ga0208980_10002345_pt1 | contig 11510 bp, 8 predicted proteins | sample WetSurMetagenome_3_FD_187993 | JGI IMG/M metagenome (GOLD analysis project Ga0208980, IMG submission 187993) | Wetland microbial communities from Twitchell Island in the Sacramento Delta, sample from surface sediment Aug2011 Site A1 Bulk (version 2) | ecosystem: Environmental > Aquatic > Marine...
CACTTTCTGTTTTATATAGGTCCTTTCATAATTAAGTGCTTCAGTAACTGCCACCTGCACCAAGCTATTTAAATCAGTACGTTGTGAAAGCGCATATAGATTGTTGTTGCGATTAAATGAATTAACAACAATACCTCCTGTTGCAGCTCCAAGTGCAGATATAAAATTCCTTCTTGTGATATTTTTCATTCGTCTTTTCAGAGTTTAAAATCTCAATATTTATATATGAAGGTTTCAGCAGCTATTGAAGTTCCCATCCTTTACGGTACTCACGAACCAGGTATTTATTGGCATCGGGCACATTTGTGATTTTCATATCAGCACTGTTGTACTCGACTTTTTTGCCTGCCCGCAATGCTACGCCGCCAAGCAAAATTGTCTCGGTGACAGGTCCGGCATAGATGAAACTCCCTGGCGACTGGGTATTGTTCTTAAAGGCGTTTATCCATGAATCATTCCTGTCCTCACGTTCATCCTCCTTTATTGCCTTTTCCGGAAGAATCTTTTTGCTTCCTGAATAGAGAACGGGTTTTTCACCCCTGAAATCGCCGATGATTTTCCCCTTATCACCCACGAACATTAATCCTTCAGGAGCCAGTGATAATCCTTCAGCATTTAATTCTTCCGGAACTGCAGGCTTCATTCCTCCGTCGTACCAGAAGAGATCAAAAGGACCAAGTTCCTTCTGCGCCTGGAATTTGAATCGTACGATACATGATAGAGGGAAGGCGACATCATTTTTTACTGCAACTGAAACATTATTTACAATTGTACGGGTTGTTGTTGCATATGCCTCTGCACTTACTGCCGGAGTATTTATGCCCAGGGTGAGGAATAACGGGAACAGGCTGTAGTGGCCCATATCAGCAATGCTGCCTGCTCCAAAATCGTACCAGCCCCGGAATACGTTATGAGTATAGTTCGGGTGATATGGTCTGTCTGGTACCGGACCAAGCCACAATGGCCAGTTAAAGTTTTTCGGCACTGGTGGAGTGTCAGTTGGATTTGCCTGCCACTGAGGCCATACGGGTCTGTTGGACCAGTTATGAATCTCTTTCAGGGTTCCAATTTGTCCATCAGCTATCCATTTTTTAATTATATCATATTCAGGTCTTTGACTCCAGGCCAGCAGATGAGTGCTGAGCCCGCTCTTTTTAGCCATGTCGATTGTGAGCTTTGCCTCATTCATCCTGTTGGCAATCGGCTTATGAGTAACAACATGCCTGCCTTTTTTCATTGCCGCAAGCGCTACAGTTGCGTGCAGATGATCTGGCGTCATGATCTTGATTGCATTTATATCGCTCTCCTTCTCGAGCAATTCACGGAAATCTTCATACGATCTGCATCCCTTATAATTTCCGGATGGTTTGTTCTTTCCATAATATTTCTGGACAAACTCCAGGCCTATATCTCTTCCACCCGGAATACCCTTTATTCCTTCACCCCATGTGTTATCTTCAAGGGCTTCGCGGATATCATCCCGGATGCCGTTTGGTGACCAGTCGACATAATCGGTAGTGAATTTATTGGGATCGCAGACCGCAACTATTTGCAAAGCAGGATTCCGGATAAGGGCAGTCATCTCTCTCATGCCCTGGGTACCGCAGCCAATATAACCGAGGGTAATTTTATCAGATGCAGCAACATAGCCTGGCCCGCCGAGGACCTCTCGCGGAATGATGGTGAATGCCACGGATGCGGCAGCAGCCGATCCCAGGAATTCACGACGGTTAATCTTCTTTGATTTTGTCATTTTGTAAATGGGTTATGTTAAGAAATTATCTTATTTAATATGGAGCAGAAGCTGTTTATGCAATGTGCTGTTTCATCAAATTTACAAAAAGTGGAATCAATAATGCCAACCTCTGGCTCATTTAAATGTTAAATAGTTATAAAGCCTGATAAAAACCATTCTTCACGCAGATTCTTAACATTTATGGCAGGTTAATTATTTTATATTTGTAGTAATATAAGATAAACTGAAAACCAGTGAAAATGAAAAAATCAGAGAAGGACAGGTTTAAAGTTGGGATAAGCAGGCTGGCAGAGTGGATGAAGATGCACAGATTTCCACCCAGGCTGCTCTTGATAGTTATGGGGATCTTATCGACAGCCTGGTTTCTCCTGAGGGTCATTCCAAAGCCTTCGAGGGCTTCCTACCCCTGCATGCAGGTAGCCGCACCGCTAATGTCAGGATTCATTGTTTACCTGTTGTCACTTGGGGGAATTTCCCTTGCATTAAGGAAGGCCGGGCAGGGCATTTTAAGAAAACGATATATAGCTGGCACCTTGTTTTTAGTAGTGGCGATGGCTGGTCTGGTATTTACACTTACACGCTACAGCCAGAATTCACTTGCTGCTGATGTGGCTGAAAGAGGACCGGAGGATGGTCCGAATCAACCTGTAGGCAAGCCCCTCGGCATTAATCCTGGAAGAGTGGTCTGGGCCTGGGATCCTTCTGCTACCAATGAAAGCTGCATTAACACCTTTGAGAGCAGGGACTGGACTTTCAAGCCTGAAAATACGAACAGTGAGGTGGTCAAAAAGATGTTCAGGAACGCTCTTGAGAAGCTTAGCGGACGAAAGAATGTAAATGATGCCTGGGATGCCATTTTCAGGTATCACAACCAGATGAAGCATAACACAACAAAAGGCTATGCAAAGGGAGAAAAGATTCTTATAAAGATAAATCAGGGTACTTCACGATGGCTGCTGACACAGGAGGACAAGGATAAGGGATATTACTATCCTCTTAGTTTCAAGCCTACGGCGCTGCGGCATGCGGAAAATTACGGGACTACCGAAACGGGTCCCTATCTGGTGCTTGAACTGCTCCGCGAACTTGTGAAAGAAATGGGTATTAATCAGGCTGATATATCGGTTGGTGATCCTATGACAGATATATATGGCCATAACTACGATATATGGCATGCTGAATTCCCTGATGTGAAATATCTCGATAAATTCTCCGACAAATTCGGAAGGACTCTTACAAATGCTGGCTCCCAGGACAGGATATTCTATGGTAACAAAAACCAGAAAGACAAGGTTTATGATTGTATTGAAAATGCCGACTACCTGATTAATGTTGCCAATCTCAAGCCACATTATGCTGCCGGGATATCGCTCACGGCAAAGAATCATTTCGGATCACAGGCGAGGAGCACTGCCGCACATTTGCATAATTGGCTGATAACGCCAAGGGGAGAGCTCGGATCAAACGGAGGATATCATAAATACCGTGTTCTGGTCGACCTGATGGGCAGCAAGTACCTCGGGAGAAATACTCTTCTTTATATTGTTGACGGTTTATTTGGAGGAGGGGCAATCGAAACAAAAGTTCCTGTAAAGTATTTTATGCCGCCATTCAACAATGACTGGTGCAACTCTATCTTCATTTCCGAGGATCAGGTTGCTCTTGAATCTGTTTGCTATGATTTCCTCAGGACTGAATGGAATGGCATAAACCAGCATAATTCTTTGAATGCCCAGCCCGATTATGCCCCCAGTATCCGGGGAGTTGATGATTACCTTCACCAGGCAGCCGATTCCTCAAACTGGCCTCAGGGAATCTCCTATGATCCCGACAACAGCGGGAGGCCGCTCTCCAGCCTGGGAGTTCATGAGCACTGGAATAACGCACAGTCAAAGCAGTACTCCGGGAACCTGGGTATGAAAAAAGGAATTGAGCTTGTTTCAATACCCGATACGCTTGTAAAAAGCAGGCAGCCAAATTAGCTTAATCTTCATTTAATTGTAAACATCCTTATTATACCTTCTCATCATGAAAGACTCCGATAACAAAATCGTTACAAGCAGACGCGATGCCATGAAGATTATTGCAGCCGGCGGATCTGCCGGACTTCTTGGCCTGCTTGGAAGCCCTCTGGCACGGGCAGAAAAATATGAAACGCCTTTCTATGCAAAGGGAATGGCTCCGGTTAAGATTAAAAGCGTTAAAGCAATCGCCACAGCTCCTGAGGGAATAAATCTGATTGTGGTTAAGGTTGAAACTACCGAGCCCGGTCTATATGGTCTTGGCTGCGCCACTTTCACTCAGAGGGCTGAGGTAGTGGTGACAGCAATCGATAAATATCTGAACGATTTTTGCATCGGGAAAGACGTCGACAATATCGAGGATATGTGGCAGAATGCCTATGTCAGCTCATACTGGAGAAACAGCGGGGTTTTGAATAATGCATTGAGCGGACTGGACCAGGCTTTGTGGGATATTAAGGGAAAGCGGGCTGGCATGCCTGTTTACCAGCTCCTCGGAGGAAAATCGCGGTTTGCAGTTCAGTGTTATACCCATGCCAGTGGAAAGACTATCGAGGAAGTAATTGCATCGGTTCAGAAATTTATGGACATGGGCTATCAGCATATAAGGATTCAGCTGGGTGCTTATGGCGGAGTAGGAACACTTGGAAATAATCCTGCTTTCAGGGATGCAGGCTTTGGCGTGGAGACCGACGATTTTATGGATCAGCGGGCTTACCTGAATTCTGTACCTAAAATGTTTGAAGCAGTGAGGAAAGCCTGCGGGGAAAAGCTTGAACTTCTGCATGATATTCATGAAAGGGTTGCCCCGATAGACGCTATAAATCTTATAAAAAGACTTGAGGAATATAATCCGTTTTTCATAGAGGATCCTTTCTCCCCCGAGGATATGGACTGGTTTAAGCAGCTCAGGCTGACAACCTCTGTTCCGATAGCTATGGGTGAATTGTTCAATAATATAAATGAATTCAAGCTGCCTATGGTTAACCAGTGGTTCGATTTTATAAGGATCCATATCTCTCAGATAGGAGGTATTACCCCTGCCATGAAAGTGGCAAGACTGGGGGAGTGGTTCAATATAAGAACTGCATGGCATGGTCCGGGTGATGTTTCTCCCGTCGGACATGCAGCCAACTGTCACATTGACCTCGCGGTCTGGAATTTTGGTATTCAGGAGGCTGTAAGATTCTCCGACAAGCTGCAGACAATTTTCTCTGGCTGCCCTACAATGAACAAGGATTTTATGTCTGTAAATGAAGTACCCGGCCTGGGTGTCGATATAAATGAGAAGGAGGCGGCCAAATATCCCATTGGTACAAAATCAAGATGGCAGGTGAGGAAAAATGACGGTACGGTCATAAGACCTTAATATCAGAAAAGGCATGAAAAATAACAGAAGGGAATTTATAAGAAAAAGCACCGCAATGGCAGCTTTATCGGTTGCGGGAATAGGTTCGGCTACTTCAGGATTATTGGGAAGACCGGACAGGGACTCAGCTGCCAGGGAGAACAGTCATGGATCAGAGGAGTATATTCAGGATGCCGGAATAAAAATGTGCTTTGCATATTTTGGCGGGATCGAAGCTGAAAAGCGGAAAGTTCAGTTCGGCCGCCAGCTAAATGTCCTTGGTGCTGTCGGCGGCATTGATCCGTCAAGGGTCGGATTGTCCAATGCCAAACCATGGGAGTATGAGGCTGTGATGGCAGTTAAGAATGCATGGGCTCAGACCGGACTGAAGCTGGAAGTTATTGAAGGTCCGCCTGCCCTGTCTGAAAAGACAAAGCTTGGACTCGACGGCAGGGATGAGGAGATCTCCAACTTCATAACTTTCATGAAGAATCTTTCAAAGGCAGGAATAAATGTAATATGTTACAACTGGATGCCTGTAATCAGCTGGGCCCGGACCACTATGGACCGTCCTGGCCGCGGCGATGCCCTTGTTACAGCTTTTGATAACGAAGACATAAAGGATCAGTCGTTAACAAAATATGGATATGTGTCAAAGGAAAGCCTTTGGAAAAATCTTGAATATTTTCTTAAAGCAACCGTTCCCGAAGCTGAGAAATGCGGAGTCAGACTGGCTATGCATCCGGATGATCCACAGGTTGACAGTATCAGGGGAATATCGAGGATTATGACCACGGCGGATGCTTTCAGAAAGATGGCTGCAATCTATCCAAGCTCTTTTAATGGTATTACCATGTGCCAGGGAAATTTCTCCCTCATGGGCGAGGATATTCCAACACTGGTTAAGGAATTCGGGAATAAGGGCCTCATCCATTTTGTGCATTTCAGAAATGTGAGAGGTGGAAAGATGAACTTTGTTGAAACCTTTCATGATGAAGGCCAGATAGATATGTATGCCGCAATGAAAGCCTATATCGATATTGGATTCAAGGGGCCACTGCGGCCTGATCATGTACCTACAATGGCAGGCGACAGCAATGAGCGACCTGGTTACAGTGCTCTCGGAAGCCTTTATGCAGCAGGTTATATACGCGGACTGATAGAAGCTGTTGCCAAGAATGGCTGATAAATATCGGTAAGTTCGAAAAAAGGTCAGATATTCAATATCTTTTCATGCCTTAAATCATAACACGGAAATAATGAAAAAAGTAATCTATTTATTATCAGGACTAACAATTGCAGCTATGCCACTAATGAAATTTCCACAGACAGAGATCTCCAACGGATTAATTCAGGCAAAGATCTATCTGCCCGATACCAAAGAGGGGTATTACAGGGGAACCCGATTCGACTGGTCTGGAAACATGCCAAGCCTTAAATATGCAGGACACGAGTTTTTCGGTCAGTGGTTCACCGAATACAGTCCGGAGATCCATGATGTAATTATGGGACCTGTTGAAGAATTTACCTCGCCTGATTACCAGGATGTTAAGCCGGGTGAGAATTTTATGAAAATAGGAGTAGGGGTTCTTACTAAACCCGATGATAAACCATACTCATTTGCAAGGGTCTATCCAGTTGTTGATCATGGCAAATGGAATGTTAAGACAAAACCTGAAGGGGTGATTTTCACTCATGAGCTTAATTCCGGTTCCTATTCCTACAAGTACGAAAAAAGTGTGCAGCTGGTAAAAGGTAAACCGGAAATGGAACTTATACATTCGCTGAAGAATACAGGTAAGAAGGCAATAGTAACCAGTGTTTATGATCATAATTTCTTCGTGATGGATAATCAGCCTGTCGGACCTGGTTACTCAATATCGGTACCATGGAAGATTAAGGGAACTGGTGAGGGCATAGGTGAACTGGCCGAGATAAAAGAAAACCAGATCTTATTCCTCCGGGTAGTTAAAAACGGAGAGAATGTATTTTGCAGTCCGCTTGAGGGATTTGGATCCACGGCAAAAGACTATGATTTCAGGATTGAGAACAAAATTGCGGGTACGGGAGTGCATATCACATCCGACCAGCCCATCGAGAAGCTTAATTTCTGGTGCTGCTATACAACCCTTTGCCCGGAGCCTTACATTTCTGTAAAAGTTGAACCCGGCAAGGAATTCACGTGGAAGATCCATTATGAATTCTATACTCTGAAAAAGTAGGCCTTCATAGCGCCTGTCAGCCAGACTAATAAATAAAGTGATCTGTAAAAGTTGGGGGCTGTAGAAAAAGTCAAAATCCATTAACCGCTGAGAACGCAAAGAGATAACGCAAAGTACGCAAAGGATTCAATATAAGTATTTTTGCTTTGCGCCCTTTGCGCTTACACTTTGCGCACTTTGCGGTTAAAATGAATTTTCAAAATCACCAGTATTATATAACTTACAGTTCTTCAATTACCAGATTTCTCCATTTGACTTTGATACCGCCACCTTCATGGATCTGGAGAGCTATGGAGCCGTCGCCCTTACCTATCTTCTCATCTGTAAAGTCTACCATCTGTGTTCCGTTCAGCCAGGTCTGGACCCTGTCGCCAACTACACGGAGCCTCAAAGTATTCCATTCGCCTGGTTTAAGGATATTCTCCTTGTCATCGTCAATCTGTTTCAGCCATCCCCTTCCGTATGATTCATATATTCCACCTGTATCATGTCCTTTTGGGGCTACTTCGCACTGCCATCCTGCTATTTTAGTACCCTCAATTGTCGAGCGGAAAAACACCCCGCTGTTGCCATCGCTTACCTGCAGGAACTCCACGGTAAGGTCGAAATTTTTATAAAATTTATCGGTGGCAAGATAGCCATACTGCTTATCTGGACCGCTCTCGCAAACCAGAAGGCCATTATCGACATACCATTTTTCAGTGCCATATATTTTCCAGCCGGTCAGGTCTTTGCCGTTAAAAAGAGGATGTTTTTTCTGAGGTGGAGTAAAGGCCGCCAGGAGAATTAGTACAATAACAGATAAAAAAATCTTTTTCATTTTTGGTTGAATTTAAGAATGATAGTTAGTAATATGTTGATTATTAAGTTAATGAACGATGAATTGTCTCAGGTAGTTCCTGCTCTGCAGGAGGGCGGTTTTCCTGTTTTCAAGCGATCCTTCAAATGACTTGTCTTCCACTTCTATACATGCAGGGCCATTGTATCCTGCTTCATAAAGTGCAGAAAAGAATTTTCCCCAGTCAATGTCTCCCAGCCCCGGTATCTTAGGGGTATGAAGATTCAGAGGGGTGGTGAGAATGCCGGCATCGTCTATTTTTTCCCACAGGATCCGGGCGTCCTTCAGATGGACGTGGAAAATCCTGTCCCTGAACTCAAAGATTGGCTTTGAATAATCCATCATTTGCCAGATAAGGTGTGAGGGGTCATAATTAAGTCCGAAATGCCTTGAGGGAATTGCCTCGAATATTCTTCTCCAGAGGGCAGGGGAATGTGCAAGATTGTTGCCGGAGGGCCATTCATCCTTAGTGAAGAACATCGGGCAGTTTTCAATTCCGATTTTAATATTTCTCTGCTCAGCATACTGAACAATCGGAGGCCAGATTTGCAAGAACTTTTCAAAGTTATCATCATCATGCTTTGCAGGATCGGAACCAATAAAAGTGTTTATTAAACCAAGTTCAAGTTTCACTGCGGCATCTATCACTTTCTTTATATGATCTATATAGAAGCCGGCTTTTGTTGTGTCGGGATGAAGCGGATTAGGGTAATATCCGAGTCCTGATACGGTTATGTTCTTTTGAGTAAGCTTGTTCTTAATCCTGTTCAGTTCAGTATCATCGAGCGATGCAACATCGACATGGTTTACCCCTGCATATTTCCTGTCTGCCTTGCCTGATGGCCAGCACATCAGTTCAACACAGGAGAATCCGCTTTCAGCGGCGAAGTCAATGACCTCATCAAAAGAGAGATCGCCCAGAATGGCACTCACAAAACCCAGTTGTATCATGATAATTCCATTTATAAATTATGGGAATAAATAATCAGAAGCAATTTAATAAAATTACCTCACACCTCTCATCTCACACCTCGCATCTCACACCTCTATTTAACTTCAGTCCTTACTCCGGTTGTGATCGCAATATTCTTCCTCCACTCGTATTTGGACCCTTTTGCGAACTTGAGCAGTACATCGTAAGAGCCTGGTGAGCAGCAGTTTGCTACAGTAACGTTTTCGTAGCTGATCGTTTCCAGGTTACTTACCGGTCCGGGCTGTCCCGTCTGCTTTGAAGCAGTACCGGCCGGGTACAGCAGCATCTCCTTGACATCTTTATTGCCTCCTGTATAGACAATTCCCCCTGCATTAAGATTGATTGATACCTTGTAACTGATATCAGGTTTCATCTGAAAGTTCTCAAGCCAGACTTTGTGTGTCTGGTCAGAGATTTTGATCGAAATCAGCAAGTCATATGTTCCCGGCTTGATTTTTCCTTTTGTATTTCCTGTAACCACATCGGGAGTGAGAGCTTTATCATGCTTGCCCTTTTCATAAAAGGCAGGAATCCCGAAATAACCCTCCTGAACAGTATGGGTCTTGCACCTGATTACTTCTGATTCGTACTGGGATAAACCGCTGAGGGTTGCCTGCTTTTCATCAAGAAGAATCTGGTAGTCATATAGTGTAACAGAGACATTGGTCTTCGATTTTGGCTTAATCAGGATGTTTGGCACTGTAAACCCCAGAGTCCCGGGTTTTCCCGATAGTTTGAAAGTAAGCTTAAGGTCATAAGTGCCAGGTGCCGCCCCCTGCATTTTAACCTCCTTGCCTGCACTAAGCAGTTTGAATTCAGAACCGGATATAAGGTCACCCAGAGCCCTGATATTAACAACCAGAGGAGAAGTTTTATCTCCTTCATTCATGGTGGTATAGCTTTGCTGAACCCATACCTGGTTCCAGCAATGCTCGGATTTAACAATAATTCCGTTATCGAGCTTATAGATGTAATTCGATACCGGCTGGGACTGCAGTGTGACAATGAACATTACCTGCAGAAACAAGAACATAATTATGTTTTTCATGGTTGTATGATATTTTGGAAAATGATTAGTCCTAAACAAAGTTAAGCCAATTAAAAATTTAATTCAATTTTTTTATTTGAATAAATTTCATTCTATGACTTTGTGTTTGCTGACAAAATCCGGATCTATCTCAACCCCTGACCCTGGGCCGGTAGGAACCTTCACCCTGCCGTCAATGCATGCGAGGGGAGAGGTCTCACATCTGTAAAGAGTTGAGGTTTTGAATCCTTTGAACTCATGAAACTGCAGTGCATTTGGCAATGCGGAGACAAAATGCATCATATAAAGGAATCCGAGATCTCCTCCTGACATATGAGGTGTGCAGGATTTTCCTTTTGACTGGGCCATTAAAGCCACACGCATAGATCTTATCATGCCTCCGAAATAGAAAGTATCGGGCTGGACAATCTGGAGGGCGTCATTGGCAACAAGCCACCTGAATCCATGAAGGCTGTATTCCTGTTCGCCTCCTGCGATAGATATATTTAGGCTGTCAGCCACCTTCTTCGTTTCCTCGTACCAGTCAAACGGGACCGGCTCTTCAAAAAACTCATACCGGTACTCTTCCAGCAGCCTTCCGACCCGGATTGCCTCTTCAACGGAATAAAAGCCATTTGAATCAGCATACAATACCATTTCATCTCCGAATGTCTTCCTTATCAGCGGGATAATAGCTTCAGTCCTGCCCTTTGGTTCTGCAGCATTTATATCTGCTGTCATAAACATCAGTCCGCCTACTTTTATTTTTAGTGCCCTGGCATTATATTCTGCCACATCACGCTTTATCAGATCGAGTGATTCTTCGACCGGTTTTTCCCGATATTCGGTAGCCTGGTATACTGCTACCTCCGGGTTATGAATTTCTCCAATAAGCTGGCCGATTGACTTCTGTGCAATGCGTCCCATCATATCAAGGATTGCAAATTCAATAGTTGCGAGCGGCACTCCAAGTGCCATGCCGGAGAGTCTGAAGTTGAGATTGTATACATATACCTTTTCCACAAGCAGGTCTAGGTCTCGGGCATCTTTCTTTAAGAAGAATGGCTGAAGCAGGTTAGTGAAAACAGGGTAGAGTGACCTGAGCTGACCGCTGTGTCCCACAGAATATCCTTCAGCTCCATCGGCTGAACGTACCCGGCATAAGAAGCTGTCATTGTACCTGAGCAGATCAAGAGTGTCAATTATTACAGGGCCGGAAAACAATTCCCTTTTGAAAACCGGAATCTTAAGGATATGGTAAAGCAAAATCAGTTCCGGCAGGATCTGTTGTATCGTATGAATACTATTACGATTCATTTGCCTCC
>Ga0208980_10002346_pt1 | contig 11509 bp, 8 predicted proteins | sample WetSurMetagenome_3_FD_187993 | JGI IMG/M metagenome (GOLD analysis project Ga0208980, IMG submission 187993) | Wetland microbial communities from Twitchell Island in the Sacramento Delta, sample from surface sediment Aug2011 Site A1 Bulk (version 2) | ecosystem: Environmental > Aquatic > Marine...
TTCCTCATAAGATGGTTGCCACATCCATAGCAAAGCCGGGGAAAGAGGAGACTTATAAAATCATCCCACAGATCATAGATGTAACTCATGCAGCGATGCATAATTATTTCAGTAAAGTTATGAAAACTTTGTGGAACTTAGTGTTGGTGACTTGGTAGTAAAAAAAACAAATCAGAGCCACCAAGGCACAGGGAGACAAAGAAATACCAAGAAGTTCCGGAATAGCTTATAGAATGACTTTACTGCTGATTTTAGCAGCCATTCCCCTGAATTCTTCAGGAGTGAATTTAAGCTTTGGATTCCTGAAGTTTACATCCTCCATTGTATCCATAGGAACAAGATGAATGTGTGCATGGGGGATCTCAAGGCCAAGTACTGCAACTCCTATCCGGTTGCAGGGAATGACACTTTTAATTGCAGCTGCAACTTTTTTGGAAAAAAGTATGAGACCTGCCAGCTGATCATCGCTAAGATCAAATATATAATCGGTCTCTTTTTTTGGTACTACCAGAGTATGCCCTGCTCTTAACGGATTGATGTCGAGAAATGCAAAATAATTATCATCCTCAGCAATCTTATAGCAAGGAATTTCCCCATTAATGATTTTTGTGAAAATAGTTGCCATGACGATTTTAGAAATGAATTATTAAATAGATATTCCAACTATTTCAAAAGGAATAACTCCCGATGGAACCTTGATCTGAACGATATCTCCTACTTTCTTTCCAATAAGACCCTGGGCTATAGGCGAACTGACGGCAATCTTCCCTATTTTAAAGTTAGCTTCACTTTCGGGAACAAGCTGGTATTCCATAACAGAATTATTGGTTTTATTCCTGATCTTAACCCTGTTAAGTATCCTGACAGTCGAGGTGTCGATCTTCGATTCATCAATTATCCTTGACCGTGCCACGATATCTTCAAGCTTATTAATTTTCATCTCAAGCATACCCTGTGCCTCTTTGGCAGCAGCATACTCAGCATTTTCAGAAAGATCTCCCTTATCCCTTGCATCAGCTATCTGCCTGGATATTGAAGGTCTATCAATATTTCTCAGCTGATCGAGTTCCTCTTTCAGTTTCTGCAGACCATCTTCTGTCACATATATAATCTCTGACATTTTTCTCTCTAATATTAAAAAAATAAGAAGAATTCCGGGGTTGCCGGAACTCTTCATGAACAAATATACAAAATATTTTAATTAATCACCAAAAAAAAGAAGTATGAATTGGTGTTTTACAAGTATTTATCACACAGAAAGTAATATCATTTGTATTTTTTCCCTGCATTTTTTGTACTGGAACGAGCTTTTTTCTTCTTTTCTTTATCCCTCGCTGCTGCATTCTTTTTGTCCTGTTTCATTCGTTCCTGTACTTCAGGAGTTTGAATATCCATTGTTCTTTTCTGGGACCTTTTAACAGATTTTGCATAATCCTTATCAAGCTTCCGTTCTTTCTTTTCCTGCTTCTTCTTAGCCTTGCTTACTGACCTGGGCTCTTTTACTTTTGGCGCTTTCTTCTTGCTTAGGGATTTGCCGAATAATTCCTTTTCAGCTTTTCGTGAAGCATTTTTCTTAAAAATCTGGGAGTTACCCTGGCACACTGCAACTGCTAATATAAATAGAACAAGAAAAAGCTGTTTTGTATATAATTTATTCATTCCCAGTTATTACAATAAATATTTATAGTTGCCGTTAATTTTCCGGAGGTTATACTACTTTTGCAAAACTAAAATTTATACTGTGACATCTGTTTCAAAAATAAGACTTTTTTTAATCACACTGGCATTTACCGTTTTATTAGGTTCCTGTAACAAGAAAAACGATGTTATACCTGATGTTACGGTAAGTTTTTCCATAAGTATTAACGATCCTCAGTTTACCTCGCTTAATGCCTTTGGCAATTCTGTCCTGGTAAACAAAAACACCAATAATCTTGGAATCCTCGCAGCAGGGTATGATGAAAACGGTATAATTATTTTCTCCTGGGTTGACTATGAGTTTTATGCTTATGACCGTACATGCCCGCATGATTATACTGTTAACGGACTTAGCATACCGGTGAATATAGATCCTTCAAATTCAATGAATGCGATATGTCCGGAATGCGGTACCAACTATTCGCTCAGTGCCGGTGGTACTCCATCAAAAGGGATAGGCCAATATCCCCTCAAAAACTATCGGACTAGTTTTAGTAACCCCTGGATTCACGTGAGTAATTAATAGAATAAATTCATCCTGATCTGTATGATCATAAATAAAAAGAGGCTGTATTCAGTTACAACCTCTTTTTAGTAAATATATTACACAGTTTTAATATCTGTAATGGTCAGGCTTATAAGGACCCGTCTGAGACACTCCTATATAATCCGACTGCTCCCTGGTAAGTATGGTCAGTTTAGCTCCTAACTGGCTGAGATGCAGACGTGCCACCTCTTCATCCAGATCCTTTGGAAGCCGGTAAACCCCGATTTCGTAATTCTTTTTCCATAGCTCAATCTGGGCAAGTGTCTGATTACTGAATGAGTTACTCATCACAAATGAAGGATGGCCGGTAGCACATCCAAGATTGACAAGTCTTCCTTCAGCAAGCATGAAAATAGCATGCCCGTCTTCGAATAGATATTTATCAACCTGTGGCTTGATATTTATCAACTTAACACCTTCCATTTCGTTAAGCTTATCAACCTGTATCTCATTGTCAAAATGTCCGATGTTGCATACAATAGACTGGTCTTTCATTCTCAGCATATGTTCAACTGTGATAATATCCCTGTTACCTGTAGCCGTAACATAGATATTTCCTTCATCCAGTGAATCTTCAACTGTCTTAACTTCAAAACCTTCCATTAATGCCTGAAGTGCACAGATAGGATCTATTTCAGTCACAATTACCCTTGCACCATATGATTTCATCGATTTTGCACATCCTTTTCCTACATCACCATACCCGCAGACAACAACTACTTTTCCGGCTAACATAACATCGGTTGCTCTTTTTATCCCGTCGGCCAGTGACTCACGGCAGCCATAAAGGTTATCAAATTTTGATTTTGTAACAGAATCGTTGACATTAATTGCCGGCACCAGTAATTCACCGTTCTCGAGCATCTGGTACAACCGGTGTACTCCCGTGGTTGTCTCCTCGGATATTCCTTTCAGCTCGCTCACTGTACGGTGCCATTTTCCGGGTTCTTTTACAAGGATTTCCTTAAGTGTTGCAAGGATAATAGCCTCTTCCCTGTTAGAAGGTTTCTTATCCAGTATATCCGGTTTTTTCTCTGCCTGATATCCCAGGTGCACCATAAGAGAAGCATCGCCTCCATCATCTACAATAAGATTAGGTCCCTTACCTCCGGGAAATGTCAGTGCCTGTGCTGTACACCACCAGTATTCTTCAAGAGTCTCTCCTTTCCAGGCAAAAACCGGGATTCCGCTGGCAGCAATAGCAGCTGCAGCATGATCCTGTGTGGAGAAAATATTACAACTTGCCCAACGAACATCTGCTCCAAGTTCCGCAAGTGTTTCAATGAGAACTGCAGTCTGAATTGTCATATGAAGCGAACCTGTAATACGCGCACCTTTTAATGGTTTTTCAGCTGAATATTTCTTTCTGATAGCTAATAAACCCGGCATCTCTTTTTCTGCAATTTCAATCTCTTTCCTGCCAAAATCCGCAAGTGATATATCTTTTACCTGGTATTGCATTGTTTCAAATGTTTTGTAAATATTTCAATTATTTTTAAGAGTGCAAAGATAATAAAAACTATTGTTATTTTTCAGGTCAACAACCGGATGGTATCCTGTTTGTCGATCTCCATCTGTTCAGCAAGCTGACGGGTATTTTCAAATTTCTTTTCATCTCTCATCCTTTTTCTGAAGATAACGGTGATTTCCTTTCCATAAATATTTCCCTCAAAATTGAGGATATACACTTCAATATTCCTAACCCTGACATCGGAATTGACTGTTGGATTCGAACCAATATTGAGCATCCCCGGAAATATTTTCCCCTCATACTGAACCTCAACAGCATATACTCCTGTGGCAGGAATAAGCTTATACTTATCTGCGGGTTTAATATTTGCGGTGGGAAATCCGATTGATCTGCCAATTTGTTTTCCACTGACAACGGTTCCGGTAAGAGAATAAAAATACCCGAGCATATTATTAGCCACATCCAGGTTTCCTTTAAGCAAAGCCTCGCGAATTAAAGAAGAACTTATTGCCCCTTCTTCAGTATGCAGACCCTGCACCTGTTCTATGTTGAAATCAAGCGACTTGGTGCACTGTTTTATCGTTTTGAAGTCACCTTCTCCTTTTCTCCCGAAGTGATGATTGTATCCTATTATCAAATGCTTTGTCCCGATTTTTTTTATCAGAATATCCTCAACAAAATCACATGCATCTATCTTACTGAACTGTTTAGTGAATTCAAGAATAATAAGATGGTCCACATGAGCCTTTTCAAGGAGAACCTTTTTCTCTTCCATTGTTGTCAGAAAAGATAGTTTAAGATGGTTATGCTCGAGAACCACTCTCGGATGTGGAGAAAAAGTAATGACAACAGACTCACCGTTTTCTTCCCGTGCTCTTGAAACAAGGATATCCAGAAGAGTTCTGTGTCCACGGTGAACCCCGTCAAAAATCCCAAGGGTTACAACCGGAGCAGCCAGATTAAGATTCTCATATCCCTCATGAATTATCATAGAAGTACAATATGTTTGCAAAAATAGCAAAGCCCAATGAAATGAAACAATTAAATGATTTTGTTTTTGTACTTTTATGGAAAGATATCCTAATTATATCCACAGATGAAATCTGCAAGTTTCTATAATTCGGACCCCTGGTTGAATCCTTTCAAAGATGTTATCGATAGCCGTATAGCAAAGTGTCTTTCAAAGGAAAAGCACCTTGTTGGTAACGGGAACCTGGAAAGTTTTGCAATGGGCCATTTTTACTATGGCCTGCACTTCAATGAAGGTACCTGGATCCTAAGGGAATGGGCACCAAATGCAAAATCCATTTTTGTTACAGGCAACTTCTCAATGTGGAAAGAGAAGGACGAATTCCGGATGAATAGGATCAATCAAAATGGAGACTGGGAGCTGATTATACCCGGTCATCTTTTGAATCATGGTGACCTTTTCAAACTTTCCGTTCACTGGCATGGTGGAAAAGGCGAGCGGATCCCATCATATGCAAGTCGTGTTGTACAGGATGAAAAAACAAAAATATTCAGTGCACAGGTCTGGCATCCTGAGCAACAATATAAATGGAATATCAAAGACTTTCAGGCCGACAAAACTGCCCCGGTTATTTATGAAGCACATATAGGGATGGCTACTGCTGAGGAAAAGACCGGAACATACCGTGAATTCACGGAAAAAGTCCTGCCAAAAATAAAAAAATCAGGATACAATACTATTCAGCTGATGGCCATTCAGGAGCATCCGTTTTATGGTTCGTTCGGCTATCATGTTTCCAGTTTTTTTGCAGCCTCATCACGTTTCGGCACACCTGAAGATCTCAAAGAGCTGATTGACAAGGCACATTCATCAGGTATACGTGTTATCATGGATATGGTTCATTCTCACTCTGTTAAAAATGTGAATGAGGGGCTCGGACTCTTCGACGGATCTCCCGGGCAGTATTTCCATTCAAATGAAAGAAGAAATCACATAGCATGGGATTCATTATGTTTCGATTACGGAAAGGATAATGTAATCCATTTCCTGCTTTCCAATTGCCGGTACTGGCTTGAAGAATATAAATTTGACGGATTCAGGTTTGACGGTGTTACAAGCATGATTTATTATGATCATGGACTTGAAAAGAACTTTACTTCATATAATGACTACTTCGATGGCAACCAGGATGAAGATGCACTTATCTATCTTTATCTGGCTAATAAACTGATCCATAGTTACAAACCCGGAGCCATTACCATTGCTGAAGAGATGAGCGGCATGCCCGGGATAGCTACTGATACTTCGGTTAAGGGATATGGATTCGACTACAGGCTGTCAATGGGGGTGCCGGATTTCTGGATCAAACTGGTAAAAGAGACCATTGATGAAAACTGGGACATGGGGAAACTAATGTATGAGTTGACTCAGCATCGGCCGGAGGAGAAGATAATCTCATATTGCGAATCGCACGATCAGGCCATGGTCGGAGATAAAACTCTTATCTTCAGGATGATTGACGCCGAAATGTATTCAGGCATGGCCAAATCAGTGCACACTTTCACCATCGACAGAGGTATAGCGCTTCATAAGATGATAAGGCTTATCACATTCAGTACTTCAGGGGGTGGATATCTGAATTTTATGGGAAATGAATTCGGTCACCCGGAATGGATCGACTTTCCCAGGGAAGGAAATAACTGGAGTTTTAAATATGCACGACGGCAGTGGCAACTTGCAGAAAACAAAGATCTTAAATATTACAACCTTGCTAAATTTGACAAAAGCATGGTGAAACTTCACCACGATTTCAGAATACTTGATGATATTAATGTCAACCGGATCTATGAGAATAATTCCGATAAAGTAATAGCCTTTATGAGAGGTGAATTGCTGTTCGTTTTTAACTTTCATCCTACGATGTCATTCACCGATTACGGAATTCCGGTAAAAGGAAAGTTCAGGATTATTCTTGATACTGACGATAGCCTGTTCGGTGGTTTTGACAGGATAGACAGGAGTACAGTTTACCTGTCAATCCGAAAAGCAGAAAGGAACATAATAAATGCTCCTTTATACCTTTATTTATATCTTCCTTCCAGGACAGGCCTCGTATTTAAAAAAGAGGCTATCCGGAAAGCAACTGATATCTAGTCTATCCAGCGAAGCAGGTAGAAATCCTGTTTATGAGGGAGATCTTTATGTTTAGGATATATCCTGATGCCATAGAAGAACGAACCGGCCTTTTCAGGTACAAGGTTAGCTCTGTAAAGACACTTACCGCTTTTGCAGCTTACCATTCTGAATTCTTCGCTGTCAACAAATTCATGTTCACCGTTTTTCCCCATACGTGTTACAATAAATTCCACACCTACGTTTTCCTTTGGGATCTTTTTTACATCCAGGGCAATTTCTGCCTTATAATCATGGCCGGAACGGTAAACATTATCTTTTGATCTTTCAAAACTATAGTTTATGACTTCAATGGTATCCCACTCCTCACGCATTGTCTGCTTCCATGCCGCAAGTTCTTTCGCTTTCTCAAAATTGTTATAAATCAGATATTTATTGCGTACAAAAAGTTTAGAATAATATCTTTCATAATAGTCGTCAATCATTCTTTTCATGGTAAATTCGGGTGCAATCTTCACCATTGTATTCTTGATATAGCTTATCCATTCCACCGGGATTCCTTGTTCATTGAATGAATAATAGGCTGGTACAATTTCATATTCAAGCATATTGTAAATTGTTTCAGCATCAACATCATCCTGAAGATCCTGATTCTCGAAGCTTCTTTTCTTCGGTAATGCCCAGCCTGCAAAGGCTCTGTATCCTTCAACCCACCAGCCATCAAGGACGCTGAAATGGAGAGTTCCGTTCATGACAGCTTTTTCACCGCTGGTACCAGATGCTTCCAGAGGCCGGGTTGGAGTATTCAGCCAGATATCAACGCCACTGACAAGGTATTTGGCCATCTCTATATCATAATTTTCAAGAAATATTACTTTGCCCGTAAACTGTGGCATCTGGGATATTTCGAAAACTCTTTTAATCAGATCCTGTCCGCCACCATCATTGGGATGTGCTTTCCCAGCATAAATGAACTGTACAGGCTTCTCCGGGTTATTAACTATACTTGCCAGCCTGTCCAGATCTCTGAAGAGAAGTGATGCCCGTTTGTATGTTGCAAATCGCCTCGCGAATCCTATAGTAAGGGCTTGTTCATTCAGGTGATTGCTGATGTTCAGCAGGGTACGCGGACTGACATGTTTCTCCATCATATCCGACTGCATTCGTTTCCTGATGTTTGAAAACAAGCTTTTTTTCAGGTGGGTTTTAACTTCGTATATTTTTTTGTCATCCAGACTATAGAGGGTTTCCCACAGAGCACGGTCTGTCTGATCAAAATTCATATTCCCGGTAATCCCTTTATAAATCTCTTTCCATTCCGGGGCAGTCCAGGTCGGATGGTGTACGCCATTTGTGACATATCCGATAAAAAGTTCCTCTTTAAGATAGCCCGGCCACAATTTATTAAACATTCCCTGACTGACCTCTCCGTGAAGTTTACTAACACCATTAACCTCCTGCGACATACGGGTAGCAAGATAGCTCATATTGAATTTCTTATCAAAATCACTCTCACATTGCCCGAGAGCCATAAGTTCTCCCCAGCTTATTGACAGGCGGTTATGATAATGAGAAATATACTTACGCAGAAGATCTTCTTCAAATGAATCATGCCCGGCCGGTACAGGTGTATGAGTAGTAAATAATGTTGATGATCTTACAGCTTCCAGTGCCTGATTAAAAGTCAGGTGGTGTTCATTTATAAGTAATCTTAATCTTTCAAGGCTTATAAAAGCTGAATGACCCTCATTGCTATGATAGATATCGGGTCTTAATCCTATTGCCTCGAGGGCTCTTATTCCTCCAATACCAAGGATAAGCTCTTGTCTGAGCCTGTTTTCATTATCTCCGCCATACAGATAATGTGTAACCGTACGGTCCTCCGGTAAATTATCATCTAAATCTGTGTCAAGAAGGATCAGTCTGACTTTACCTACCCTGGCTTCCCAGACACGTATTTTCACCGTTCGTCCCGGCCATACAAGGCTGACCATAAGATGGTTACCAATGGTGTCTTTAACAGGACTGACAGGAAGCCTGGAAAAGTCTTCAGCTTCATAAATCGGAAGCTGTTCTCCCCTTGGGCCCAGTTTCTGCTTGAAGTAACCATATCTGTAAAGCAGTCCGATACCGGTTATATTAAGATTTGAATCGCTGGCTTCCTTAAGATAATCACCAGCCAGAATCCCAAGTCCCCCTGAATATATCTTCAGACAGGGATGTATGCCGAATTCCATGCTGAAGTAAGCTACCGAGGGATTGACTGTGTCATCAGGCCGTGCCATGTATGCACGGAAACTTTCATATACGTTCTTCAGCTCAAAAATAAAGGAATCATCGTCCTCCAAAACAAGAAGTCTCTTGTAATCTATCTTCTCGAGAAGCAATTTGGGATTATGCTTAACCTGGTCCCAAAGCGATGGATCCATTCCTTTAAATAATGATTCTGCCTCTGTGTTCCACGACCACCACAGGTTATCTGCCAGGTCTTTAAGACAGGATAATTTATCAGGAACATCACTCTGAACATAAATATCTTTCCATACCGGCACCTGGTGAGGTTTACGAATAGGTATTCCGGACTCTTCAACAAATCTTATAAATTCCCTTGGTTCTTCTCTTCTTTCGTCGCTGTTAGTCAGCGCCATATCGTATGCATAGAAATAATGATCAACCAGGTTATCCCACTTCGCAATTCTTGAGACTTCATGTGCTTTTTTCCGGGCATCTTCAATCTCAGAAACGTTAAACCGGATAAATTTTGCCATAAAATCTCTTATCTCGGTAACTACCTGTGCTTCATTATCATCTGTTCTTTCAATAACAGCTATTCCATTCCCGGGATTTTCGAAATAATTTTTAACCCACAGGCCGAATCCTGAAAGTGATGTAGTTACTGTCGGCACAGAGAACATCAGACTCTCAAGCGGAGTGTATCCCCATGGTTCATAGTATGATGGAAAAACCGACAGGTCAAATCCGATAAGCAGGTCAAAGTAGCGAATATTAAATATTCCATCATTACCATTCAGATAGGAAGGAACAAAAATTACTTTAACCTCCGAATTCTGATCATTACTAAGGTTATTGGCAATTACTCGTTGTAAGACCGGATCGGTTGAAGGGTAATGCAGACTATGTGTGAGATATTTGTCACCTCCGTTTCCCTGGCCATTATTGTACAGAATATCGGCAATATCCTGACGTGGTCCTTTATGATAAGCAGGAATCAGGAAAAAGGCAATACATTCTTTTCCAAGAGAATCCATTTTTTGAAGCTCCCCGAGTGAATCTATAAATAAATCAACTCCCTTATTTCTGAATTCATATCTTCCGCTGTTAACCACCAAAACGCAATTTTCTGACACTTTATAACCTAATAATGCCTCAGCAACCTGAATTAGTTTTTCCCGTGCTACAGCTCTTTTTTCCGCAAACAATTCACCTGCAGGTACAAAAGAATCATCGAAACCATTGGGTGTTACTATATCAACCTCCTTTCCAAGAAAGTGGTTGCATTCCTTTGATGTTATTTCACTTACCGTAGTAAAAACATCTGCCTCAGTCGCCGCGATCTTTTCAAGCGATTGTTTGGCAACAACATTGAACTCACGTGAAACCTGCTGAGGGTTATACTCATTCATTTTACCATAAAGAGGACGATTATTCCCGGCAATGCATCTTCCGAGAACGGTAGCATGGGTGGTGAAAGCAGTAGCAATCCATGGTGCAAATTTTTTCAGATAGAGAATCCCTGTACCGGTCATCCATTCATGAAACTGGGCAACGGTGTTATTATGGTCGTGGTAGAATATTGAGAAGCTCTCTATCAGTTTTCCTGCAGCATATCCGAACAGTGCAGGTTCCACATAATCCCACTGGCCGGTAATACTATCAAGCTTATATGTTTCCCAGAATCCTGCAAAAATCTCATTCTGCTGTCCAAAATATGGTGTAAAATCTATTAGAATTACAATTGGTTTTGCAGCAATATTCCATCTTCCTGTTTTTACTCTCAATCCTTCTGAAGCAGCTCTCACCTTCCACTCAACAAACATCGATTCGTCAGGGATAAATTCCGGATTGGTAACATCCTCCCTCCAGACATCAGGTCCGATAAGTATATAGTTATCTCCAAGTTCATTTACGATTTTAAGTGCTTTTGTTGAAATTACAGTATGGATACCCCCAACCTTGTTGCATACTTCCCAACTGGTTTCAAAAATAAAATCAACCTTCATTTTAATTATTTATTCGTTTCGGATTATTATTTAGATTTTGTACTCCTTTTTGCCTTAAGGGCAGGTTTAGCAGGAGTAGTCTTTTTATTTGATGCTGGTTTAAGTTTATTCGCTACACTTTTTTCAACCGGCTTTTTGTTTTTATTTAATGGTGCTTTATCTATAACAGACTTCACGGAAGTTTTAGTTAGTTTCTTTGCAACCGGTGTTACGACAGTCTTGATTTTTGCGACTTTTTTCGTAAGTTTCACAATCTCTTCCGCCTGCTTCGCAATAATCATATCCCTTTCAATTGCCTGTGCTCCAAGCTTATATATCTGATCCTGTTCTGCAGTATCGGGGAACCATTTTCTAAGCCTGATTTCAAAATCGCTGAGCACGTTCATATAATTCATAAAAGCATCATATGGTGTTTCATATGGGTTGAAATAGGCATGAACTGCTCCATC
>Ga0208980_10002347_pt1 | contig 11507 bp, 9 predicted proteins | sample WetSurMetagenome_3_FD_187993 | JGI IMG/M metagenome (GOLD analysis project Ga0208980, IMG submission 187993) | Wetland microbial communities from Twitchell Island in the Sacramento Delta, sample from surface sediment Aug2011 Site A1 Bulk (version 2) | ecosystem: Environmental > Aquatic > Marine...
ACTGTTTTCTATTTTCTGTTTTCTGTTCTACTGTTTTCTGTTCTACTGTTTTCTATTCAACTATTTTCCAATTCCCGGATTTACAAATTCACTAATAAACAAATTCCCAAATTAACAAATACACGAGTCCGCGTATTAACAAATTCACTTTCCCAGTAACCTGAACATGTTCTTCTTGTACGCTTCGACGCCGGGCTGGTCGAACGGATTGACGCCGAGCATGTAACCGCTGACGGCGCATGCAAACTCAAAGAAATAAACAAGCGCGCCGAGATTCGCCGCGTTCAACGCGGGAATTGATATTGTCATATTCGGCACGCCCCCGTCAAGATGCGCCTGCAACGTTCCGAGCATGGCTTTTTCGTTTACGAAATGGATGTTCTTGCCTGCAATGTAATTAAGTTCGTCGAGGTTTAAATTATCCCCGGGAATTGTCAGTTCACGCGATGGCTTCTCGACCCACAGGTTTGTTTCAAATATATTGCGTAAACCTTCCTGTATATACTGCCCCATTGAGTGCAGGTCTGTGGTAAACACCGCACCTGCGGGAAAAATGCCCTTTCCTTCTTTTCCTTCGCTTTCACCATACAACTGTTTCCACCACTCGATAAAATAATTCATCGAAGGAATGAATGAAGAAAGAATTTCTATCGTTTTTCCTTTCCTGTATAACAGGTTTCTCACCCCGACATAAATCATCGCGGGATTCGAGTCAAATTCCTCTTTATTTTTTAGTCCCGTTTCCATTAACTCCGCGCCTTTTACAAATTCCCTGACATCGAGTCCAGCGCACGCAATCGGCAGAAGTCCTACAGGAGAAAGAACGGAATACCTTCCTCCGATTTCTTTTGGGATCACAAATGTTTTATAACCTTCTTTATCCGCCAGTTTTTTAAGCGAACCTTTTTCCTTATCCGTGACAGCAACAATGCGGTGGCCTGCTTCTTCCTTTCCGTACTTTTTCTCAATGTGTTTTTTCAGTATCCTGAATGCAATCGCCGGTTCAGTTGTTGTGCCCGATTTTGATATTACGATGACCGAGTAATTAACTTTATCCAGAACGTCCATTAAATCCGCAAGATAATCTTCGCCGAGATTCTGTCCCGCAAAAACCACGTACGGATATTTTTGATTTTTCTTAAGCAATAATTTGTGCGAATGCTGAAGTGCGTCAATGACTGCCCTTGCTCCGAGGTATGAGCCGCCGATACCGGCAACAACTATTATATCCGATTTTTTTCTCAGGTAATTCGCTGTTTCTTCGATTGCCTGCAATTCCTCTTTGGAAATGTCTGACGGCAGGTCGAGCCAGCCGAGATATTCATTTCCTTTGCCTGTCAGGCGGAGGAGTTCATTGTAGCATTTTTTGGTTTCGGCTTTAACTGAATTGAATACGTCTTCCGGGAAGAAAGAACGTGCATTTTCTATGCTTATTTTTAAGTTTGTTATGTCCATGATTATGGCCTCCGGAATATTTATTCAATATTATAACTAATAAAAATAAATTTTGTAATTCAGAAATACGGAGTCTGAAAGAACAAGAACTTCGACACGAATTAACACGAATTTCGCGAATTTAAGAAATATCGATTGTTGGCCTGCGGCGCAAAGTGACGAACCAAAGAAACAAAGTGACAAAGTAACAAGGTAATCCCGATAAATCGGGACGCTGAAAAGCGCGTAAAGTGACAAGGTTAAGAACTTTTGTCCACTGATTTCGCAGATTATGACATATCAATGGAGCTTATTAATTCCAGTGGTATTAACTTTTGGAATTTTGACTTTTAATTTTGCCTTTTGCATTTTGACTATTGAATTTTGGGTGTGTTAATTGATAATTGACAGTTGATAATTGATAATTGGTTTTACGTTTTTTGCATTAATTGTTGATGCGTTTTTGCTTATTTTCGTTTTTTGCGAATTCGAAATATTAAATCTTAAATTTTTAGCGATATAATGAAAACTATTATAGAACCTTTCAGGATAAAATCTGTGGAATACGTAAAAACAACGACCGAAGCAGAAAGAGAAGATATCCTTAAAAAGGCGTTTTACAACATGTTCCTTATACCGGCAGAAGACGTGCTTATTGACCTGCTCACAGACAGCGGAACATCCGCAATGAGTTCCAAACAATGGGCAGCAATGATGGACGGCGACGAATCGTATGCCGGCTCAAAATCATATTTTCACTTCGAGGAAGTTACGCAGAAGATATTCGGATTCAAACACATCATTCCGGTTCACCAGGGACGCGCCGCGGAAAGAATTCTGTTCACATTCCTGTTAAGCGATATCGACAAGGACGGAAGGTTCAATAATGCGGGAAAAGGGAAATCCATACCTAGCAATAATCATTTTGATACAACGCGGGCTAACATAGAGTTCAACGGAGCGGAAGCAGTTGACCTTGTAATCGACGAAGGAAAACAACCCGAACTGATTCATCCGTTCAAGGGGAATATGGACACGAATAAACTTGAGAAGTTTATACAGGAAAAAGGCGTTAAGAACATTCCTATCTGCATGCTTACAATTACAAATAATACGGGCGGCGGGCAGCCAGTTTCGATGCAGAACATTAAAGAAGTCAGCGCAATCTGCAAAAAGAATGGCATTCCGTTCTTCCTTGATGCATGCAGGTTTGCGGAGAATGCATATTTTATAAAAATCAGGGAAAAAGGCTACGGGAAAAAATCAATACTCGAAATATGCAAAGAAATGTTTTCTTATGCTGACGGATGCACGATGTCAGCCAAAAAAGATGCGTTCGCAAACATAGGCGGGTTCATCGCGATGAACAATGAAGAGTGGTACCAGAACTGCAAGAGTCTTCTGATTATTACCGAGGGTTACGAAACATACGGCGGGCTTGCCGGGCGCGACATGGACGCCATCGCTCAGGGCCTTGAAGAAATTATCGACGAGAGCTACCTTCATTACAGGATACATTCGAATAAATACCTCGGTGACAAACTTGAAGCAAACGGAATTCCGTTCCTGAAACCTGCGGGCGGTCACGCCATATATATCGACGCAAAAAACTTTTTATCGCACATTCCGCAGGACCAGTTCCCGGGACAGGCGCTTTCAGTTGAACTTTACAGAAAAGGCGGAATCCGCGCAGTTGAAATTGGAAGCGTAATGTTCGGAAAATACGACGAAAATGGAAAGCTTATTCCTGCGGATATGGAACTCGTGCGCCTTGCAATACCAAGAAGGGTTTATACTCAGAGCCATATTGACTATGTCGCGGAAGTGCTCATTGAAATGAACAAAAACAAAGACAAAATCCGCGGAGTAAAAATTGTTGAAGAACCTAAGTTTCTGCGGCACTTCACGGCAAAATTCGATTTAATATAAAAAAATAAAATAATACAATAAATGGATTTAACAGGAAAGCTATACGACGTTTTTGAACCTTTTACAAAAGGCAGTTTCACCAAAAGGGAATTTGTGATTCTCGATGAATCGAACGATAAATTTCCCCAGCACATCAAGTTTGAACTTGTACAGGACAAAATTTCCCTGATTGACAGTTTCAACAAGGGAGATGTTGTAAAAGTATATTTCAACGTCAAAGGCAGGGAATGGACCAACCCGAAAGGTGAAAAAGTCTATTTCCTCTCGCTCGGCGCATGGAAAATTGAACAGGCGGGAAGCGGTTCCGCAGGCATAGATTCGGGAGTTGATGATTTTCCTCCTCCGGGAAATGACGATATGCCGTTCTAATACCCGGAAGGAACTTCTTCCAGTTCTCTCCATATAATCTGTTCACCGACGTCCAGGATTTTTACGCGGTCCTTAAGGTCTTCGTAAGCTGTTGTTTCCAGCAAATCTCTGAGCACGTCCCGCGGCCTGTTTTCATCCGAAATGTATCTTGAAGCCCCGTAATGAACGGGTATCATATAATTTGCTTTTACGTCTTTAAGAAGTTCAAGCGCTTCGATTGAAGAAGTATGATGCCAGAATCCGGTTGAATCGCAGTTGCGGCAAGGACCGACAGGAACAATTGCAACATCTATGCTGAATTTGCTTCCGATTTTCTTAAATGCGTTTTTTTCATATCCGGTATCTCCCGCGTAATATAAAACGGCGTCTTTGTACTCTATAATATATCCCGTTGCGCCGGGTTCTTTCCATGAATAAACGTCGAATCCGTACCTGCCTCCCGTATGCAGGGCATATACGGGCGTTACTTTCAATCCGTCAATCATCACCGGCCTGCCTATGTAACTGACATATTGCGACTCGTAATTATCAACTCTTACCATTTTAAAATCATAATCGGGAAGATAATACTCGCCGCCCTTCGGAAAAATCAGAGTTGCTTTGGGAAATTTATCTTCAAGATAACTGAGCGAACCGAAACTCATATGGTCAATGTGAGTATGCGAAACGAATATATAGTCAAGTTGTTTAAGCGCGTTTAAATCCAGACCTAATTCGGTTCTCCTGAGAATAACGCCTCCGAATCTTTTATTAAAAATCGGGTCAAAGAGTAAAACCTTATCGTAAATCTGGACAAGCGAAGTGGAATGCCCCGCCCACAGCACCGAAATTTTCACACTGTCTTTAACGGGGTTTTTAATCTTTGTGACTTTCCGCGGCTCGTCAGTAATGGAATCAGCGAGGTTGCTCATTGTAATTCTCAGAATTCCGCATCCCTGCAGAAGCACCGAAACAAACAATATTATTATTAATAAGACTTTTCTCATCAGTAATATTTCAGATAAAATGAAATTGAATATTTGTTATACCTGCTGAAATCTTTCGAAAACTGCAGTCCGAAAAGCCCGCCGAAGAAGTAAACGCCCGCTTCAACGCCCGGATAGCCGTACTCATCATACCTTTCATTTTTCCTGAAAGTGTATTTTCCGCCGGCTGACATTGAAATATTTTCTCCCATTTCCTGAACCGGAATAATAACGCGTGCACCAGTGCTGAGCGCAAGGCGTTCTGCGCCTGAGTATTTAAAGTTAGCCAGCGAATATTCGGGCTGTACAAAAATCTCCGCCGAACCTGTAAACCTTCTGACGGGATTTATCATGAAAAACTGAACGGGCGAAACATATTTATTCGGATTAAACGATATATTCAGCGGGATGAACTGCCAGCGGAAAGCAAACTGCACGCGTGCATTGTTTTCGTCAGCATCGTTAACAAGAACGGGCGAAGGTATCAGCTGAAGCGCAGTCCATGTAATTGCTTTCTTTGTTTTATTGGGCCTGATATCTGTATTCTGCGAAAACCCTTCGACAGTAAAAAGCGCCAGTATTATAATAAAAATATATAGTCTTAGCATATTATTCATTAAACCGATAATCGTTGCGAATAGTTCTGAATGTGAATATGAGATAAATTATCTTTTTCTCGGTTTATTTTTAAGGGATTTCGGCAGAGTTTCAACAATCAGTTCATAGGAGTGGTCAATCATTTTCTTCATAAGAGTAAGATTAACGTCTCCGTTTGATGTTACTGTATTCCAGTGAGTTTTGTTCATGTGGAATCCGGGATTCACGGACTCATAGTGTTCCCTGTATTCAACGGCAAGTTCGGGGTTGCATTTGAGGGATACTTCGAACGGAGTTTCGAAGTTCATCATCATAAAAATCTTTCCGCTGACTTTATAAACGAGCACGTCATCACCGAAAGGAGTTTCTTCCGTAACAGCGTTCTTGCTGAGGGCATATTCTCTTAGGGTTTCAATATCCATTTTTGAGCATAAAAAAGGGCCGGGAATCGCAAGTATATTATATTTCTTTAATGGCGATCGTTATTTACGTCGCAATGCAGTTATATTTAACTGCCAGGCAGACTAATGGAAATTCTACTTTCCGGCTGCAGCAAACATCTTTTGTTATTATAAAAGAGCTGCTAATTTAATTAATGGCAATTTCCCGACCCTGAAATAAAGTATATTAAATAATTTTAATAATCTACAAATATTTTAGTACTCGGAAAAATTTTTACTGCAATTTATTTGCCAAAGATTATGTTGTGCGCAAAAGCACCCATCGCGAATTTTTTCCACGAATTAAACCAATTAAACTAATTTCACGAATTAAAGAATCCTGATAATTAGGGGCGTCTGTCTGATGAGGAGGGCAAAAACACACAAAGTAATGCAGCAGTAAGGAGAGAATCATTGTTCCCAGAATGCAAAGAATACACAAACAATTTATCTATCATTCCGTATGTTTTAATCCGGTATATACATTGAATTATCCGGAAAAATTACTCCGTAGGAGTATAAATGTTTGTAGATTAAAATTTAGTATAACTTTTTCACTCCTTTTGGAGTGAAACGTAGTAATAGAGAAAGGAAACCTACCACTCCTAAAGGAGTGAGACATTTCTTATTCTTTAAATCTACAGACATTTAACCCCTACGGGGTTCCATATCGGATATTATAGAATAAGGCAGCATACCTCTCCTAAAGGAGTGAAACGTTTCTTTTTCTTAAAATCCCAGGTCCCCGTATTACCTCTGATTAAGAATATTAACCGCTAATTAACAATAATTATCACTAATATAACTAATTAAGAAATATAAGCTGTTGAATACACAATATAAAAATTTACGTTTAATCTGCTGTGCTGAATAAATTTTAAATCTGAAATGATATTTTGAAATATGAAGTTAAAAATTTACAATCCTTCCGTCTGACGGGACAAATATAAAACGCGGTATTTTAAATAATATTTCCCTTAAAATAGTGTAAAAATTGCCTTGCATATTCTTGCAAATAGTTGCAAAATTAAAGTAAATATTCCTCAAATAAATTACTGGTTATGAAAAAAACAATTAAAATTTCAGGGGTTTTATTTCTATTCTTTATCTTTCTTTTAAACTACACGGAAGCACAGAATATACCATACAGACAATATATTCCTGATGCGATGAACTACGTAAATGTATATGATAATGTTCTTAACCGGAGCATAACTTATCAGTTAACTCAGGATTCGATGCCTACCTTCCCGGGATTCCCGGTCGTGTCCAGCGGGTATAGTTATGAGGGCAGCGTATTCTGCAACATGGACAACGATACAGAGCTTGAGATTTTAATAAATTCCGGTTACAATGTACTGGCTCTGAATCCCGACGGAACTTACGTCCCGGGCTGGCCGAAGACTTTATCGCCTTATGCTGCGGATTGCGCGCCTGCGTTCGGCGATATTGACGGAGACGGATTCGGCGAGGTTGTAGTCACAACCCACGGATTAACATCGGGCGGATATATTTATGCATACAAAAGAGACGGAACTCCTTTAACGGGATTCCCTATTAACCACGGCTACACTTCAAGAACGCCTGTGCTTGCAGACATGAACAACGACGGCAAACTCGAAATTATAGTCAATCTGAGGACATACCCGACAGGCTCTGTTTACATTTATAAATACGACGGAACGATACTTACCGGATGGCCGAAACTAATCGGGCATGTTCCTGCATCAAGCGCGGCAGTAGGAGATATAACCGGAGACAACGTTCCTGAAGTAATTATGGAATCATACACCGGGCTTTATGCATGGACAGCAGCGGGCGATTCAATTCCGGGATTCCCGTTCATGATGCCGAATACAGACGTTAATTCATATTCTTCTCCGGTTCTTGCGGACGTTGACGGCGACAACAAACGGGAAATTATTTTCGGGACCCATGTTTCCGGAGGAGGCGGTTATGTTTATATACTAAAGCAAAACGGTACTGTTATGTCGGGCTGGCCGAAAACCACCGGTAACTGGATTTACGGACCTCCGGCTGTCGGATTCGTAAACAACGATAATGTTCTTGATATACTGGTCGGAGACCAGATAGCAAGCATGACCCCCAGTGATTACGTTTACGGGTGGGACAAGAACGGAAACGTGCTGAGCGGATTCCCGATAGGCCCGTTAAATGCAATCAATAACCAGGTTGTGCTCGGAGACCTAGACAATGATACATATACCGAACTAATGTTCGATGATAATACGCAGACAGCGAACAGGGGCAAATACCTGATTTACAATCACGACGGCACGCTTAACTTTATACAGGAAACAAACGGAACAAGTTTCTTTATGACCCCGTGTCTGACGGATATTAACCGCAACGGCACACTTGACATTATCGGGGCAGGAGTGACAGGAACCGGCTCATCAGCGCAGACAAGCGTATATCTATGGAATGCGGGTGTTCCTTATACTGCAAGCAGGATACAGATTCCCATATGGCAGTATAATTCGAAGCACAACGGCATTTACGGAATGACCGACCTTGTCAGCATCGGAAACGGAACGCAGGAAACTCCGTCAAAATACGCTTTGCAGCAGAACTATCCGAATCCGTTCAATCCTACTACAAAGATATCGTTTGATATCAGCAAATCCTGTTTTGTAAAACTGGCTGTTTATGATATTAACGGAAGACTCATGAGCGAGCTCGTGAACGAATACAAACCGCAGGGTAAATACGAGATAACTTTCAATGCTTATAACCTGACAAGCGGCACATATTTTGCAAAATTAACAGCGGGCGGGTTCAGTGATGTGAAAAAAATGATATTAATTAAATAACGGGAATTGACTATTTTACACGGTCAAAAAATTATCACTGAATGATAATGTTTTCATGAGTGAAATGAATATTTTTGATAAAATCAATTAACTAAAAGAAAAAGAAATGGCAGACGACAGAGCAAATAAACTGAAATCGCTCGACATGGCGATAGACCAGATAGAAAAAGACCACGGAAAAGGGTCCATAATGAAACTCGGCGACAAGCCGGCGGCAAAACTTGAGTCAATTTCGACGGGTTCGATATCACTCGATGCGGCGCTGGGAATCGGCGGTGTTCCGAGAGGAAGAATTATTGAAATTTACGGCCCGGAATCATCCGGAAAAACGACGGTGTGCCTTCATATAATTGCAGAAGCGCAGAAAACCGGCGGGCTTGCAGCATTTATTGACACAGAGCACGCAATGGACACAAATTATGCGCAGAAACTCGGTGTTGACATAAGCAATCTGCTTATATCACAGCCGGAATACGGAGAGCAGGCGCTGGAAATATGCGAAACGCTTGTGCGAAGCAATGCGCTTGACGTGATTGTTGTCGATTCGGTAGCAGCGCTGACTCCGAGAGCGGAAATCGAAGGTGAAATGGGCGATGCAGTAATGGGCATGCAGGCAAGGCTGATGTCGCAGGCATTGAGGAAACTCACGGCGGCGGTTTCAAAATCGAATGTCGTCCTTATTTTCACTAACCAGCTTCGCGATAAAATCGGTGTCATGTTCGGAAGCCCTGAGACCACAACGGGCGGAAAGGCGCTTAAATTCTATGCATCGGTCAGAATGGACATAAGAAGAATTGCGGCTATCAAGGAAGGAACAGAAGTTCTAGGCAACAGGACCAAAGTCAAGGTTGTGAAGAACAAGGTTGCTCCTCCGTTCAAAGAAGTTGAATTCGACATTATATACAACGAAGGAATTTCAAAACTTGGTGACGTTATCGACCTTGCGGTTTCGAAGGAAATCATCAAGAAAGGCGGCGCCTGGTTTACATACGGAGAGAACAGGGTACAGGGCAGGGACGGACTGAAGAAACTTCTGGCTGAAGAGCCCGCAACGTTTGAAAAACTGCTTGGCGAAGTAAAGCAGGCAATCGGAATAAACGGGAACGGAGATACAAAAGATGCTCCGAAAGAAGAACCCGTCAAAGAAAAGAAGAAATAATTTATCATTATATATCAGAGCCGGTATAAAAAATACCGGCTTTTTATTTTATAAAAACACAGGAACCAGACAGCAAACCGTTGAAACGTTTTCAGGGGTGTGTCACTTATTTAACCCACAACTGAAGGTGTGGGCTGAATCGATGAACAAATAAAGATTTGTGTTATAATATAGTAATTTTATGTGACGTTAATATTCGAAGTATAATAAATTTATTAATTTAAATTGATTTTATAATTTAAAGTTTTCAGTTCAGCCCACAGTTTCAACTGTGGGAAGGTGGATACGAAATTGTTTTTAACCGTTTTAACGGTTTAATAAAAAATACAGAAACCTGATTTCCGGCAAAAATACTTCTCGTGTCCGCTGCATGAGTGGGAATGAGTTTTGTCAAAGGAAATAGTTCTGTATGTTTTTCGATACAGCCCACAGTTTTAACTGTGGGAAAAATGAAAGTTGAATAGTTCTTAACCGTTTCAACGGTTTATATATTTTCGGAAATAACACTATGAAAATCACCGGCATAGAGCATCAGAAAAAAGACGGAAGATTTAACATATTCATTGACGGTGAATTTGCATTCGGGCTTTACAGGGAAACCGTTTACAACTTCGGATTGCGCGTCAACGACGAACTGACACAGCCTGAGATTGACAAGATGCGTTCCGAAGACGAACTTAATTTCGGGAAAAAGGTGGCGTTCCGATACCTGAACTACAAGCCGAGAAGCGAAAAGGAAGTCTGCACAAAACTTTTTCAAAAGAAAATATCCGAAAAAACCATCGGAGAAATTATAACCATTCTGAAAGACCTGAAATTCATAGATGACGCAAATTACGCAAAGATGTATGTAGAGTCTAAGGTTACTTTGAAACCTGAGGGCAGGCTGGTGCTTAAAATGAAACTCGCGGGAAAAGGAATTGAAAAAGAACTTTCGCAAAAAACGGTAGAGGAGAATTATCCGGAAGAAACCGAAATCAAAAAAGCAAAAGACCTGATTAATAAATACTCAAAGCGCATAAAGGCGAAGAATCCTGCTGACAAGAAACAGAAGATATACAGGTATTTGCTGTCAAAAGGGTTTTCGTATGACGTGATAAGCAGAGTCTTGAAAATAGAGGAAGAATGAGGTTGAGAAAACAGGAAATTAGAAAATAGAAAACAGTTAAAACATTATTAGAATAGCCGTATCACTGAGAACGATTTTAAATTTGCAATGTGAATTTACAATTTGCAATTTAAAATTTAAAATCTTTAACTCACCTATCGGCTAAAGCTATACTCCTCCCAGGAGGGGATTTTGTAGTTTTGACAACATTCATTAATTAATCCCGTATAGTTATCAGGGCTGCTGATTAAATGCTGCGCCGGTTCCCTTTAAAAAAATTGACTAATATTATCGGGGGTATTTAGTTAATTTAATTAAAACACTATTTATGAAAAGGGAAATTTCTTTACTTCTTATACTGGTTTTTATTATCAGTTCAAACATATTCTCACAGGACAATAATAAGTTTCAGGGACCGCATGATTTTTATCCTGAAAATTCAAAGATAAAGACTTCACCTGAAGCAGGAACCGGCAATTATGCATTTCTGCCTTCGCCGTATCCGAACGTAAATATTTCAAACGACCCGTTACCGCAGAACGAACCTTCCGTGAAATTCAATGCGAAATATCCGAACAGGGTACTCGCTGCATGGCGCGATTTCAGGACAGGAGTTTCTCCCGCGCAGAGAAGGATAGGATACAGTTATTCTACGGACGGCGGAACAACCTG
>Ga0208980_10002348_pt1 | contig 11504 bp, 8 predicted proteins | sample WetSurMetagenome_3_FD_187993 | JGI IMG/M metagenome (GOLD analysis project Ga0208980, IMG submission 187993) | Wetland microbial communities from Twitchell Island in the Sacramento Delta, sample from surface sediment Aug2011 Site A1 Bulk (version 2) | ecosystem: Environmental > Aquatic > Marine...
GAAACTGGTCATCAGCGCTATGGAGAAGACCTTGGGAAATCTGTATCCTGGCCAGCAGGGCATAGCCGGCAACAGGGTTATTGATCGCATTAACGAGCTGGCAGGTTCGGATCATCTCGTGCAATATTTTGCTGGCGTTTTCAAAATCACCACGCAGAAAATGTTCATATCCAAGTGTGATGCCCACTTCAATTTGCAGACCGAGGTTGTCTGCAGGAATATTTTCCCGTGCGTCCAGGCATAAGCGGATACGACCAGCATGTCCAGCAGATCGATCTTCTCTCGTCGGAGCAGCGATTGCATTAACGATTGTAAAAAGGTTGTATCCCAGTAACCTCCGCCCGGTTCAAGTGGAGGTAATACCGGGATCATCCCCAGCTTGACCGCATTTTCAGCCAGTGGCAGGAAGATATCCAGGAAGCGTTCCACCAGGTCTTCCTGTGCCCAGGTGGCAGCCGACCAGGCCTGGTGGGTGTTGGGACGGTCGGCAAAAATGACATACTGGATACCCCATTTGGCATAGGTCGCCAGAAAAGTGGGGATGTCCTTGTTCTTTTGAAGTGAGGGCAGGGAAGCATTGAAATGCAGGATTGGGATGATACCCCCCTCCAGCAATCCCCGGATGAAGATCTCGGGAATGGCACGATCGGATGGAGCTGTCAGTACCAGCCATTTGGCACCCAGCGAGTGTAATTCCGGCAGCCAGGCCCGCAGATCGGATTCACGGTAATGCTGTGTATCTGCAAAGTAGTGAAAACCCAACCGGTTCTGTTTTTGCGGTATCTGATCAGACATTGGTTTCGCCTGGAATTCCTATTGATCAATCCTCAGGTAGCTATGTTGCAAGAACGATGCCAGGGAAACCCGGCAATCCTGCTATAATGACCGGCATGATCCTGATCTCCGGTGGCACCGGGTTTGTCAGCCGTGTGTTGGCCCGGCGATTAAACGAACTCGGGCATGATATCCGCATCTTGATCCGCCCTTCAGATAAAAGCCCGAAATTACCCCTGGGCATTCCAGTGGAAGTGGCGGTCTGCAGTTTGAACGATCCCCGTGGGCTGCGGGTGGCTCTGAAGGGAGTGGATACTGTTTTTCACCTGGCCAGTTCGGAAAGTACCGGCAACCAGGCGGACTTGATGAAGGTGGATATCCAGGGGACAGAAAATATCGCCGGTGCGGCACGGGATGCAGGTACCGACCGTTTTTATTATTTGAGCCACCTCGGTGTGGATCGTGCCTCGGCTTACCCGGTGCTCAAGGCCAAAGCCATCGCTGAAACCCACATCCGAAATTCAGGTCTGGATTACACCATCTTCCGTTCGAGCTTGTTATATGGAATCGGCGATCATTTTACGACACGCATCGCCAGCTTGCTGCAAGCCCTGCCTTTCCTGTTTTTCATTCCGGGCAATGGTCATAACCTGATACAGCCCCTGTGGGTTGAGGACCTGGTCACCTGCATCCTTTGGTCGATGGAGGATGACAAGACCCGCAAGCAGACCATCTCGGTGGGCGGACCGGAATTCCTGAGCTTTCGGCGGGTGGTTGAGATCATCATGCACAAGATCGGTAACCGGCGCTTACTGGTCGGGATTACACCGGCCTACCTGCGGGCTCTGACCGTCAGCTTTGAGCAATCTTTTTTCCATGCTTTTCCGGTTTCGGTCTTTTGGTTGGATTATCTTGCGGTTGATCGGACGACTTCCATCGATTCGGTGACCCGCACTTTTGGCCTGTTACCGTCGCTTTTTGAGACGCGTCTGGAGTACTTGACCGGTGAGAACTGGCGCAGACAACTTAATCAACAATTGTTCAAGGGAAAATAAGGGTCGAACGGGAAAGTGCAGCGTTCAACCTGTCGACCCGGTATCCAGACAGGCGTTCCGCCCGTTTTATCTGTTGGATGACTGCGTAGGCTGAGAGGATGCGCTCGATCAAGGCCGGCTCACTGCTGGATGCCCGGATGCTCGCGAGCACGTCCGTCGCCATCAACCAGTAAGTCAGTCGCTGGAATGCCTCCCGGTTGAACCACAAGGTACCCTCATATTGGTTGACCTGCAAATAATTGCCGAGGTTGTGATCGCTGGTGAGCGTACCTGCCAGCTGTGAGAGCGGTATGGGAGCTTGAAGAACTGGGGAGAGCATGCCGTTGATGAGCCTGACGGTTGCATCAGCGCGCCCGGTATCCACACCGAAACCTTCCAAACAGATGCGCATGTCCTGGGACAGGTGCCATTCTTCCAGTAGAGAGCAAACATCTAGCGGGTTTTCGGCTGCTTTGAGGATGTCCACCAGGGGTGAAAGGTAAACCCAAATGATCAATCCCAACCAATCCGCAAGGTCATCGACCGGCAGGCTGGCGAGATACTTTAAAGCGGGTGTAATTTGCCGGGTGGCGGGCAGGTCATGCCGTTTGGTCATACTCGGCAGATTCAGCAAGACATCCAGACGTTTAACCGCCGCACTGGCCGGACGAGCCGGGTCAACCTGCAGGCCAAGCCGTTCGGTGGCAGCCTGCAGGAAAGCCAACATGTCTTCCCGGGTGGTGCCGGCTGCCTGTTCAGCCTGATGGCTGGAAGCTTTAAAACCGCGCGAATCCAACAACCATTGCAGCCGGTTATGGTCGATCAATGCCCTGAAGGGATTCAGGATGGGTAGCAGGATTAATTCGCTCAAGGCCAGTTCAATGTTCGGGACACCGCGTTCGCCCAGGTGATCGGCCAGCCGGGCATAATCCTTCTGGGCAGTTGAAGACACCTCACGAAAATCAAGCAATACCCGATTCTGATAAGCTCCCAACTCGAAATGCAAACCTTCCCTTTGAATTGCCGGGCAACTGCGGATGAACTCCAACCCTGAGTTCTGTTCGCGGAAGATGACAAAACGGTTGGAGCGTTTTCCCAGCCCGAGGGCTTCACCCAGATCGGTTTGGACCAACCTGCTGCTCGAACCAGCCTTGCGTGTATAGGCTGCCGACAGCCGGATCCAACCGCTGGTTTGGTTGTAACGGTTGTTATAGATGACAAGCGCGTGCTCGTCACCGCTTCGGTTAGAATAGGCAAAGACATCCTCGTTCACCGGGCCGTTTTCGGTGTAAAAATCATACAGCAGGAAATGATCGACTTCCGAGAAGAGGTGCCGGCGGTAAAGCAAGGGTGCGATCTGCCGCCTGTGACGCTCGACCAGGTCGCCATCAATGGCTTCATCGAGTAGAGCCCGGCGGTACTCCATGCCGTACTTTTCACCGAAGCCCTCAATCTGACCATGACCGAACATTGGCAGGCCGGGCATGGTTGCCATCAACGTGCAAATACCAAAATACTTGTCCCCCTTGCCGAATTGTTCCACCGCGGTCTTCTCATCCGGATTATTCATGAAGTTGACGTATCGTTTGAGGATGCGCGGGTCATATTCAAGCGTATTCTTGATCACCGAACGGTATTTGGAATTCTCCTCGTCCCGCAACATGTTCATGAAGGCACTGTTATAGACCCGGTGCATGCCGAGCGTGCGCACGAAGAATCCTTCCATCATCCAGAAGGCTTCTGCCAGGAGGAGGGTATCCGGAGCTTCACGTGCCACCCGGTCGACCACCTCTCGCCAGAACTCCTCCGGCATGACCCGATCGAATTCAGACCTGGTCATACCATACTCAGCGCGGGTGGGGATGGCACCGCCGCTGCCCGGCTCCGGGAACCACAGGCGCTGGTAGTGCTTCTTGGCCAGGGTCATGGCGGCGTCAAAGCGGATGATCGGGAAACGCCGCGCGACTGACAGGATGGTCTGGATGACCGCCTCCCGTACTTGGGGATTGAAGTAGTTCAATTGCGCTGTATCATTCCAGGGCATGTTCGTGCCGTCGTTGCCGTGATAGATGAATTTCACCTGGCCGTTCGAACGATCCTCCCGTTTGAAGACTACCGAAGCGTCATTTCTGGAGTAATAATGATCTTCCAGGAATAGACCCACCCGGTTAACGGGTGACAGATCCGGGCCATTAAAGGAATAGCTTGGGAAGGGGCTGTAATCGAGCGACAGGAACCAGTCCGGGTGATCGATCACCCAACTGGAGTCGATGCCCATGTGATTGGGAACCATGTCACTGGCCAGTCGCAATCCGTACTGGGCGGCTTTTTCGCGTAGAACCTGGTAGGCTGGTTCCCCGCCCAGGTCACCGGCGATGGCGTAATTTGCCAGCGAATAAGCAGAGGCAACCGCATCCGGGTTGCCGCACATTTGCTTGATGCGCTGGGAGGCCTGGCTGCGCTCCCATAACCCGATCAGCCACAACCCGTTCATCCCAAGTTGAGCCAGTCTTTCCAATTCCTGATCCGGGATCTGATCCAGGCGTTGGATGGGTTGCTGGTAGGCGCGGGATAACTGGTCAAGCCAGACATAGGAATTCTTGGCGATCAGGACGCAATTTGGCATCCAGTCACTATCGCTGCTGAACCTCTCGATCTCACCATCGAGCATGCCAAAATGGTAGACCTGGCTGGGTCCAGGTCCACCGGGAATGAAGGCTTTTTCCTGCTCGCTCAGGAAGTCCAGGCTGCCGAGCAGTCGTTGCAGGTAGTCCCCCAACAAAGCACCCCAACGCCTGCGGATGAACTCCAACTGGCCTTGCAGTGAGTTGGGTGAGGCTACGGCAGGGGCTCGCAGCATCACGATCAGGTTCTGGTGGTCGGGGCCAAAAAATGGCTGTTTATCAAAGAAGACCGATAAATGATCGATGATCTCCAGGTAAACGCTGTTTTGTTTCAGGTCGTTATCATCGAATAGTTCATTGAAGGGTGAAAAGGCCGGGTTGACATTCGCCAGCCACAACAATATCAATTCCTCCAGCACGATCTCGCGATTCTGCCGGTTTCCGGTGGCGGTGTTCAGATAGGTGTTGCTCTTGACCAATCCGCGGTAGACGGCCATGGATGGAAAAGCATCCACGAATTGAAGTAAAGCTTTGTCAACCCGACGTTGACCAAGTTGGGAGTTTAAGTATTTAACCGCTCTTTCACTGATCTGCGGATCAATGTCGCGACGGTATAACTCGACCACCAGATGCAGGATCTCATCGATCATGCCCATGGCATTGATGTCGCCGGCCTTGACCTCCCGGCCGGGCATCCTGGCTCGGTCGGTCTGGAGGTTCATCTGGTAGGCGAACTGGCGGACGGCTTGGAAATTTGCAAACAGAACATTCCCGGTAAACGTGAACAGATCTTCATTGAAGTGATAGAGATCGCGTGCAGCCCTGGAAATGTGGAATTCCATCCCGTTACCTGTTTGTTTTTATCCTTGTTTTTATGGATCGATGAAATTATAGCATCCCGCGGGTTTTCACTCAGAGCAATTGTGGAAGGACAAAGTATCTTCCCCGCTCCCCCTCTATGGTGATATCTTCTAAGAGGAAACCTGATGTGAGCATTTTTTGCAGTGTTTTTTGGGTGAGATCCATCTTCCATTGGAACAATCGTTGTATGTCCTGAATCGTTGCGGCACCGATGGACGAAAAGTAACAGGTCAGGATCTCAACCCGCGCTGCGGGTTGTTCGATCGGGCGAGCCAATTCCGGCAATTCGGGATACTGATGTGAGACCGTATCATAAAGATAAGCATAATGCCAGCCGCCGGCTTCAGACGTTCCAACCGGCAGGATATTGAAGTTGGCCATTAACATCTCCAGGGCTTTATTGAATCGGTTCTCACTATCCGGGCTGGTCAGGCGGGCTGCCTTGCGAAGGGCGATCGTATCCAGCGGACCGCGATCCAATAGGACTTCGTAAACCTGCCGGGCTTCCTGGGTGAGCTGGCCTTCCTGGTACTGGATGAGGTAATCTTCCTCGGGAGCGCCATAATTTTCAGAAAGCGCATAGAAAAAAGGGAGCAGTTGATTCGACAGGAAGGTTCCGCGCCGGCGGAGGAGCTTGGCGTAATACCAACGCTTTTTCCCCAGCAGGTTGTCCTTCCAACCCCAGGTCACGTGTCCCGGATCATCATGCGCATCCGCCACCAGGCGATCGCCCGCTGCAGCTGTCCACAGGCTGGGGAAACGGACCGGTTTATATGGCCAGAATAAAATGAATCCCCGTTGGTTGACGAATTCGACCGCCTGATCGGGGTTCCTCAGCCTGAGACAGGAATCTAACCGGAAAGTCGTGCGCTGATAATTCTGGAGAGCCTTTTTTGACAGTACCGGCATGAGTCAATCCTTGAATGGATTGTACACCCGGCCTAAGTCGTCAATCAAGCGCGCTTGAAAATATGGGTGACGATATTCGAGCCGCTGCCACCGATATTCTGGGTCATTCCATACTTTGCATCCGCGACCTGGTTGGTTCCGGCTTCGCCGCGCAATTGTTGGACAACCTCAACGACCTGGTACATGCCGGTGGCTCCAACCGGATGCCCGCGTGCTTTCAAGCCACCCATGCTGGCTACCGGGATGCGGCCTGTGATGCTGATTTCATTATCCAATGCGGCGCGTGGGCCTTTGCCGCGTTCGCAGAATCCGCTGGCTTCCAGTGATAATGCAGCCATGATGGTGAAGGCATCATGGTACTCGAATAGGTCGATCTCCATCGGGCCGATCCCAGCCTGGGAATAAGCACTCTTAACCGATCGTTCGGCTGCCTTGAGCCAGATGGGATCACTCCGGTCGTGGGCGGCAATCGTATCGGTTGCGGAACCGGAACCGGCTACCACGACTTTGGGATGGCCGGATGAAATGATCGCATCCGACGGCACCAGCAGGACAGCAGCCGACCCATCGCCGATGGGTGAGGCATCGTATACATTGATGGGATCCGCGATCATGGGTCCCCGATTATATCTTTCAAGTGTGAGGGTATCATGGAAGCGGGCGAAGGGGTTGCTGATGGCATTGGCATGGGCATTGATCGAGAATTGGGAAAAATCCTCGTGCTTCCAGCCATATTCCAGCATGTATCGCCGCATGATCAGGGCATTCAAGGCGACAAAGGAAACACCTTGATCGACCTCCCAATCTGCATCAGCAGCGGTTGCCAGGGCGGCAGTGATCTCACTTCCCGGGGAGTCGGTCATCTTCTCTACCCCCACCACCACTGCACTTTCAACCTCACCGGATGCCACCGCCATCAGGCCGGTTCGGAAGGCGGCTGCACCGGAAGAGCAGGCTGATTCGATGCGATATGCTTCGCTTTGTTTCAAGCCAACCCAGTCAGCGATATATGCGCCGAGATGTTGCTGCCGGTTGGCTGTGGAGGACATCATGTTCCCGATGTAGAGTGCATCCGCGTGGTCCCGTTGTGCATCGCGCATGGCAGCCAGGACAGCCTCGCCGGCAATGTCACGCAAGGATTGATCCCAGTGTTCATCAATTTTGGTCTGACCGATACCGATCACAGCAACTTCGCGCATGTCTTATCCTCTCGAGTGAGTCTGAGAATAATTATACAAAACAACCCTATCAGATGCTATCAAATAAGCACTGTGGGAGTGAAGCGTTTATAATCATGAGTTGAAAGCGTGGTTAGAAATGAAAATGAACTATCTTGTCTCCATTACTATATTATGTTCCTTGCTGGCTTCTGTAACAGCCTGCAGCCTGCCAGGAGTGCATCCTGATTTGGAGAGCCTCCATCCGACAGGCTCGAGCTCCCTGGGTGATGCATCGGGTGATGCAAATCTGCTACCCACCATCCATTGGGATGCAGATGTTCCTCATGAACTCATTGACACCATCCCTGGGATTGAAGAGCTCAGCTGGGTGGATGACCGCAATGCTGCCACCTTCCTCGTGCACAAAGCTGGTGAGGGTCGTCCCGGCGACCAATCCCATCTAGAAACAAGATTGGTTTTTGCGCTGGTGGCACCATTCCCAACCATCCAGGACGATCAATCCTTTCAAAACCTGAAGGGTTTTTGGGAAGGACAACCAATGGGGGAGATCACTTCTTTGATGGTGAGTGATGAGACCCTTGAGATACTGGCAAATGCCTGGGGTTGGCCTGAATCAAACGCAATTGATATACTCCCAGCTGAAGCTGTGGATGTGCGCTGGGGGAATTTGAATGCATGGGCAATCCTGCCATTCGATGATTTGGATCCGAACTGGAAGGTAATCAGCCTGGATGGTATCTCACCCCTGGACCCTGAAGAATCGCTTGAAAATTATCCGTTGGCATTCACCTATCAGCTGAATGGAAAGACCGGCAGTGAGGCACTCTGGTCATCATTAACCGCTGAGGCCGGATGGCCTGAGAGTAACCGGGACACAGGAAAGATGACGCGTCTGGTTATGACCGGTGTAACTGCCTTGGTGCGGGCTACCGCATATAAAATGGAGACCAATGGCATTACTTATCCTGCCAACGACATCCGTGATTGGCTGCGCAGTGCGGATATCACTCATATCAGTAATGAAGTCTCTTTTATCGAAGGTTGCCCCAAGCCGGATCCATATTCGAACTCGTTGAAATTTTGCAGTGACCCCAAGTATATCGGCTTGCTGGAGGATGTTGGCACGGATGTCGTAGAAATGACCGGAAATCACATGAATGATTGGTACGATGAGGGACCGGCCTTGTCTCTGGCTTTATACAAAGTCCGTGGATGGCAGGATTTTGGTGGCGGCGTCGACCTTGCTGACAGCCGGCAACCGGCAATATTCGAGCTGAATGGGAACAAGATCGCCTTTATCGGATGCAATGACCCCGGGCCTGATTTCGCATTGTCCACTAAGACACGCGGCGGATCGGCCGCTTGTGAAGATTACAGCTGGATGATCTCGACTATTCAAGAATTGAAACTGGCCGGATACCAGGTTGTTGCGACTGTACAATACCACGAAAACTATACTTACCTGGCAGACGACCCGATGCGTACTCTATTCCGTCCATTGGCAGATGCAGGAGCGGTGATCGTGCAGGGCAGCCAGGCTCATACCCCCAAGGAAATGGAATTTTATGGGGATGCGTTCATTCACTACGGGCTCGGAAATCTTTTCTTTGACCAGATGCATTACACCTTGAATGGTACCAATGTCGACGCCACGCGCCAGGAATTCATCGACCGTTACACTTTTTATAATAACCGCCTGATCAGCATCGAGCTATTAACCGCCATGCTGGAAGACTATGCCAAACCCAGGCCCATGACCCAGGATGAAAGGCGTGAGCTGCTGGAAGCGGTGTTTTCAGTCAGCAACTGGGAGTGAAAGAGAGATATGGATGAAGATCTATGATGTTTCCGTGGAGATCGATTCTGATCTACCGGTCTGGCCGGGAGATCCAAAGGTCAAATTGATCCGATCCCAGAAGCTTGAAGCCGGCGATCAAGCCAACGTGTCACAGATGGAAATCGGATTGCATACGGGGACACATGTTGATGCCCCTTATCATTTCCTGGCGCAGGGTGTTACCCTCGATCAAATTGCACTGGAGCGTTTTATTGGGCCGGTAACCGTGATTGAAATCCCCACTGAAGTAAGCATTTTGTCAGGTGAGGTGCTGGCGCGATTACCGGTCGATCTTTTTTCCGAACGGGTTTTATTCAAGACCCGCAATTCCATTCATTGGTCTGAGCACCCACATCATTTTCATAGGGATTTTGTAGCCATCGATCCTACCGGAGCTGATTACCTGGTCAAAAAGGGCGTGAGACTGGTCGGGATCGATTACCTGTCCATCGCGCCTTTTCGGGAGGGCAAGGCAACCCATGAAGCGTTTTTGGTTGCCGGTGTGATTATCCTGGAAGGTCTTGACCTGTCTGGTGTGAGCCAGGGGGAATACTTGTTGTACTGCCTGCCGCTAAAAATTGGTGGCGTGGAGGGTGCGCCGGTGCGAGCTATCCTGATTAAAATTTGATCAACGCGCAGTCTGGAGTGTGAATCCCCCATCGACCACAATAACCTGTCCACGGATCATGCTGGCTGCAGGTGAGCAAAGGAAAGCCACCACCCCGGCGACGTCTTCCGGTGTGGTCAAGCGACCCGTGGGCGTCAGACCAATCACACGGTCCTTCATCTTCCCGTCTGACAGGGCAGAAAAATGTTCCAGAGCATCCGTGAGCACCATGCCCGGTGATACCGCATTGACTGATATGTTCATGGGTGCCAGTTCGACCGCCAGGTAGCGCACCAGGGCATCCAGGGCAGCCTTGCTGGCTCCAACGGAGATATAGTCGGGCAGAACATGATACGCACCGGGACTGCTGATGGCCACGATCGCTCCGCCGCCCCGCTTTTCCATCAACGGCGCTGCCCGCTGTGAAGCGAAAAGGAATGCCCGGGCATTGACATTCATCGTACCATCCCATCCATTGGCTTTTTGTGCCATGGCAGGGCGGTTGAAACCGATAGCTGCATTGCTGATAAACACATCCAACCCCTCAAATTCGGCTGATAAAGTGTCGAATAACCGGTCGATATCCTCGAGTTTACCGACATTGGCGCGGATAATCATAACGCGCCTGCCCAATGCTTGGATCTCATCATGGACCTGCCGGGCGGGTTGCTCATTTCGGACATAATTAAGGATCAGGTCAGCGCCCAAGCCAGCGAAATGCAGCGCGATGGCACGACCGATCCCACGGCCTGAACCGGTCACGAGGATGGTTTTGTGCAGGAAAGGCAAGCTTGGATCCATCAGGTTTCCCGATCCATTAAATGAGCAAGCAAGCTTTCAAAAATCCGAATCGCAGAGGGATCATCCTGAAAGGCATTCTGGAGTGAGATCCTGGCCTGCTCGGTATATTTTTGAATAAGGCTTTTCGCATAGGCATAAGAATCTGTCTGTGCCAGTTGATCCAGAAGCATTTGGATCCCTCGTGGAGAGTTGTGATCAGTTTGCCAGGCAGATCTGAATGTTTCCGATATGGACATGGCATGCAGGATTGGCAGGGTCTTCTTTCCGGCAGCCAGATCAGATCCGGTGGATTTACCGGTCTTATCCACGGAGCCCCACAAGCCCAGGCAGTCATCCTGGATCTGAAAAGCCAAACCGAGTTCGTTACCAAACTGTTCAAGCAGCATCTGACCTTTTACGGGCATACGACCGAGGACTGCGCCCATTTTCATACAACAACCAAGCAGGGCAGCAGTTTTACCGCTGACCATGCGTAAATAGTCTGTTTCAGAGACAACCGCCTGGGTCTCATACAATAGGTCCAGATGTTGGCCTTCGGTGAGTCGTAAACAGGTTTCGGCCAAGGCTGTCACGAGTTGAGATACGACTCCATCCGGATAATCCTTGCCGAGATTTGTCAGGGCGATAAATGCGAGGGTAAAGACCGTATCGCCGGTGTTGATGGCTTGAGGTATTCCCCAGCGTTTCCAAAGTGTCTCGCGCCCGTGCCTCAATTCGGACTGATCCTGGATGTCATCATGGATCAGCGAAAAATTATGCAGCCACTCAACTGATACGGCAGCCGGTACAGCCGCATACCAATCTTTTCCACAGGCATCCACGACCGATAAGATAAACGCCGGCCGGATGCGTTTACCCCTGACGGTTGTGTTCTCT
>Ga0208980_10002349_pt1 | contig 11500 bp, 7 predicted proteins | sample WetSurMetagenome_3_FD_187993 | JGI IMG/M metagenome (GOLD analysis project Ga0208980, IMG submission 187993) | Wetland microbial communities from Twitchell Island in the Sacramento Delta, sample from surface sediment Aug2011 Site A1 Bulk (version 2) | ecosystem: Environmental > Aquatic > Marine...
GTTACTCAATTGCCTGATCAGCAACCTATGAATATCAGCTGGAACACATTTTGGGATGTAATAACGAAAACTGATAATAAAGGCTGGTCTTTAGAGATGAGAATACCTTTCTCCAGTTTAAGGTTTCAGGAAATAAACGGAGAGGTACGGATGGGCTTAATTATCCAGAGATGGATTCCATCGAAAAATGAGACTGATCTTTTCCCTGCCATTCCACCTGACTGGGGGCAGTCCTCTGCCTTGAAACCATCACAGGCCCAGGAGGTTGTCCTTCGTAACGTAAAACCTTTCAAACCGGTTTATATTGCACCTTATGTTTTGACCGGGTATCAGGGTACAAATACAATTAACAGTGAGGGAACCGGATATAAGAATTCTTCTGAACCTGTACTGGAGGCAGGGCTGGATGTGAAATATGGTATTACCAACAACATGACTATGGATCTCACTGTCAATACTGATTTTGCGCAGGTTGAATCGGATGATCAGCAGATAAATCTTACCAGGTTTTCACTTTACTTTCCCGAAAAGCGCTCATTTTTTCTGGAAAGATCAAGTGTTTTTGACTTTGCCCTGGGGGGTAATAGCAATCTTTTTTACAGCCGTAGGATAGGTCTTAGTGACGACGGAGATCCTGTGAGGATTTATGGAGGAGCCAGAATTACCGGGAGAGTAGGAAAATGGGATCTGGGAATGCTTGATATGCAGACAGCTGCTCTATGGAAGAAGAATGAAGAAGGAATTTCGGAGGAGATACTTCCTTCTGAAAATTTTGGAGTCCTGAGATTTCGTCGTCAGGTGCTTAATGATAATACTTATATCGGAGCCATGATGACCAGCCGGATGGGAGTAGACGGAACATATAACCTGGCCTATGGCATGGATGGTATTTTCAGACTATTTGGAGATGACTATCTCGATCTGAAATGGAGCCAGAGTTTTGAAAATGATGTTAAAAATATTTCTTTCAGTGAACCATCAAGAATTATGGCAAGGTGGGAAAGACGTTCAAGTAACGGGCTTGGGTATAACCTTGGATACTCTCAGTCAGGAACGCACTACAATCCGGGAATTGGGTTTGAAATGATGGATAACTATGCCTCTGTCAGGGCAGGAATAAAATATGGCTGGCTACCCGGAGAAAAAGCTAAACTTTACAGCCATTCTCCTGAATTCAGGCTCCTGTACATGACATATATTGATGACAGATCCCTGATGTCATTAAACTATACAACAGGCTGGACATTCATGACTAAAAATAAGTGGTCCGGATCACTTAATGTATTATATAATAAAGAAATTCTCAGGGATAGCCTGATATTTGAAGAAGATGAAGTGTCCGTTCCCAACGGAAAATATGATTATCTGAGTTTAGACTGCCAGATATCCACTCCGGGGAACAAACCATTTTTCATAATAGCCAGAACACAGTCAGGTCAATTCTTTGACGGTTCCCGCTTGTCGGTCAATCTGCAGCCAACATGGAATGTTACAAAGCACTTTGAATTAGGTGCAATCTATAATTTTGACTGGTTAAATTTCAGGGAAAGAGACCAGGAAATGATAAACCATATTTTAGGCATCAAAACATTATTTATGCTTGATACCCGCTTATCCGTCAGTGCATATATTCAGTATAATTCAGCATTCAAGGATATCCTTACAAACCTGCGTCTGAGGTACAACCCCAGGGAAGGGAACGACTTTTACATCGTTTTCAATGAAGGTCGTAATACCAATCTAACCAGGGAAACTCCATATCTTCCTGAATATAGTTCCCGATCGGTATTGTTGAAGTACACGTATACTTTCAGTTTATAATTTTAAATTAAAATCAGATAATATAATACTAAAAGGTAATGAAGAATCTATTATTAAAACATCTTTTCCTTTGTTTAGGATTTATTTTGTTTAGCCTCGCATCTCCTGTAATATCTCTGGCACAGGTCGCAGATATTCAGTTTGTTAACGGAGATCCGCTTCCGGATGCACCGGAACTTGCCCAAAGAGGTGATTATAAGATTGGTGTCAGGACCATTGAGATTCTGCATAAAGACCAGGTTGATATTTTGAATTCCAGGGACGGAGTGGAACAACGGTACGACCGCAGGTTAAAACTGGAAGTATGGTATCCGGCTGTAGTTCCACAAGGAAAGGAAGAGATAATTACTTATAATGAATCCAGAGGAACTCCGGGTGATCCCAAAAAACCATTTATTCAATATAGCTTTTCGGGAAGAGCACTTCGTGACGGAGCTCCGGTTACAAACGATGCACCATATCCTCTGATTATTGTATCGCATGGATATGTTGGATCCAGATTACTGATGACTTATCTTACTGAAAACCTGGCATCAAAAGGATACATAGTTGTAGCCATCGACCATATGGAGTCGACCTACAATGATGCCGGTGGATTTCAGAGTACTCTGCTAAACCGTTCAGGTGATATACTTTTTGTTCTCGATCAGATAGCTCAAATGGGTAAATCAGGAAGTAATAGTTTCTTAGCCGGAATTGTTGATGCCACCAACACAGGCCTGATAGGATATTCCATGGGAGGCTATGGTGTGCTTAATGCAGCAGGAGCCGGCTACAGTGCTCAGATAATCAAAATGTTTGGTTCATTATCAGGGGGTAGCAGGGCAATTGAAATTCTGACAGCAGATAATCCTGAGTATAAGAAAAGATATGATAACCGGATAAAAGCAGTTGTTGCTTTTGCCCCATGGGGTATGGAGCGTGGTGCATGGGATTCTGAAAGTCTGAAAGGATTGACAGTTCCTGTTTTATTTGTGGCAGGAAGCCTGGACGATATATCAGGCTATGAAAAAGGGACAAAAGCAATTTTCACCGGTGCAGTTAATTCTGACCGCTATCTGCTTACTTATATAAATGCACGGCATAATGTTGCTCCTAACCCGCCACCGGCAGAGTCACTGAAACCCGGCCTGCCATTTGATTTCTATTACCATTATGCCGAACCAGCATGGGATCAGAAGCGAATTAATAATATAAATCAGCATTTTGTCACTGCTTTTCTGGGAATACAACTCAAGAAAAAGGAGTATGGCAAATATCTTGATGCAGCTGAAATAGCTGCTCAGAAAACCTGGACAGGTTTTAAACCAAGAACATCGGTCGGTTTGGAATTAGTGCATGCTTTACCTGTACAATAATAGTGGCACTTTAACATAGTATAGAATTATGAATAATCCGGATATTATTTTCAGATCTCTAGAAGAAAATGACAACAGGGAGATTGCAGAACTCATAAGGAATGTTTTCAGGGAATTTAATATTGCACGGCCCGGAACTGTTTATTTTGATCCTACAACAGACGACCTGTTCACTCTCTTCAGCATACCAGGTTCAAAATACTGGATTGCTGAAGAAAACGGTATGATAATAGGAGGATGTGGTGTATATCCTACACCCGGATTACCTGAAGGTTGTGCCGAACTTGTTAAATTCTACCTTAAATCATCATCAAGAGGTAAGGGAATTGGGTGGCAGCTTATGCAGAAAACAATTGAGTCGGCCAGGAATTTAGGATACAGGCAATTATATCTCGAATCACTGCCTGAACTCGGAAAGGCTATAAGCCTGTATGAAAGAGCCGGTTTTAAAAGTATTCCCACCCATCTTGGTAACTCTGGTCACTTTGGCTGTGATATATGGATGCTGAAGGAACTTTATTGATTAGAAATCACTCGATGCGTTACCTAATATTCTGAAGTTATATGTAACCATAAAGATAGGTTGTCCGAAAATTGACATCTGATAGCCTTTAACTACGCCATCTTCAGCTTTGAAAAATATTGAATAGGGATTTCTTCGCCCGAGCACGTTGTATACAGAGAATGTTAAAGAGGAATGGTTTATTTTTTTAGCTTTAAGATTTCCGTTGATAGTGGCAGCCAGATCAAGTCTCAGATAGTCGGGAATTCTGAATTCATTCCTGTTTGAATAAAACACCCGGTTGACATTCATAAAATTATAGTATGCTACCGGATAAGTTATCGGCCTGCCTGTATTATATATAAAATTGGTAGTGAAGTTAAACCTTCTGAAAAATTTTGTATTGGTTACAATTTTAAGATCATGTGGTTTATCATAGTTAGCCGGAAAATATTCCCCTCCGTTTATTTTTTCTTCCTCATAATTGCCATCCACTTTTACAAAAACTCTTGAATAGGTGTAGCTTATCCAGCCGGTAAGCATTCCCATCTGTTTTTTAATCATAAACTCCAGCCCGTAAGCTTTCCCTTTCCCATTTATGATATCGGTCTCAAGATGATCATTCATAAGCAGTTCGGCTCCCCCTTTGTAATCCAGAAGATTATTTATGTTTTTATAATACCCTTCAACAGACATTTCCAGCGCCTTGACATTAAAGTTTCTGTAAAGTCCGAGAGATATCTGATCACCCCTTTGTGGCAGGATATAATTATCGCTGAGTTTCCATATATCGGTCGGAGTCATTGATGCTGTATTCGTGATCATCTGGAGGTATTGAAAATTACGTTGTATCCCTGCCTTAAGAGATAATTCAGGAGTAAGTATAAACCTTGAAGAAAGCCTGAACTCGAGAGCCGGATAAGTTTGTATCACTTCTCCTTTATCGTAATACACTGTATCAGTAATACTTTCGACCGATCGGGGACTGTTCTCATCATAAACCAGTTGAGTCTTTGGTCCGAATGCAGTGAACATAGTAAACCTAAGCCCCCCTGAAATTAAAATTCTGGGTGTCAATTCAAATTCATCACTGATATAGAGTGATGGTTCAATTGCCTGTTCGTTTTCAAGAGTTTTCGCGGGGATTTCTGAATAGAATCCTACCGGTTTCTGGACTCCGGGAGAGAGAGAGTATGTTATTGCATCAAGACCAAAATCTACCTTATGTCCATCTAATGGATGGTAGACAAAGTCAGCCCTGAGAATTTTCTGATCGAGCCTGTAATTCAATGAAGAATATGTTGTTGAATCCTGTATTGAGTTAAGCTGGTAACTATAATTGCTGACCACGGCAGAGAATAGGGCATTCAGTCTTGAACTGAAAATGTGTTTCCATTTAAGCGTTGAGGCAAAGTTCCTGTAGTTGAATGCACTCTCCTTGTAATAATCAAAATTGTCATTACTGACATATCCTGACAAAGAAAATGAATTTTTATCATCAGGATCAAGAGTTATCAGACCCTGGATATCATTGAAGCTGGCACTGCTGTTCTGCAACTGTATGTTATTAAGCATTTTGAGTATCCAGTCAGAATAAGTGGTTCGTGCACTGAGAATAATTGAGCTTTTCTTTTTAACCAGCGGACCTTCAATCATAATTCTTCCGGTTAAAGGACTAATTCCACCGCTTAAGTTGAATTTTTCCTGGTTCCCTTCTTTAACTGCTATATCCATAACTGATGAAACTCTTCCTCCATATTTGGCGGGTATCCCGCTTTTATACAAGGTGACATCCTCGATCATATCCGAGTTAAACGATGAAAAGAATCCGAAAAAGTGTGAAGGATTTATTATCGGAGCATTGTTAAGAAGAATCAGATTCTGATCGATACTTCCACCCCGTATATTGTATCCATTGGATGCTTCCCCTACTGACTGAACACCAGGCAGCAGCAATGAGCTTTTAAAAAGATCCACTTCTCCCATCCCCATTGGCATCTGCTTCAGCATCTTGACATTTATTTTTTCAACGCCCATTCGTACATTCAGTACATTGTTCTCCCTGTTAGCCGAGACAACCACTTCATTAAGCTGATTGGTATTCTCGGCAAGCGCTACATTTAATATTCCATCGGAATAAACAATAATATTTCTTATCGTCTGCCGCAAACCGACCATCCTGTACTCAACCTGATACTGTCCCTTTGGTACTTCAATGGAATAATATCCCACACTGTTGGTTACGGCTCCGACTTTTAGCTTACTGATATATACCACCACGCCAACCAGCGGATCACCTGTTACAGGGTTGGTAATTGTTCCTGAAAGAGTTGCCTTTTCATTATCAGCTCCCCGGGAAGGATTTCCTATTTTGAACACCTTATATTCGTCACTAATAAGATTTTCCTCTGTCTGCACCATCGCCTGAGCATATGTTGAAGTATCGTATCTCGTATTATTCCTTTCGAGGTATGCCAGATATTCTTTCCTGAAATTTGTTTTTATGTTATAGCCTTTGGACAGGATAATATTATTGTCATCTGTTACTATGAAAGAAAGTCCTGATTTGGAAAGGGCTTTGTCAAACAGGTTATTCAAAGAATCATTTTCAGAATCTATGTTGAGATAAAGTGTATCGACCCATTTGTCTGAATAATATATTTTTACAGGGATAATTCTTTCAATTGTATCGGCAAGTTTTTTAAATAGGATTTGTTGAAACTGGAGGGATAACTTTTTATCCTGCGACTGAACATTACAGAAAGTAAATACAAAAAGAACTATATACAGCAACTTCTTCATGCAAGGTTTAATTCTGATTTTACAAGGAATCATAATATTTAATTATGCTAATAATCTCGTTTTTATTTGCCCTTTTAAGTCTGATTCCTGAAGTATGGATATACTCTTTCATCTTATCAGCATTATCTCCAAACAGGCTGAGAAGACTTTTCAGGGACTTGATTTTATAAAATCCTTTTCCTGTACTGATATAATTTTTCGGTGAGTATTTGTAATTACTCAATCCCTGTCTTTCATAATAAGAGGATTCGTGCCTGATAATGTAACTGCTTTTTCCTTCATATACAACTTCATAGAAGCCCTCTTTGAGGTTCTTTTCTGAACAATCAGGAAGACTGAAATTTCTGAATATTAAACTATCATCATCAAAGTATAAATTGAATCCTTCCAGAATATCCTTGTTCAGCGCTATCTGAGGAAACCTGAAATTAATTGTCCTGCTGGTATCGGTATAGATTACCTCGTCAAGAAATGTGTCGTACTGCAGAGTCAGGTTACTGTACCTCCTGGTCCTGGTTATGATAGATGCAGTACGTTCCCTTAATGGAAACAGGAGGGGTTTGATCTCACTTTTTAAATAATAGGGCTCATACTCCTTGCCGTTAATAAGTTCTTTGGGTACCTCGATTTTTTCTGAATATATATTTCTTAAAAAGGCAATCTGCCGGGAAGTGAGTGAGGTATTATAATTATTACCTGATTCACCGGCTGATTTTAATGATACTGTTTTGCCGTTTTGTCCGGATACAGTAATTGAAACCAGAAAAAGGAGGATTTTTGGAGTGTTATTTATAAGGATTTTTATGTTCCGGATTTTCATGACCCGAAATAACTAATTTTTATAACCTGTTTTACTTAAGAGTCGATATTTTTTTTTGAGAAATGATTTTTAACAATACAAAAATGACGAACAATAAATATTATCGTTCGATTAGAGTTTATCACAAAAAAACAGTACAATTGATATAAAAATTTCTTCAATGCTGAGGGCTGGTCCAAAGTCAGTTTTTACTCTGATTATTATCATTACTATTTGCACATGTATTGACCCGTACAATCCAAATCTTTCAGGATATGGACCCCTGCTTGTGGTTGATGGACTGATAACAGATGAGAATGCCTCATATACTGTCAGGCTTTCACATACTCTTCAGGATCAGAACGGAGTTTTATCGATGGTATCAGGTGCAACTGTCTATATTAATGATGATGCAGGCAACATAAGTCATTTAAAGAGTTCAGGGGACGGGATATATAAAACGGATAGCACAGAATTCAGAGGTGCTGTGGGAAGACAGTATGTGCTGCATATAGAAACGGTTGATGGCAGAAAATATGAATCAAACAATTGTCTCCTTTCAGATGTACCTGACATTGACAGCATCTATTTTGAAAAAGATGAGGAAATTGTTAATAACGGGACTGAAACTGATGAAGGGATCATGATCTACCTTGACTCAAAAGGAGGAGATATAAACAAATACTACAGGTGGGAATTTATTGAGACATGGAAATTTAAAGTTCCCACACCAGCGAAAAGTACATATATCGATGAGAAGACAATAATAATGAATCATGACATTAAGGATTACTGCTGGAAAGTCAGAAAATCAAATGAAATTCTGATCCATTCAGTGCAATCCGGTGGGTCAGGAAGTATTAAGAAAATACCTGTCTTTTTTATTGCATCTGATAAATCTGATCGATTAAGGCTGGAGTACAGCATCCTGGTGAAACAGTATTCTGTGTCAAAATCTGAATTTGATTTCTGGGATAATTTAAGTAAGATTAATGATAAAAGTGGTGATATATTTGAATATCAGCCATATCCTGTCAGCAGTAATATTCATAATATTAACAATCCTGAGGAACGGATTCTGGGTTATTTCCAGGTTTCTGCAGTTAAGGAGAAACGAATGTTTTTGTCATTCAGTGATATAGTTAAACTTAATTTACCATATTATATGTACAAATGCGAAAGAATTGAAGCTTCACCCAAGGATCCTCCCTGGAATAAATTTATACCACCTCTTACCTTTGATGAGATTTATAATATGTTCGTTACTTCAGGGTACAATTTTATTGAGCCAAAATACTTTGATGGCACAATGTTGCTTGATGAACTGGTTTTTGCCAAACCGGAATGCTCCAATTGTGAATTGTCGGGAACCAGCATAAAACCTGATTACTGGAAAGATCTCAAATAATAAAGATTCGATTCAGACATCAGACATCAATTTCAAATTATTACTGTATTATCATTATATTCATCAGGGAAATGGTCTGTAAATAATCTTATTTTTGGTACCTGATTTTAAATAGTAGGCGAAATGAATTTTAAAATAACTGCAGCTCCATGTTAAAAAACGGGGCACGACTAATAATAATTCTGGGTTTTCTATTTTCACTTGGCAGATGCATCGATCCTTATACGCCAAAACTGGAGGGTTATGGATCACTTCTGGTGGTTGATGGTCTGATAACTGACGAAAATGCCGCTTATACAGTAAGACTTTCGCGCACACTTCAGGATCAGAAGGGGATTCCGACAATGGTATCGGATGCAACAGTATATATTACTGATGATGCAGGTGGTAAGAGTCTTTTTAAGAGCATCGGGAATGGTTTGTATAGATCCGACAGCACAGAATTCCGTGGATTCATCGGAAGAAAGTACGTATTGAATATTGTAACCGGAGACGGCGAAAAATATGAATCAAATTATTGTCTGATGGCAGATGTGCCGGAAGTCGACAACATCTATTTTGAGAAAGATCAGGAAGTAGTTAATAACGGGACTGAAACTGAGAGAGGGATTAGAATATATCTTGATTCAAAAGAAGGAGATATAAACAGGTACTATCGTTGGGAATTTGAAGAGACCTGGGAATTCAAAGTTCCGATGCCAAAGAGGAGCAATTATATCGATGAGAAAACGATAATTATGAATCCTGATGTAAAGGAATACTGCTGGAAAAGCAGAAAATCAGACGAAATTCTTATTCATGCGGTTTATTCAGGAGAACCCGGTCGTATTCTGAGAGAACCAATCTTTTTTATAGCAACTAATAAGTCAGACCGATTAATGCTGCAATACAGTATTCTGGTAAAACAGTATTCTATATCAAAATCCGAATTCGATTTTTGGGACAACCTGAAAAAGATCAATGATAAAAGTGGAGATATATTTGAATATCAGCCATATCCTGTTAATAGTAATATACATAATATTAATAATCCAAAGGACAGAGTACTTGGATACTTCCAGGTTTCCGCCGTTAAACAAAAAAGGAAGAATATACAGTACTCCGATATAGTTGGATTAGACCTGCCACCTTTTCATTACTCTTGCGAAAGGATTGAATTTTCTCCAATGGATTTTCCCTGGAATTTATTTAACCCTCCTCTGACATGGGATGATGTAAATTATATGTTTGAAACCTCAGGGTATTATTTTGTAGAGCCAAAGTATATACAGGGGACCAGGACCATTGACAGGCTTGTTTTTACAAAACCGGAATGTGCAGACTGTAGTTTCACAGGGACAACCACAAAGCCAGATTTCATGGTTGATCAAAAATGAAAGTCGTACATTTTTAAGTATGGAATAATGTTTTTTTAATTGAATAAACTTTTTAACGGTCAGATGTATGGTATTTAATTAATATTATTTTTGCTATCTGATTTTTTACAGGTCCTTGAATATGAACTTTACTAAAACGACAGCTCCATGCTAAATTCCGGAGCAAAATTTACAATAATTCTGACTTTAATCTTTTTACTCAGCAGATGTATTGATCCCTATGCTCCGAAATTGGACGGGTATGAATCACTTCTGGTTGTTGAAGGTCTTATTACAGACGAAAACTCCTCATACAGTGTTAAATTATCCAGGTCAATCGGGGCGCAGGATGCATCTCCTGAAGTTATCTCTGATGCCAGAGTTTATATTACCGATGAGACGGGGGGATCAGTTTATCTTAACAGTACAGGCAATGGGAAATACAAGACCGATAGTATTCAGTTCCGCGGGATCGTAGGAAAAACATACATATTGCATATTGAAACAAAAGAAGGCAACTTTTATGAATCGGAGCCCTATAAAATGGAACCTGTTGCAGGCATCGACAGTATTTATTATGGAAGAGACGAGAATTTAGGGGAAAACGGTACGGTCATAAATGAAGGATTAAGAATTTATCTCGATTCAAAAGGAGGAAGCGGGAACAAGTATTTCCGATGGGATTTTGAGGAAACGTGGAAATTCAAGGTGCCAAATCCGAAAAAATATGATTATGTAAACGAAACGATTATAGTACCCGTTCCGGAGATAAAGGAATATTGCTATAAACAGAGTAAATCGGACGAAATATTGATCTATTCAGCATTCGAAGGCCATTCTGACCAGGTAAAAAGTCAGCCTGTTGCCTTTATAGATCCGAAAGAATCTGATCGTTTATTGCTACAGTACAGTATTCTTGTTAAACAGTATTCAATCTCATCGAAGGAGTATGAATTCTGGTATAATATGAAACAGATAAATGAAAAAGGCGGCGATATTTTTGCTCTGCAACCTTTTCCCATTGTCAGTAATATTCATAATGTCAATAACAGTGCAGAAAGGATACTGGGTTATTTCCAGGTTTCGGCAGTAAAGGAGAAAAGAATATTTATTCCGTTCAGTAATGTTGTGGGAATGAACTTTCCGAATTACAGATATCCCTGTAAAAGGATCGAGATGGCACCAAAGGATTATCCGAGATCTTTATATTCACCTCCACTGACATGGGATGATTTATACGAAATGTATTGTATAACTTCTTTGTATTACTTTGTAGAACCAAGGTACGTTCCTGCATCAACTATGCTTGAAAAACTTGTATTTACAACCCCTGAATGTGCCAATTGTGAATTAACAGGAACCAGGAAGAAACCAGATTTCTGGATAGACTTGAAATAAAATATGCAAGGTTATGGGGAAAACATGTAATATATTGATAAATAAGTTCTTGCGGAC
>Ga0208980_10002351_pt1 | contig 11497 bp, 11 predicted proteins | sample WetSurMetagenome_3_FD_187993 | JGI IMG/M metagenome (GOLD analysis project Ga0208980, IMG submission 187993) | Wetland microbial communities from Twitchell Island in the Sacramento Delta, sample from surface sediment Aug2011 Site A1 Bulk (version 2) | ecosystem: Environmental > Aquatic > Marine...
TAATTTGTCTGCTATCCATATAATAAGTTACCTGGTCTAATTTATAAGTTTCGAAATTATTCTTTGTAATGTCTGAGCCTGCCGTTGACCATCCGCCTATGAAACTTTGATACTTTCCTATAACTTCATAATATTGTTGGTCCCCGTAAGGAGGTAGTGTGTGAGAAAAGTTCTGTGATTCACATATATTAATCTGCCCGCGCAGAACATTTTTATCAGGCTCATTTGGATTTATAACGCTGGAACCTGCGAATTGCTGGTCAACGAGCCATTGTGCATATCGGTAAACATCCCAGTTACCATCAGCATAACCCTGATAATAATCGGTCTGATCATTTCCTTTACCCTGGTATATACCATATGCAATCCAGAGTCCCGCTTCGACGGCAATAAATATTGCAGCTTTTATATAGCTTTTAGCGTATATTTCTCCTGTACCCGGAATCAATCCGGAAAATACCGCACCAAGTATAGGATCTTTTTCCTTATCTTTATTGAGGTTCAAAACAGGAAATTCTGAATTATTTATATGAATATTGTATCCGATTAATTTTGAGTTCAGATGTAGTTCCATGTCATAGCCTGAAAATATTTCGTTTTTGAATTGATCCTGTGGTATTGTTTCTCCTGTCAGACATAAAAACAAAATGACTATGAGTAATATGATTTTACTTTTTAATCTTTTCATCAATAATATATTTTATTTAAAAATAATGCATTTGATGGCAAGTAAGTTGCTTTTATTTTTTCGCCAATGCTAAATTTTGTTACCGTATCCTTATAATCCAGTCTTTTTCTTCCCAAATCGATAAGACAGCCTATTATTGCACGAACCATCGAATATAAAAACCTGTCTGACCTGATTTTGAACAAAATCGTTCCTTCTTTTAAGTTCCTTGTATATCTTATGTCCATAAGGTTGCATTTGAAATCATGCTTGTCTTCTCTGTTCTTGCATAATGATTTAAACGATTTATAACCTGTCAGTATTTTAATGAAATCATCTATTATTTTAAAGTCAAGTTCGTAATTAAGTTTAAAATAATATTTGCAGTATAGTGATTTTCGTTTTGTCGTAATCTGGTATTTGTATTCTCTGCTTTTTGCACTGTATCTGGAATGGAAATTATCCGGTACTGCGGATAAGTTTTTTACAGTAATATTATGGGATATTATTGAATTAAGAGAATAAAGAAATTTATCATGATCTTTAATCGTTTTACCGGTTCTGAAGTTAGCAGTTTGCTCTATTGCATGGACTCCTGCGTCGGTACGGCCTGCGCCTGTAATTTTAATTTCTTCTTTTAGTAATTTGCTGATTGAGTTTTCCAGTTCTTCCTGAATTGTATTCGAAGACTTTTTCTGGCGCTGCCAGCCCTGAAAATCACTTCCGTCGTACTCTATTTCAATTCTATAGTTTCTAAGTGCCAAAACTAAAAGGATTTGACAAAATTGAGTTTAATTCCGTCAATTTTATTACCGGTTGTTCTAGTAATTTCAGTGTGAATATTGAATCCCCCGGATTCATTATGCTTGTTTGTAAGTAAAATTGAACTAAGAGCGCTTACCAGCCGGTTTATAATCAGACCCGTAACAATAACCGGAGAAATGTTATATGTCCGCTCGCTTCTTTTCCTCTGTTTTTCGAATTCTGATTGATTATCCGGGGTATCCCAGTTCCAGAAAAATGTATTTATATCATACATTTTATCGTATTCACCCGACTGAAGCTTCTCATTGTTATAACTGTAAATATTAATATAACTTCCTACATTTGCAAAATAATCATCATCTTTTCCGTTTACTTCAAGTCCTGCATGCTGAGATGCATAAGATCGGGAATCATCTTTAAGAATACCTGCATAGTAATTAACACCGAATAATCCTAACCAAAGAGCAGCATCTGCTCCCAGAAAATATGCTCCAACGTCCATTCTCTCGGTGTAAAAATGTCCGGCACCCGGAAGAACGAGTGATAATAATCCGGAGATAACCGGAGATTTTTTGTCTTTAAAATTGTTATTCAGGGTATCGAAACTTTTAATGTCGCTTCTTAACATTGTATTTGTCAACCCTGTAATTTTGAAATTATCTGCAACTTCTTCCTGCGCATAAATGCTGGAAAAGGTAAATAACAATAGAAACAGAAAAATAATTTTATTTTGCATCAAGTAATTTTTTCATTCTTAAAGAGAATTCTTCCGGTTCCATAAAACCCGTAACCCTGAGTTCTTTCATCTCTTCTCCGTTCGATTTCATAAATATAACTACGGGCAAACCCTTAATACCGTACTTTTCAGTGATGGCAGGATTCTCTTTAGTTAAATCAATTTTAATATTGTTAATATTCTTCGAAAGTTCAACTACTTTTTCATCTGTATAAGTGTATTTATCCAGTTCTTTGCATTGTGCACACCAGTCGGCATAAAAGTCTATTATTACAGGTTTAGACTCTGATTTGACTGAAGATTCAATCTGTTCGAGTGATTTCAGATTATTAAATGATATTTCTGCTGAATGAGATTCGGGCTTTAATAACCAGGTCCCGAATATAATGCCGATAATCGCAATAAAATATTTGACTTTTGTATATACCTTAGCGTTTAATCCCTTATTGTCAAAAATAATAAGGTATATTCCGGCAAAAATGATTGATACGGGAAAAAGAATACTATAAATATTCTCCGGAATTAGCGGTGCCAGAGTATTTATTGCCATTATTATAAGTACAAAACCGAAAATCAACTTTACGCTTATCATCCATTCACCTGAACGTGGAAGTTTATTGATTGAACTAGAAAAAGCTGCAAGAAATATATAAGGAACTCCAAGCCCGAGAGAAAGTACGAAAAAGAGGAAAAATCCCATGAGAGGATTTCCTAATTTACCGACATAAACAAGCAAACTCAGAACAATAGGGCCGATGCACGGGGCTGCGATAAAACCTACCAGTAATCCCATCATTAGTGAGCCGAAATAACCGGAGCGGTTTTTGTTCCCTGCAAGGGCAAGTTTCTGCGGAACCCGTATCTCCCATAAACCGAACATAGAAGTGGCCAGTGCAATAAATATTAATGCAATAAAAGTGATTACTATAGGGTTCTGTAATGCTGTACCGAGAATGCTTCCGGTCAGTGCTGCGAAAAGACCCATCAACGAATAAGTAACAGCCATGCCGAGCGCATAAAATACACCCATTAATATGCTCTGGAATTTATTGCCGCTTGACTGTGCTCCGAAATAACTTATCGTAATAGGTATAAGCGGATAAATACACGGTGTCAGATTCAGTGCAAGTCCCCAGACAAATATGATTAATATCCCGAGAAGCATACCTTTTTCCTCGATGAAATTTGATACTTTCTCTTCGTCTGCATTCGGCGTTTCAGTTCTCAGGTTTTCTTTTATTTGTACTTCTTTTTTAACTTCCTGTTTTGAAACGGGTTTGGTAAAGTCAATTTTCTCAAAAATTTCTTTGTTTGAAAGAGCACCGGACTGGGAAATTACTATTTTTACATCAGATTTTACTGATTTTGGAGGATAACAAGCCGCATTATCACACGCCTGATAGCCTAATTCTACGGGTATGATATAACTTCCGTTTTTCAAATCTTTTGAGGCTAATAGTTTGATCCCTATGATTATCTCTCCTTCATACACCGGTATTTCTGTCTCAGAAAATGCAAATTTGTACATTTTGTGAGGCGGGAAGAAAGTGTTTATTACAGCAAAATCTTCAGATTTTGATGTAATTTCTGTTTTGATGAAAGATTCGTCTGATGGAGTGACAGAATTTATATGATATTTTTCTTTAATTTTTACTTTTAATGCTATTTTTATGGTATCTTTTGCAGAATATGATACTTTATCCGAAAAAGTTTTATAGCTTAAATGTTCTGATTCCTGTGCAAATACTGATGACACTAAAATCAATGAAAAGGCCAGTATAATTATCTTCTTCATTAGGATTTATTAAATTTCGTGTAAAATATGCTTAAAATAGCAATATTTCAATTGATAAACAGTATGAAATCAGCAATATCTTGATTTTATGTCGATTTATAGTTATTTTTGTATAAATAGAAATTTTCGAAAGAACAAAAGAATAAATATTTACTTCCTTTAAATATTTTAATTAACAAAAAGGAGAAAAAATTGAAGCCAACAGCAAAAACTAAGTCCAAAAATGATAATCCGTTAGCAGAATTGATTGATGATGATGTATTCAACACATTAAAGAAGTATAAATTACTCGACGAAAAAGCTATTAGGGATTATAAAATCAGGCAAATGTACAAAGACATGAGGCGTGAAATGAGTGCCGGTGAAGCAATAGATAAAATCCAGGAAATGTTTCCGTATCTGCAGTTTGATACAATCAGAAAAATTGTTTATCAGGTTTCAAAATAGTATTTTGTATTTAGTCAAGAAGCCGTTAGAATTAACTAACGGCTTTTTTTATTCATTATAATGAAATTCCAATTATGAAACTGGATCAGGAAAAAACTATAAAAGAACTCACAGGTTTTATTAAATCTGAACTTGAAAAAACGGGACTCAGCAAAGCGGTTATTGGGTTGTCCGGGGGAATTGATTCAGCAGTAGCGGCATACCTGACAGCAAAAGCAATAGGCAAAGAAAATTTACTGGGAATATTGATGCCCTACAGAACAAGCAGTGAAGCAAGCATTACTGATGCAATGAGTGTTGTAAATGGGCTTGGCATTAGGCATAAAATATTCGAAATAACCGAAATGGCAGATGCTTATTTCGGAAAACTTGACGGTGTTGTCTCCGGAGTACGCAGGGGCAACGTTATGGCAAGATGCAGAATGATAATACTCTATGACAATTCAGCAAGTGAAAATGCTATTGTTATCGGTACAGGAAATAAAACCGAAGCTCTTCTCGGCTATACAACTCTATACGGTGATTCCGCTTGCGGAATTAACCCTGTCGGGGATTTGTATAAAACACAATTACGCGAAGTAGCAGGATATCTTAATATTCCTGAATCTATAATTAAAAAGAAACCTTCAGCGGACCTGTGGGAAGGGCAGACAGATGAAGGTGAAATGGGTATAACCTATGAAATGGTTGACAAATATCTTTTCGCAAAATATGAAGAAAATAAAAGACATAATGAATTAATGGAAGCCGGTTTTGACTCTGACTTTATTGAAAAAGTAAATTCGATGATAAAGAAAAATGAGTTTAAAAGGAAGCTTCCTCCCGTTGCAAAAATTCAGGGGAAATTTTAAGTTTATTTTTAATAAATAAATCAATCAATGTCCTGAAAAAGGTATTTTGCATATTTGCATTTCTTGTCTCAATTTATCAATCTGCCTCATTTGCTCAGTTTGAAAATGGAGTTGTATCTTCTGCTGATGAACTTGCTTCTGAAATAGGTGTAAAAGTTCTGCAAAAAGGCGGCAATGCAATTGACGCAGCCGTTGCAACTGCCTTCGCTCTTTCTGTAGTTTATCCCCAGGCAGGAAACATAGGGGGCGGGGGATTTATCGTAATAAGGTTTCCGGACGGTAAAGCTGTTTCAGTTGATTTCAGGGAAACCGCGCCATTATTGTCATCCAGGAATATGTTCCTTGATAATGATGGTAATGTAGTCGAGGACCTCAGCACTATGAGCCATCTTGCATCGGGTGTTCCTGGTTCAGTTGCAGGACTTTTATTCGCTCTGGAGAAGTACGGAACGATGAACAGGGGTGATATTTTATCTTTTGCAATAGACCTCGCTGAAAACGGATTCAGGATAAATTCGGACCTTGCGAATTCAATCAATAACCATAAAAACGATTTCAGGCGTTTCAGCGGTTCTGCCGGTATTTTCGGCAGGAAATTCTCGAAAGGTGATTTATTCGTTCAGAAAGACCTTGCCCGTGTGCTGAAGGATATAGCAATCAACGGCAGAGACGGATTTTATAAAGGCAGGACTGCGGATTTGATTGTTGATGAAATGAAACGCGGAAACGGGATAATATCACACACTGACCTCGAGAACTATAAACCGGCCGAAAGGAATGTGATCAGAGGGACATACAGGGATTTTGATTTGATTACTATGGGTCCCCCTTCCAGCGGTGGTATCTGCCTCTTGTATCTGCTTAATATTCTTGAACCTTATGATATTAAATCACTTGGATTTAATAACCCTTATTATATCAACCTGCTTTCTGAAGCTATGAAAATGGTGTATTCGGACCGGGCAGAATTCATGGGGGATGCTGATTTTTATTCTGTGCCTTTTAATACTTTAGTTTCAAAAGAATATGCTGCCGAAAGATTTAAGCATTTTGTACCCGGCAAATCAATTCCTTCCGGTGATATCAGCCATGGAGAAATAAAAATTAAAGATAAACCGCAGACCACGCATATATCTGCTGCCGACGGTAAGGGGAATTTAGTGGCACTTACTACTACGCTCAATGACGTTTTTGGAAGCAAAATAGTGGTAGATGGAGCAGGTTTTCTGCTTAACAATGAAATGGATGATTTTGCCGTTAAACCGGGATATCCGAATATATATGGCCTGCTTGGGTCGGATGCGAATTCAGTAGAACCCGGAAAACGCATGCTGAGTTCTATGACTCCCGCTATTATCACAAGAAACGGAAAACCATTTATGGTAATAGGTTCTCCAGGCGGAGGTAAAATAATAACTTCAGTTCTTCAGACAATTATAAACGTTATAGACTTTGCTTTTGATATTGACCTGGCTGTTGACGCCCCACGATTCCATCATCAGCTATACCCGGATTATATTCAGTTTGAAAGCGAAAGACTGAACACGGATTTAGTTAATTTGCTCAAGAATTTCGGGTATGATTTAAAACAGGTTCCCGAATTCGGAAGGGTTGAAGCTATACTCTTTCGTCCGGACGGAACTATGACAGGCCATTCTGACCGGAGGGGTTCTGGAAAAGCAGTCGGATATTAATTGCCGCTGTCATCGTCAGTAATATCGTCTTCCAAACCGCTCTTGCTATCCAATAATTCTTTTGCTTTTACAGCATCGTTTTGATGAACGAATAATTTTATCCCTAAAGAATTATTTAAACTAGGATACAGCTCGCCGATAGTATCTCGGAAAATAACTGATTCTATCCCTGCTTCATATAGTTTTGCCTTAACTATTTCAGCCTCAAAATCGTTTGAAACTGACATTATCTCAGTAAAATCTGAAGAATCCATTGATACTAAATCGCTGAATTGTGTTCCGCAGACGGGGCATGATTTATCCTCTTCAGTTACATATGACCTGCATTTTGCGCAATAATAAATATCATTTTCCATTACAACTCCTTTTAATTTAAAAATTTATACATTTTATAACACTTTAATTCTTTAAACAGATATTCTTTGAAAAGTTTATATCCCCGGCTGTAATAAAGTTCTAAATTCTTTTTATTTGCAGTATCCAGGGCAATATAATTAATTCCTGTTTTCAGTGTCTCTGTTTCAATGAAGGCCAGCAATTTTCCCCCGATACCTTTACCCCTGTATTTCTTTAGAACACCCAGCTCATTTGCGTAACAATAATCAAACGGTAGTTTGACGCTACCTGATTCTCGGGAAAAATCACCAATTAAATTAATCCTGTCATTTTTTGCTCTCGCTTTCATTTCGTCAACTTCAAACTGCATAAGGTCATTCCACTTCCTCTCCGGGTTATAAGGTGAAAAAGCAATAACTCCCGCTAAACCCGAAGTTTCAAAATATCCGTACAACTTCATAAACATGCCGGGCACAAGATGATATATAATAAATTCATACATTATCCGGGTTAATCTTTCCCGCTCATTTACATCAGGAAATGCATATACATGCAGAGGATCGTCATAAAAACATTCGGTGAAAATATCTACCGCGTTTGGTAAATCACTATTGCTTAATTCTTTTATCATTTTTTATTTTGAAAACGCGGTGTTACTGTTAATTGCTTTTAAAGAAGTCGAATTTTTCAGTATCTACATTACCGCCGGATAATATTATACCGACTTTTTTACCGTGAAAAATTTCCTTGTTCTTGATAAATGCGGCAAAAGCCACGGCAGAACTGGGTTCAATAACTATTTTCAGCCTTTCATATACGAGTCTAAGAGCTTCGATTATTTCATCATCGGATACAAGGAATATATCATTTACATTTTTCTGTATTATTTTTAAAGTGATATCACCTAGAGTTGTCAGAAGACCGTCGGCTATCGTATTAATAAAACTTGCTTTTTCTATCCTGCCGGAGCGGAATGAAAGTACTGCATCAGCAGCACCCTCTGGTTCACCTGCATAAACTTCAGTCCGTTTCCCAAAATATTTGGCACTTAATGAAGTACCGGAAAGCAAACCGCCACCACCGACTGGAACTATTACAGCGTCTAAGTAACCTGTCTCTTCTATTAATTCTTTGCAAGCTGTAGCCTGTCCGAATATTATCCTGAAGTCATTGTACGGGTGAATGAAAGTGGCTCCTGTTCTGTAAATAACTTCATTCATCTTTTCTTCACGGGCGTTTAATGTGGGATCACAGAAGAAAATTTCTGCGCCATACCCCCGGACGGCGTTTATTTTTACTTTTGGAGAATTTTCAGGCATTACTATATATGCTTTGGTCCCTAGAAGTTTCGCGGAAAGCGCTATTGCCTGGGCATGATTTCCTGATGAATGTGTCGCAAGTCCTTTTATGATTAAATCTTTTGACATGGAAAGAGCCGCATTTAAAGCACCCCTTATTTTGAAAGCGCCTATTTTCTGGAAATTTTCGCATTTAAAGTAAAGTTCGGCACCGAACATATTGTTTAAAGATGAAGATGTTAAAACCGGTGTCCTGTGAATATAGGGTTTTATTCTGTTATGAGCTGATATTATTTTATCCTGAGATAATTCCATTATCCTTAATTAATAAATATATGCAATGCCATATTTCATTTCTATATTAAATAAAATACTCCTTTCAAAATACTAAACAGGTTAAATTGAATTTCTGTTGAATTATTTAATTTTTAAATTAACCCATGACTAAATGCAGGTACATTCTTCATGTTGATATGGATGCCTTTTTCGCTTCCTGTGAGGAAGCAGTTAATCCTTCATTAAAAGGAAAACCTCTCATCGTAGGAGGAACTAAAAAAGACCTCAGGAGTATAGTTTCCTGCCCTAATTATCTTGCCCGGAAAAGAGGAATAAGGACTGCAATGCCTCTCACCCGGGCATTACAGCTGGCTCCAGACGGAAATTTCATAAGGGGTACGCGGGGCTTATATTCATATTTTTCGGGAAGAGTCAGGAAAATATTCCATGAGTATACTCCTTTAATTGAACCTATGAGTATTGACGAAGCATACCTTGATGTTACGGACGTGTTAAATCCGTTTGATGGCGATGTTTATAAACTTGCATTTTCTTTGAAAGAGAAGATTAAAAGTGATTTGAAAATAACGTGTTCTATCGGCATTTCATCAAATAAAGTAACCTCGAAAATTGCTTCCAGGCAAAATAAACCTGACGGGATAACTTTTATAAAGCCGGGTGAGGAAAAGGAATTTCTTTCAAATTTGCTGGTTGAAAGAATACCCGGTGTGGGAAAATCCACATTGAAACAGCTGAATAAATACGGGATCTTGAAAATCGGTGATATTAGTAAGTTCGACAGGAGTTTTTATGTTAATGAACTTGGAATGCAGTCGGCGTACCTTCTGAATGTTGCAGACGGCATAGATAAGAGGGAAATAACAACTATCGAAAATTATGAACAGAAATCCCTGTCTAAAGAAACAACTCTTGATTACGATACAGACGATAAAATCTTTCTCGAAAAGGAAATGTATTTTTTATTGGAAAAAGCTTGTTCAAGACTTAGAAAGAAAAAGTTTATGTCCAGAAACCTGACAGTAAAAGTTAAATACGCTGATTTTATTGTAAACCAGAAATCAAGAATGACTGACAGGTATTCTAACCTGGAAATGGATTTTTATGAAGACTCGGTTAAGCTTCTGAATATGCTTGTTAGAAAAGGAAAATCAGTCAGATTAATCGGAGTTAAATTTGCGGATTTGGTCGAATGCGATGACACAGTACAGGAAGATATATTTAACAATGAGAATAAATATTCAAACCTGATTAAGAATATAGATAAACTCAGAGAAAAATTTAATTTTAATATTATAAAGTTTGGAAAAACTTTCGATATTTGATTCAAAGCCCTTCGTAAATAATTTTAATTTCCCTTAAGGCTTCTTCCATATCATCACTGTCTATATCCGAAACAGGTTTTTTATCTTTCACCCTGTATTTGGAATCATAATATCGTGTAAGCATTATTTCGCAGAATTCCGTTGTTTTCCCGTCCTTTAATGCGGCGGTAGCTGATTCGTAGTATTTACTGCTCATTTCTTTTCTGAAAAACTTTTCTTTAATGTATAAAACCTTCATCATTTCATTAGTTCCCTTTTCAGGGTCCGGAAAATAGTCGGCTTCTATCCTTTTAATTCTTGAAGATAATGAAGAATGTATATTTATGCATCTTGCGGTTTCGATTTTTGAAAATAAATTACCGGGGATTATGAAATCTCCGACTTTTTTACTTTCACTTTCAACAATGTGAACTGTATTGTTCGGGAAAATATACTTATTTCTAAGTAACTGGCTGTAAATATTGTTCTCGAATGCGGTTTGTCCTGAAACCGGTTCCGTATTTCTTAAATTATATGGTATCTGACCGAACAATGATGAAAAATGCCTTGCTGCGTCTTCCAGGTCAATAACCGGAAGATCTTTCATTAACTTTCTTAAAATCTCTGTTTTTCCGCATCCTGTCATTCCCCTTATTTCTAAAAATTCACATGGAAAAGGATTCAGTTCAAACAATTTAACTGCTTTATTTCTATAGGATTTAATACCTTTTATTAAAATCGAAACATCATACCCCGAATCCGAAATCATTTTCGCGAGATATTTACTTCTACCCCCTCCGCGCCAGCAATAAACTATAATTTTCTTTTCACCTGCATTCTTTGATTTTAAGAATTTTTGTAATGATTCAACTTTTAAATCGGCATAATCCATTGCAAGTTTTACCGATGCTTTCCTTGAATATTTCCTGTAAATCAAACCAACGTTATGCCTCTCCTGTATATTCAGAACCGGAAAATTAACGGCACACGGAATTGAAGTATCGGAGTATTCTTTCTCGGAACGGGCATCGATTAGAAGTAAATTTTCGTCAAATATAATATTTTCAAGCATCTCGATATCTAAATACCGGAAATTATAAGGGAAAAATGTTTTTTCCAACCCTGGTATGGATTTTATGTCAAATTTTCTTACATATTCAAACAGTTCTTTGTCATTATTAAATATCGGAGCTTTTATCATTAGAATTGAAATATTAATGTGCCGGGTTTTGTATCATTTACCGGTGCTGATACATATCCTACAATGCAGGATATTTCATCACCGTTATTCTTTAATTCCTGAAGTAAAC
>Ga0208980_10002352_pt1 | contig 11497 bp, 8 predicted proteins | sample WetSurMetagenome_3_FD_187993 | JGI IMG/M metagenome (GOLD analysis project Ga0208980, IMG submission 187993) | Wetland microbial communities from Twitchell Island in the Sacramento Delta, sample from surface sediment Aug2011 Site A1 Bulk (version 2) | ecosystem: Environmental > Aquatic > Marine...
TGGATAATCCTGTTCTGAAAAGTTCTTAAGAAGTTGAGGCAGATGCTCCTCTTCGTTCCGGCATGGAACTACCACAGATATAAATGTCCGGGGTTCACCTGTTACATCAAAAGGTTTAATCTTCAGCAGACTTCTGTAAATTTTAAGAAGAAATATAATATAAGGAAGAATCAGTATAACAAGGAGCCAATGCATAAATTATACCTTCAGCCATTCATACATTTTGTAATGCTCACTCTGCATTCCGAGAGCCTCATAGGTTCTCTGGGCTCTGGCATTATTTGTTTCCACATAAAGACGAAGTCCTGCCACACCCTTCTTTTCAGCTTCTTGCCTGATCTGTAAATACATCGACCTGAAAATTCCTTTTCTGCGCCATTCAGGAAGCACGTAGACCGACTGGAACCACCAGACATTTGAGTTTCTCCAATCACTCCATTCATATGTTATAAGGAGAGATGCCACAACATGATTATTCCCTTCAGCAACCCAGTATTGACCACGGGAAGAGTCTGTGAAAACTGCATTTACACCCCTGGTCACTACCTCAGGGACAAGGACCAACTCTTCGGTTTCCCATGCCATTTTTTGCTGGAACTCAATTATTTCCTTGGCATCTTCAGGAATAGCTTTTCTTATAGTTATCATATTGCGTTAATGTCTATTTGTACTCATCCCAGCTCTTTATTTCAAGGTCATCAATCCCCATTTTGCAGAATGCCAGAATAAAGGCACTTGCAAGACGTGCATTGGTAATTAGAGGTACGTTAAAATCGACTGCACTTCTCCTTATAGTATAGTCGTTATTAAGCTCTGTAGCGCTGAGGTCCTTGGGGATATTAATAACAAGGTCCACCTCACGTGATTTAATAAGTTCAATTGTATTTGGTGATTTATTCTCATCAGGCCAGTATGCAACATGTGCTTCGACTCCTGCATTTTCAAGAAACTGCTGGGTTCCTCTGGTTGCATAAAGTTTATGTCCCTTTTCCCGGAGTGCCCTGGCGCTGTTAAGCAGTTCAACTTTTGAACGTGCCGGACCCGTTGAAAGCAGGATACTCTTTTTAGGTACCCTGTAGCCGACAGAGAACATGGCTTTAAGTATTGCTTCATAAAAACCTTCGCCAATACATCCGACTTCACCTGTTGATGACATATCAACACCAAGAACAGGGTCAGCTTTTGCCAGACGTGAGAAACTGAACTGAGGAGCTTTAACCCCAACATAGTCCAGTTCGAAGACAGCTTTATTTAGTTTTTCAGTGGGCACACCCAGCATTACCTTTGTTGCCAGTTCAATGAGATTTGATTTCAGCACCTTTGAAACGAATGGCATACTGCGGCTTGCACGCAGGTTACATTCAATAACCTTTATGTCATTGTCTTTTGCCAGGAACTGGATATTAAATGGTCCTGAAATATTCAGTTCTTTTGCTATTTGCCGTGAGATTCTTTTTATCCTTCTGGCAGTTTCGAAATATATTTTTTGTGCCGGGAAAACCATTGTTGCATCTCCGGAATGAACTCCCGCAAATTCGACATGCTCACTGATAGCATATGCCAGCATCTCCCCTTCCCGTGCAACAGCATCCAGTTCAATTTCCTTTGCATTTTCGATAAACTCTGATACAACTACCGGATATTGCTTTGAGACCATTGCTGCAAGCTCAAGGTAATGAGACAATTCACTTTTGTTAGATACAACGTTCATTGCTGCCCCGGATAAAACATACGAAGGTCGTATCAGAACCGGGAATCCAATGCGGTCGACAAATTCAAAGATATCTTCAATAGAAGAAAGCTCTTTCCATCTTGGCTGGTCAACAGTGAGGATATCAAGCATTTCAGAAAACTTATGACGATTCTCTGCCCTGTCGATTGAAACCGGAGATGTACCCAGAACGGGTACATTTTCTTTATATAGTCTCATAGCCAGATTATTGGGTATCTGACCACCCACTGAAACAATAACGCCACCTGGATTCTCAAGTTCTATTATATCCAGAACCCTTTCGAAAGTAAGTTCGTCGAAGTAAAGCCTGTCACATATGTCATAGTCAGTACTAACGGTTTCAGGATTGTAATTGATCATAATTGATCTGAATCCCTCTTTTTTAATAGTATCAATCGCATTCACAGAACACCAGTCGAATTCAACACTTGAGCCAATCCTGTATGCACCTGACCCCAGGACAATAACTGATTTTTTGTCATTCTCACATTTAATATCGTGCTCAGTACCGCTGTAAGTGAGATACAGATAATTGGTTATCGCCGGATATTCGGCTGCGAGAGTATCAATCTGTTTTATATATGGTACTATGCCAAGTGATTTCCTGTATGCTCTTACTTTCATAAGGTCGTCATTAATTTCACCCGGTCCCGATTTAAATACATGCCGTGCGATCTGGAAATCGCTGAATCCGTTTATTTTTGAGTGAGAAAGCAGGTCTGTGGGAATAGATTCAAGGGTGCGATACCCGCAAAGTTCATCTTTAATACTGATAATGTTCTTCAGTTTGTAAAGGAACCATTTATCAATTTTTGTAAGTTCATATATTCTTTCAACCGGCATCCCAATTTCAAGTGCTTCCGCAATTGAAAAGATCCTCATATCAGTCGGTTCGGAAAGTTCTCTCTCGATATCTTCAAAGCCAAGGTTACGGTTGCCAGTAAAGCCATGCATCCCTTGTCCGATCATTCTTAACCCTTTCTGTATTACCTCTTCAAATGTCCGGCCAATAGCCATAACCTCACCCACACTTTTCATGCTGCTGCCGATCAGGTGTGAAACTCCTTCGAATTTATTAAGATCCCATCGTGGGATCTTGCATACAATATAATCGAGTGCAGGTTCAAAACAGGCCGTTGTGTTTTTTGTGACGGAGTTCTTTAGTTCATGAAGCCCATATCCCATTCCAAGCTTAGCTGCTATAAAGGCCAGCGGATATCCTGTCGCTTTTGATGCAAGAGCGCTTGACCTTGACAACCGGGCGTTTACTTCTATAACTCTGTAATCTTCAGAATCAGGAGCTAGAGCGTACTGAACATTACATTCCCCTACTATTCCTATATGCCTTATTATTCTTATCGAAAGTTCTCTCAGTTTATGATATTCACTGTTTGTAAGCGTCTGAGACGGTGCAACTACAATACTTTCACCTGTATGTATGCCCAGCGGATCAAAATTTTCCATGTTGCATACAGTGATACAATTGTCATATTTATCTCTTACAACCTCATATTCAACCTCTTTCCATCCTTTGAGAGATTCTTCGACAAGTATCTGGTTTGTATAGGAAAAAGCCTTTGATGCAAGTACACGTAGTTCTTCGGTATTCGATGCAAATCCGCTTCCCTGGCCACCGAGTGTGTATGCTGCCCTGATGATAACAGGATATCCCAGTTTCCCTGCTGCAATAATTGAGTCATCAACATTCTGAACCGCTATACTGCTTGGTGTCTTTACATCTATTTCATCGAGTTTATTTACGAAGAGTTCACGGTCCTCCGTATCCATTATAGCTCTGACAGGAGTCCCAAGAACCCTGACATTATATTTTTCAAATACTCCACTTTTAAAAAGCTCGGTTCCGCAATTAAGAGCTGTCTGACCTCCGAATGACAACAGAATTCCGTCTGGTCTTTCACGTGCAATCACCTTTTCCACAAAATAAGGTGTAACAGGAAGGAAATATATCTTGTCTGCCAGCTCTTCTGAAGTCTGGACTGTTGCAATATTCGGGTTTATAAGTATTGTTTTTACATCTTCCTCTTTTAACGCTTTAAGAGCCTGGGAACCGGAGTAATCAAACTCACCGGCCTCACCTATTTTCAGTGCTCCCGATCCTAGGATGATCACCTTTTTAACTACATCTTTCATTCTCTGAATTTGAGCTTCAAAAATAACACAATTTTTCAATCTGGCTTTGAAATTGTGAAAAAATGAATATATTTGCAAAATAAATGCATAAATATGCAAAAAACAAAAAGGCTTCTGGCAATTGAGAAAATAATTGCAGAAGAAAATATTTCAACACAGGATGAACTTCTTAGAAAGCTGAAAGGGAAAGGGATGAGCTGTACCCAGGCTACACTTTCCCGCAATTTAAGGCAGCTGGGGGTTGGAAGAGTCTCTAATGGTTCAGGAGGGTACAGATACTCACTGGCTGAGATTACAAGGAGTGCGGATAATACACCTTTAAAACTGAATATTGTACCTGTAATAAAAGAGATTGTTGATGCAAAAGGGCTTATGGTAATAAAGACACTTCCGGGAAATGCAAGTAATACCGCATTTTTTATTGATGGAACAGGCAGATATGAGATAGCAGGAACTATTGCAGGTGATGATACTATACTTGTAATACCCAGGGATGGAGTCACAATCCCACAGGTACATTCATGCCTTGAGATAATTCTTCCCGGAATACATGAGCAGATAAAAAGTAAAAAGTAAAATATTGTAAGATTGCGTAGGGCTTCGCTTTTCGCAATGACGGATTAAATAATCAAATAATAGAAAAAATGAAAGAAAAAGTTATTCTGGCGTATAGCGGTGGTTTGGATACTTCAGTAATACTGAAATGGTTAATTGAAAAAAATTATGATGTTATAGCTTTTGTTGCAGATGTTGGTCAGGCAGATGATTTTGAAGAGTGCAGGAAAAAAGCATTATTACTCGGGGCTTCGAAGGTAATCATTGCTGACCTGAAAAGAGAATTCATTGAAAGCTACGTTCTTAAGGCAATAATGGCAAACGCGATATATGAGGACAGATACCTCTTGGGCACAGCTCTAGCAAGGCCGCTTATAGCTAAAAAGCAGATCGAGGTAGCAAAAGCTGAAGGAGCCAATGCCGTAGCACATGGTGCAACAGGAAAAGGCAATGACCAGGTAAGGTTCGAACTCTGTTATTATGCCCTGATGCCCGGTGTTAAAGTAATATCACCCTGGAAAGATAAAGAATTCCTGTCCACATTTAAGGGAAGAACAGACCTGCTTAAATATGCTGCGGAGAAAAAGATTCCGGTTAAAGCAAGCATAGATAAACCTTATAGTGAGGATGATAACCTGATGCATATCAGTCATGAGGCCGGTATTCTGGAGGACCCAATGTACACATTACATAAGAGCATGCTTGAAAAAATGGTAATGCCACAGGATGCCCCTGACAAAGAGACACGGATTGTAATTCATTTCAAGAATGGAATCCCTGTGAAGCTAATCAACAAGGAAGATGGAACAGTGAAAGAAGATTCCTATGATATGTATGTATACCTTAATGATCTGGCCGGGAAAAACGGTATAGGCCTTCTCGATATGGTTGAGAACAGGTTTGTCGGAATAAAATCAAGAGGCGTTTATGAGACTCCGGCAGCTACTGTATTGCATATTGCTCATAAGGATATTGAAGGAATTGCCATGGACAGGGAAGTGATGAGACTTGTAAATATGCTGACGCCAAAATTTGCAGAAATCATTTATAACGGATTCTGGTTCAGTCCCGAAATGGATTTTTTGATGGCTGCTATTGAAAAGAGCCAGGAGCTTATTGATGGAAGCGTTCACCTCTGCCTGTATAAGGGGAATGTACTTGTTGAGGGTCGCGAATCACCTTCCTCGTTATATGATAAAAAACTGTCGAGTATGGATATTGAGGGTGGTTTTGATCAGACTGACAGCAAGGGATTTATAAGGATAAATGCTATTCGTCTGATGGCTCACAGAGCTATTATTGAGGCAAATCAGAAGAAATGATAAATTGGATTTTGTTGACAGACACCACCTCCCCCCTTCGGGGTACTCCTCCTCCACGAGGAGGAGAAAATTGTTAGTTTTTTCAAATTCTCCCCTCCTTTTTGAAGGAGGGGTGTCGCACTGAAAGTGCGACGGGGTGGTTGGTTCAAAGAGGTAAAAATATATCGGTACTAAACAGTAATTTTTAAGAATATGAAACTCTGGGAAAAAGGAATAAATCCTGAACCTGCAATAATTGAATTCACAGCAGGTAAAGACAGAAAAACCGATCTGGCTCTTACAAAATGGGATATAATCGGTTCAATGGCTCATGTAATTATGCTTAATGATGTAGGGCTGATATCAGGGGATGAGAAAAATGGTATGTTAAAAGCATTACATTCTCTGTTTGTTTGGGATGAGGAAGGGAGCCTGAAAATTGAAAATGATGTTGAAGATATCCATTCACAGATTGAAAAGGAAATGTCTTCAATTCTCGGAACAACAGGGAAAAAAATTCATACAGGACGTTCAAGGAACGACCAGGTATTGGTCGACATACGCCTTTACACAAGGGAAGAGATCGACAAACTATCGGATCTCATCCGCAGGTTATTTACCAGATTACAGTCTTTAAGTGAGCAGCATAAAGGGGTTCTTTTACCAGGCTATACTCACATGCAGCCTGCAATGGTTTCATCATTCGGGTTATGGTTCGGAGCATATGCCGAATGTCTGGCTGACGATGTATTGCTGCTCTCAGGTGCCAGGGCTCTAAATAATCAGAATCCTCTCGGAACAGCTGCTGGATATGGGACAACCTTACCTATTAACAGGAAACTTACTTCTGAACTTCTTGAATTTGACGACCTGCTTTACAACTCTGCCTATGCCAGCCTTAGCAGGGGAAAGATTGAGATGGCGATTGCTTCAGCATTGGCATCTGTTGCCCAAACGCTTTCTCGTTTTTCAATGGATATCTGTCTGTACATGAGTTCTGAATTCAGATTCATAGATTTCCCTGATGAATATGTAACTGGTTCCAGTATTATGCCACAGAAACGAAATCCAGATGTATTCGAACTGATAAGGGCCAGATCAAATGTTCTTCAGACACTTCCTAACCAAATTGCAATTCTGACCAGCAACCTGCCTTCGGGATATAACAGGGATCTTCAGCTTCTCAAACAGCTTGTTTTTGATGCATTTGGTGAGTTAAGGGAGTGCATTGAAATAATGCTTCTGATGCTCAATAATATAAAGATCAGGAAGAATATAACAGAGAATCCGTTATACAATAATATATTCAGCACTGAGGAGGTGAATCGTCTGGTGAAACAGGGAATCCCTTTCAGAGATGCCTATAAGGCAGTATCTGAGATGGTTAAAAACTCCTCATTCTCCAAGACGACACTTGCTGATTATGCACATGAAGGAAGTATAGGTAATCTGTGCAACAATGAGATTGCTGAGATCTTCGAAAAGAGGATGGCCTGTTTTAAAAACACTTCAGCTACTGAGCTGGCTGACAAGCTGATGCAGCATGTAACAAAATAGCCGCCCTCTCTGCTTTTTTACCCCCCTGCCCCCCATTTAGGGGGTTCTTTTTTTCATCTATTTAGAATTAATAAGTTGATAATAAGATATATATAACTATCAATTGAATGCAATAGGTACATAATAAAAGATAAAAATTAAAAGTCCCCCATCTGGGGGATTTAGGGGGTTGCAAACATAGGGGGAGCAAATCTTATTTTGATTTCTTAATATTCTCCAGAAAAACATCGAACAGGTAATCAGTATCTGTTGGTCCGCCTGATGCTTCAGGATGAAACTGGGTTGAGAAGAAAGGCTTGCTCTTATGTTTCATTCCCTCATTCGTCTGGTCGTTGATATTGATGAAAAAGGGATCCCAGTCTTGTCCAAGGGTTTTGTTATCAACAGCAAATCCATGATTCTGAGAGGTTATATAGGCTTTTTCGGTACCTACTTGAAGCACAGGCTGATTGTGACTTCTGTGTCCGTATTTAAGTTTGTATGTATCAGCTCCGGAAGCAAGCGCCATCAACTGGTTTCCCAGACAAATTCCGAATATTGGTTTGACATCTGAGAAAGACTTTCTGATATTATCAATAGTTGTACCACACATTTTTGGGTCACCGGGACCATTTGTAAGGAACAATCCATCAAATTCTTCCTTGTGAAAATCATAATCCCAGGGCACCCGGATAATTGTAGTGTCTCTTTGCAGAAGATGCCTGATTATGTTATATTTTACTCCGCAATCAACCAGCATTATGATATATTTCCCATTCCCATACACTTTCTTTTCATGAGTGCTGACCTCTGCAACCAGGTTTACTTTATTGGGATCATAAAAGTCGGTTTCGGTTCCTTCAGGTTCAACCTTACCGAGCATTGCTCCTTTTTCGCGGATTCTTTTTGTAAGGGCTCTTGTATCTATCCCGTAAACACCCGGCACATTATTTCTCTTTAGCCACTCATCAAGGCTTTCTGTTGCATTCCAGTGATTGTACTCAAATGAATAATCTGATACTATGAGTCCTGAAATATGAATGGAAGCCGACTCATAAAAACGATATAGATCATTTTCCTCGCTTTTTCCCGGAGCCCCGTAATTACCAACCAGAGGGTAAGTCAGACACAGAATTTGTCCGCGATATGAAGGATCAGTTAAACTCTCCGGATAGCCTGTCATTGCAGTATTAAAAACAACCTCCCCGGCTGATGCTATTTCTGAACCAAAAGAGCGGCCGTGATAAACCGTTCCATCTTCAAGGGTCAACCTTACCTTTACACTGTTTTTCATTCCTTTAAATATATCTTGTTTATCTGAGTGCTGAAACAGCTTTTTCAATCTGCTCCATTGCTTTTTTAACTGTATTGTGAGTCGTCCCCAGATTCATTCTCATAAAGCCTTCTCCTCCAGGTCCAAATGTAGAACCTTCATTCATTCCGATACCGGCTCTTCTGACAAAAAAGTTCTGCAACTCTTTTCCTGTCATTCCAAATTTACGGCAATCGAGCCAGATCATATAAGTAGCCTCAGGCATAACCGGGACTATTTCAGGAATCATCTTATGGCAATAATCCACCACAAAATCAATATTTCGGTCAATATAATCAAGTAAAGCTTCAAGCCACTCATGTCCATAAGAATATGCTGCTATTGAGGCAATTGTGCCAAATATATTGCCATTTCCAACATGAAGGTTTTCAACGATTTTGTTAAACGATTTCCTTAAACTCTGGTTTGAAATAATGACAGAAGAGGTCGAGAGACCTGCAAGGTTGAATGTTTTGCTTGGCGCAATAAAAGTGATCGTAATGTCTGCAATTTCCTCAGAAAGTGCTGCAAGAGGAGTATGAGTATAACCTGGAAGGACAAGATCAGAATGAATTTCGTCGGACAGGATCAGAATTTTGTTTTGCAGGCAGATCTCTGCTAGTCTGAACAATTCCTCCGCTGTCCAGACTCTTCCGACAGGATTATGAGGATTTGATATTATTATCATTTTTGTCTTGCCGTCAATGGAAGAAAGCAATGAGTCAAAATCCATCTCCCATCTCCCCTCAGATTCCTTTAGCTTGTTATAAATAAGATTCCTTCCATGCGATTCAACCGCTGAAAAGAATGGAAAATAGACCGGCGGTTGAACTATAATATTGTCACCAGGCTGAGTAAATGCAAGTGTACAGAAGTTGAGTGCCGGAACGATTCCCGGACTAAAGCTGATCCATTCTCTTTCAATGTTCCATTTGTGTCTCCGTTTTACCCAGTCAATAATGGACAAATAATATTCGGCAGGACGAAATGAATAGCCACAAATCTCGTGATTTAAACGTTCTCTGAGAGCCTTAATCACAAAATCCGGAGTGTTGAAGTCCATATCTGCAACCCACATTGGTATAATATCTTTTACACCAAACGTCTCTTCCCTGAGGTCATACTTTATACAGTTTGTCCCCTCTCTGCCAGTAGGTTCATCAAAATTCCAGATCATCAGAAAATGATATAAATTCAGGGGTCTAAAGATATATAAAAAATGCAGATGAAACCCACATGTTTTCTAACTCATAAACAAGTATATTTAGTTAAATTACTTATGGCTTCCCTGTCTGCCGGCATGCCGGCATCATCCCTTTAAAATCAAAATTATATTATGGTGGAAGGATTATTGGTGTCAGGATTGAGAGAGTGCAAGTATCGGGTTTCACCGTAATATTAATATTCTGCAGCAAACAATGCGGTTGAAAATTCAAATTAGAATAGGGTGGTGATTTTTATTTAATAATTTTGTTTACTTTTATGGGCGGATTTTGAATAGTATTTTAAAATTTAAACTAACTGAAAATGAAAAAGATTTTTGCAGGTGTAATACTTATATTGTTGATCATAAGTTTCGTGGGTTGTACCTCGTGCAAAGATAGGGTATCCGGGAAACAGCAAAAACAAGTTGAGCTGGCACAGAAAGATACAATCGAGAATCAGATTGAAGCAAACGTTTACCCGTTACCAACTTCAGCAGAAGTAATCAAGATGCTGACCGAATATGAAGTCGGATATCAGGTTGGAATTACAAATCCGGTTGATAATACCAAGAAATATTTCAGTAGCACAAAAAGAGCGATTAACCTTGGCGTTTATGGTGCAGATCTGAGCTATGTCACTCTATATAATATTCAGCAGGAGGTTATTAATTTTCTTAATGCCATCAGATCTCTCTCAAATGAGCTCAATATGTCTAAGATTTACAATGAAGAGTTATATGATAAAATCAAGCTGAACTTTGATAACAAGGATGAACTTGTTAAGATTCTTACAAATGCATTCAATGATACTTACGCATATCTGAGCGATAATGACCAGCAGTCATTAGCTCTGCTTGTTGTCGGCGGTGCATGGGTTGAGGGAATGTATCTTACCACGCACGTTACCGAAGCAGCTTATGAGGCAGCAAACTTCTCAAAAGTATTACTTGAGCAGAAAAAGTCATTCGATCTCTACCTTGAAATCACCGGGCCATTTATGAATGATCCAAGTGTAAGTGATTTCGTTAATAAGCTTGACCCTGTTAAAAAAGTATATGAAACTTTAACTACTAGTCTTACTGAGCAGAATATTAAGGACATAACTAAGGTAATTACTGACGTAAGAGATCAGATTGTACAATAACTATTTCATGAATATCGGGCCGCAAAGCAAATGACTTTGCGGTCTTTTTTTTATCAGTTGTCTTTATGAGGGAATCTGTACTACTTGCCTTAATTCATATTTTCGCGATAGTTTCGACCATTAACCCTGCAGGAATTTCATCAAGGGGCAAGAAGATATTGCGCAGTTACCTCAGGAGATATCTTAACAGGGAACTTGAAGAGGAGTATTATGCCCTGTTCGAAAATAACCTGGAGTTTTACTCAAATGAGCTTAAAAGTGTTGACAAGGCAGAGTTATCCGACGATGAATCTCTTATTTCTTTTCAGATTACCAATATCTGCAGACAGATAAAGAAAGGTCTGTTTCTTGAGGAGAGAATGATAGTTTTTCTTCAGTTGATTGAGTTTGCATTCGAAGACGGAATGATTTCGGAGCAGGAGAAGACAATTATTGACATTGTTTCAAAGACATTCAATATTTCCAAGAAGGAATATGATAATGCAATTGCATTCATGATCGGGAGATCATATGATGAAGTTTCGTCCGATTGTCTTCTGATTATTGAGAGTGATAATCCTG
>Ga0208980_10002353_pt1 | contig 11496 bp, 7 predicted proteins | sample WetSurMetagenome_3_FD_187993 | JGI IMG/M metagenome (GOLD analysis project Ga0208980, IMG submission 187993) | Wetland microbial communities from Twitchell Island in the Sacramento Delta, sample from surface sediment Aug2011 Site A1 Bulk (version 2) | ecosystem: Environmental > Aquatic > Marine...
TATGCAATGATCTTGGTGATGACGCCAGCGCCGACGGTCAGACCGCCTTCGCGAATGGCGAATTTGGAACCCTGTTCGAGCGCCACCGGGATGATCAGTTCAACCTCGAGGTTGACATCATCGCCCGGCATGACCATCTCGACGCCTTCCGGCAGCTTGATGTTGCCGGTCACATCCATCGTCCGGATGTAGAACTGCGGCCGGTATCCGGTGAAGAAGGCCTTGTGTCGGCCACCTTCCTCGCGCTTCAATACGTACACCTGGCTGTTGAACTTGGTGTGCGGGGTGATGCTGCCTGGCTTGGCAACCACCTGCCCGCGTTCCACGTCCGTGCGCTCGATGCCGCGCAGGAGCAATCCCAGATTGTCGCCCGCTTCGCCTTCATCCAGCAGCTTGTGGAACATCTCAACACCCGTCACGACCGAGTTCTTGGTCTTTTCCTGCAGACCCACGATCTCAACCGGTTCGCCAACCTTGACCTTGCCTCGGTCAACCCGCCCGGTCACTACCGTGCCACGACCCTTGATCGAGAACACATCCTCGATCGGCATCATGAACGGTTTGTCCAGCGCGCGCACCGGCTGGGGTATGTATTCATCCACCACCCGCAGCAGTTCCTTGATGCTCGCGTACTCCGGCGCATTCGGGTCGGTCGAGGTGCTCTCCAGCGCCTGCAGGGCGCTCCCACGCACGATCGGCGTGGTGTCGCCCGGGAAGCCGTAGCTGGTCAGCATTTCGCGCAGTTCCATCTCGACCAGTTCCAGCAACTCGGGGTCGCTCATCTGGTCGATCTTGTTCAAGTACACCACGATGCTCGGCACTTCCACCTGGCGCGCCAGCAGCACGTGTTCCTTGGTCTGGGGCATCGGTCCATCCGGCGCTGCCACCACCAGGATCGCACCATCCACCTGCGCGGCGCCCGTGATCATGTTCTTGATGTAATCGCGGTGGCCCGGCATGTCCACATGCGCATAATGGCGTTTGTCAGTCTCGTACTCGACATGCGCAATGTTGATGGTGATGCCGCGTGCTTTCTCTTCCGGTGCATTATCGATGGAATCATACGCCCGGTAATCCGCTTTCCCAAAGAAATGACAATACTTTGTGATCGCGGCTGTCAACGTCGTCTTGCCGTGGTCGATGTGTCCCATCGTGCCCACATTCATATGTGGTTTGCTTCGATCAAATTTCTGCTTCGCCATTTGCTTCTCCTCTGTTAAATACCATCAAATTATGAACCTGAAATCGTTTGAGCCACCGATGCAGGCACCGGTGCATAATGATCAAATTCCATGGTGAACACACCCCGGCCTTGGGTTCCAGATCGCAGCTCGGTGGCATAACCGAACATCTCGGCCAGAGGAACTGTCGCATTCAATGCCTGTGCTTTTCCCGGACGCATTTCCATGCCCTGAATGTTCCCCCGACGCGCATTGATCTGGCCAAGGATATCGCCAATGTAATCATCAGGCACCAACACTTCCACTTTCATGATCGGTTCGAGCATGACCGGTGCCCCTTTGCCTACAGCATCTTTGAATGCAAAGATGGCTGCCATCTTGAATGCCATCTCATTTGAATCCACCTCATGGTATGAACCATCAACCAGAGTGACTTTCAGGTCCGTCATTCCATAACCGGCCAGGACACCGGTCTCAGCAGCTTCCATCACACCCTTTTCAATAGCGGGTATGTATTCCTTGGGAACTGCACCACCAAAAACTTTATTTTCAAACAGGATGCCCTTGCCGCGTTCAAGCGGTTCAATATCAAAAACAACATGCCCGTACATGCCCCGCCCACCACTCTGCTTGATGTAACGGTAAGGCACTTTACTCACCGGGCGGGTGATGGTTTCTCGATAAGCCACACGCGGTTTACCGACATTCGCTTGAACCTTGAACTCACGCAGCATGCGATCGACCAGTACGTCCAGGTGAAGCTCACCCATGCCGGAAATGATCGTTTGCCCGGTATTCTCATCCGAACGCACCCTGAATGTGGGATCTTCTTCAGCCAGCTTGCGCAGAGCTTCACCCATTTTTTCCTGGTCAGCTGTGGATTTTGGTTCAATGGCAATTGAAATGACCGGCTCGGGGAATGAGATATTCTCAAGGATGATCGGATTGGATGGATCGCATAATGTATCACCCGTGAAACTTTCTTTGAGACCCAAGATCGCGCCGATATCGCCAGCATAAACATCCGTGATGTCCTCACGCCGGTCGGCATACATGCGGATCAATCTTCCAATGCGTTCCTTGCGTTCCTTGGAAGAGTTTTGGATGGTCGTTCCCTGTGTTATCTTGCCAGAATAAACCCGGATGTAGGCCAGGCGACCAACATAAGGATCGGATACGATCTTGAAGACCAGGGCACTCAGCGGTTGCCCATCGTCCGTGCTCCGGGTCACTTCTTCCTTGGTATGCGGGTGCATTCCGGTTACAGCTGGAACATCCAGCGGGGAGGGTAAATAATCTATCACTGCGTCCAAAAGTGGTTGAACACCCTTATTTCGGAGGGAGCTGCCACAAAAAACCGGAGCCAGCTTGCCAGCTATAACACCCTTCCGTAACCCCAGTTTAATATCCTCGGGTGAAAGTTCGTCACCTTCCAGGTACTTGGCGATCAGGTGATCTTCCTGTTCGGCAGCTTTTTCAACCATCTCAGCCCGCATCTTCTTTGCGTTTTCAAGCAAGTCGGCCGGGATTTCCGCATAACGTGGTTCTTTACCCTGTTCATCATCGAAATAGATTGCCTTCATACTGACCAGGTCGATCATGCCCGAAAAATCGGATTCTGCACCGATCGGCAGCTGCATAGCAACCGCATTCGCACCCAAACGCTGGCGGATGGATTTGATGGAACGTGAAAAAGACGCCCCGACCCTGTCCATTTTATTGATGAAACAAATACGGGGTACATTGTACCGATCAGCCTGACGCCAGACCGTTTCACTTTGGGGTTCGACACCCTGAACGGCGTCAAAAACAACAATACCGCCATCCAGTACGCGTAATGAACGTTGTACTTCGGCGGTAAAGTCGATATGCCCGGGGGTATCGATGATATTGATCTGATAACCCTTCCATTCAGCAGAAACTGCAGCAGAGACAATCGTGATGCCGCGTTCCCGTTCCTGCGCCATCCAATCTGTGACAGTGGTACCTTCATCCACATTGCCCAACCGGTAGGTCTTGCCTGTATAGAAAAGGATACGCTCGGTCGTCGTTGTCTTGCCGGCGTCAATATGGGCAATGATGCCTATATTTCGGTACGTATCGAGAAGATGTGTTCTTGTCATTCTTTTGCGCAGTATTTAGATGGTAAGGTGCAGATCCGTTCAGTCGAATTTCGTGCTTCTTGCTACATGCGGTAGTGCGAGAAAGCCCGGTTGGCCTCAGCCATCTTATGGGTTTCTTCACGCTTCTTGACGGCTGCTCCCAGATTATTAGAAGCATCCACAAGTTCCGCTGATAGTTTTTCTGCGAAGGATTTCCCGGAACGGGCGCGAGCCGAATCAATGATCCAGCGCATCGCCAGGGTCGTCCGCCGTTCCACCGGTACTTCCATAGGAACCTGATAAGTGGCGCCACCAACACGCCTCGGACGCACTTCCATGACCGGGCCAACGTTCTTTAATGCCAGTTCAAGAACCTCAACCGGATCGCGGCCGCTGGATTCTTTCACCAGGTCCAGGGAATCGTACATCACTGTTGTAGCTGTGCTCTTCTTCCCGCGTCGCATCATGCGAAGGATGAAATACTGGATGTTGACGTTACCGTAACGGACATCCGGAGGTGTTTCACGTGATTCTGGTTTTGCTCGTCGTGACATGCAAATCTCCGATTATGCTTGAATACTATTTATGATTTCTTGGGACGCTTGACGCCGTATTTAGAACGGCTTTGACCACGTTCGGCAACACCGGTTGTGTCCAGTGTGCCGCGCACGATGTGGTAACGCACACCCGGAAGATCACGGACCCTGCCGCCGCGCACGAGTACCACAGAGTGTTCCTGAAGCTGGTGACCTTCACCGGGGATATAAGCAGTCACCTCGAGCAGATTACTCAGACGAACCCTGGCGATCTTACGCAGAGCCGAGTTCGGTTTCTTGGGTGTCATTGTACGAACCACAGTACAAACGCCGCGCTTCTGGGGCGCACCATCAGCCTGGCGAATACGCCGTTGAGACTTGACGTTGTACGTGTAGAGCAATGCAGGAGACTTGCTCTTTTCCTTCTTTGTTTGGCGACCTTTTCGGATCAATTGATTGATCGTTGGCACACTTCCTCCAGATTTCCTTTACACTTCCAGTTTTTCCATTAAGGGAGGCCATCGCGGAACTGATGGCCTCACCAGATCTCCAACGGGATGGATGTTGTTTTCAATCCAGCATCCAAAATACGAACGGTGATTTTACTATGAGGTCAAAAAACCGTCAAGAATGATCTTTACTTATAACAGATCTTCTCCCAAACCGAGCAATCCGGTTGAAACTCTGGGCGGTTTGATCCGTTCTTCGTCTTTACCAAACCGGATCACCTCACCGTTATCCATTACTGCCTCAACTGCCAAGCCAAGACTCTGCAGTTCCTTGACCAGGACGCGGAAGGAGGCCGGGATACTGGGTTCTTCGATCGGTTCATTCTTGACGATGGCTTCATAGGTACTGACACGTCCCTGGACGTCATCCGATTTAACCGTGAGCATCTCCTGAAGGGTGTAGGCAGCACCATAAGCTTCAAGCGCCCAGACTTCCATTTCACCAAAGCGCTGCCCGCCGAACTGAGCCTTGCCACCCAGGGGCTGTTGTGTAACCAGGCTGTATGGGCCTGTGGAGCGTGCGTGGACTTTATCTTCAACAAGGTGGTGCAATTTCAGCATGGTCATCACACCGACCGTGACTGCCTGATCAAATTGGCTGCCTGTCTTTCCATCGCGGATGATCTGTTTGCCCAATGTTGGAAGTGGAGATCCGGTTTCAACCATGATATTTTGCGCTTTTTCCAGGAGTTTATCATGTCCCAGATTACCGGCTTCATGTCCATTTTCTCTCATCCAAAGACGCAAACAAGCATCGATGGCTCTTTCATCCTGAATGGACGATTCTTTCATGGGGACGGCCATGTCTGCATATGACATGATCTGATCGGGATCAAACCCATTCTCACGCAACCACTCAAAAGTGGTCGCACGCCGTGCATAGTTCGGTTCATTACGCAGCATCAGGACATCGTACTTGAGATCTCCAAGCCACTGCTCCAGGTAAAGCAGGCGGAGTTCGTCATCATCGGTGATACTTTCCGGTGAATACTCCTGAGTTTTGCTCCAATCCCAGGCTTTTTCGGTAATTTCCTTCCAAGCCTTGTCGACCAACCAGGCGCGAGCCAGCTCTGCTTCAATTTCGACTTCAGTAGCGCCGTCGAAAACTGGTGTCATCGACCGGAATCCCAATCGCAAAGCAGCCCAACCCAGGTGCGTTTCCAGCACCTGCCCAATGTTCATACGACCAGGAACACCCAGCGGATTGAGAATGATATCCACAGGTGTGCCATCTTCGAGATAGGGCATATCCTCGACCGGTACAACTTTTGAGACAACACCCTTATTGCCATGTCGGCCGGCCATCTTATCGCCGGCGGTGATCTTGCGCCGTTGGGCTACCGAAACCCGCACCATGGTCTCGACACCGGCAGCCAGGTCAGTATTGTCTTCACGGGTAAACACCTTGACTTCAACAACTTTCCCGCGCTCGCCGTGTGGCATACGCAATGAGGTATCTTTAACATCACGGGATTTCTCGCCAAAGATGGCCCGCAGTAATCGCTCTTCAGGCGTCAATTCTTTTTCACCTTTGGGTGTGATCTTGCCGACCAGAATGTCATTCGGTCCAACTTCGGCACCAATTCTAATGATGCCACTTTCATCCAAATCCTTGATGGCTTCATCACCAACGTTGGGAATATCACGGGTGATCTCTTCTGGACCAAGACGTGTATCACGTGTTTCAACTTCATATTTTTCGATATGCACCGATGTGAAACGGTCTTCCTGAACCAACCGTTCAGAAATAAGGATGGCGTCTTCGAAATTACCGCCTTCCCAGGACACAAAAGCAATCACAACATTCTGACCCAGGGCAAGGTAGCCCCCCTCGGTCGAGGAGGAATCTGCAATGATGGTGCCTTTCTCGATACGCTGGCCTTTGATGACAGCCGGGCGTTGATCGATGCAGGTATTCTGATTGGAACGCTGGTATTTGCGTAGAATGTAAGTGCGATGAGTGCCATTTTTTTCTTTGATGACAATCTGCTTGCCGCTGACCGAGACAACCTCACCCGATTCTTCGGCAATGACGACCTGGCCGGAGTCAAGTGCCGCATGTCGTTCCATACCGGTCGAAACCAGCGGTATCTCCGGAACTAATAACGGAACAGCCTGCGCTTGCATGTTCGAACCCATCAACGCGCGGTTGGCATCATCATGCTCCAGAAAAGGAATCAAGGCAGCGCTGATACCAACCACCTGATGAGGGGCAACATCCATAAAATCGATGGCTCGAGATTCCGAAAAAGTAAAACCTGAGTGATAACGGCAGGAAATGCGATCATCCGCAAATTCCTGGTAATCGTCAAGGATGGCATTCGCCTGAGCAATAACGAATTTATCCTCGGCATCTGCAGACAGGTACTCATATTCATCCGAAACAAAAGGTGCGATTGCCACCGTCTGCTTATCTAATTTTTTCAGCTCTTTAAATTGCTTTTCAGTCAGACGTTCACCCTTGGCGAAAAGGACACTGCCATCCTTCGCATTGATTGCATTTTCAGCAAGCTGCCGGCCGATCAAACGCTCATCTTTGATAGGCAGGACTTTAATTACCCGCCGGTAAGGGGTTTCAATGAAGCCATACTCATTAACCCGGGCGAAAGATGCCAGACGACCAATCAATCCAATATTTGGACCTTCAGGTGTCTCGATCGGGCAAATACGACCGTAATGGGAGTGGTGAACATCGCGGACATCGAAACCAGCTCGCTCGCGTCGAAGACCACCCGGGCCTAGAGCTGATAACGTGCGTTTGTGACGCAACTCTGCCAGTGGGTTTGTTTGTTCCATGAATTGAGAGAGCTGGCTGGACCCAAAGAACTCGCGCAGGGCAGCCACAACCGGTCGAATGTTGATCAATCCTACCGGGGAGAGTTGATCCTGATCGCGGATCGACATGCGCTCTTTGATGACACGCTCCATGCGTCGCAGACCGATGCGTAATTTATTCTGAATCAGTTCGCCGACCGTCTTTACCCGGCGATTGCCCAGGTGATCGATATCATCAGGCATTTCGGTTCCATTGTTGATCAAGATCATGCGCCGTACCAGACGGATCACATCCAGCTTGGTGACCGTGCGGTGACGGATCGGAACGAACTCAGCCAAGTCCAATTTTTGATTGAGCTTGTAGCGGCCCACCTTTTCGAGATCGTAATGACGCTTATCGAAAAGCTGTTCTTCCAGAAAAGCCTTGGCATTTTCAAGCGTGGCCGGATCACCCGGGCGCATTCGACGGAAGAACTCAAGTAAAGCGGCTTCAGCAACCGTACTGACATGCGCCATGTCATACTCGGGTTCCTGCTTGAGAGACGAGGCGATGAACATGCGATCGGGGTCATTGTCAATATCCGAGAACAATGACAGGATCTCGGCATCATCTCCGACCTTTAATGGTGAGTCTGGAATACCATCATCCACACACGCAAGTGCACGCAGGAAGATGGTAATGGGTACCGTGCGTTTTCGATTGAATTTAAGGATGATATAGTCGTTCTTGCGGGTCTCGAATTCCATCCAGGCGCCGCGGTCCGGGATCAATTTTGCCATGGCCAGCATGCGGCCGGTGGTACGATCCACAGTCCCTTCGAAATAAACACCCGGCGAACGGATCAACTGGGATACAACCACACGCTCGGTACCATTGATGATGAAGGTACCCTTGTCAGTCATTTCAGGGAAATCACCCAGGAAGATGTCCGATTTGATCGGAGAGTTGATCTCAGTGCCAGCCAGCAAAACTGAAACGTATAACGGACGTGCGTAAGTCAGATCGCGTTCCACACATTCTTCGATGGTATGTTTCGGATCCCCAAACCAGTAGGACAGGCCCTTGGCTTCGGGCTTATCTCCGGGAAAATATAATTTCATTCCCTTGTTATAAGATTCGATCGGGGATACTTCATTGAATAAATCCGACAGACCTTCTTTCTTAAGACGTTCGAAAGATTCAGACTGTACGGTTATTAGATTTGGCAATGGAAGATTAACTGGAATGCGAGCGTATGATTTCAGAGGTAAGTCAGAGGCCATGCAACTCTCCTAAATGGATAAACCGGGAATTCCGATTTAAAACATGATATCCCTACCCCTTCCATTCGGATGGGGGATAAGCGACTGTTGAGTATATCACAAATAGATAGCTGATGTCAATAACCTTAGAGAAATTCCCCACCCTTGTATTCCCGGTGAATTACGCAGGTATTATACCATTGATCAGGGGTATTACAATGCAATTCGGGAGAGATTGCCACAGAAAGAACTCAAACCTTGTACATCCACATACGAAAAATCACAAGGTGCGTGCACGAGGGTTGACGCTGATAATATCCTATGTTATAAATGCGCCCGTAAAGCAGGCATCACTGCGGGTGTAGTTCAATTGGTAGAACGCCTCCTCCTGCATTATAAGGTCCAAAATAAAAGAATCCTGAAAAAGGATTTTTTATTTAATGTGGAAGATTTTTCAAATATATTGTGTTCTTACTGGCTAGAGTCACTTGCGACATCGGAAGTATATACCCTCTTTGATGTATTAAACTACATATCATGTGGAATTCCCCAACCTCTACTCTTAATATTTTATTATTAATACTGGGACAAATAGAATGCAACTAACTGTTTTTTGTCCCCGCGTTAAAATAAATCATAGCCCTAGCCAGCCATTTGCTCGGCCTCATGGTGCTTCATACATTCTGTAAAACACCTTGTTTATGACATTAATTCATAGAATCCATGGTGTACATAGCGTTTTTTGAAAATTGCACCAATCTGCACCACAATGCGATCTATCTATGACATGGACTGGCGACTCAAATAATTTCTAATATACTAATTTACATATGTTACAACAAACATACTTATACAACTTTAAATGGGTTGATTGCAACTACTCACGATTCTATCCGACTTGAGGCGAGATTGATTATAAGGATCATTTGACTCACCATCAGTCTATACTCAGGTCAACCGGGCGTTCGTCTATACCGGCATCGCTGATGGCCACGGTCAATGGAATGGTGACCGTGATACCGGCTGTCTCACAGCCGGGTTTTGTACAGTGATTCTCGCTGCCACTCCAGAACTGGGTGCCGTTGCGGTCGGTGCGGAAGCGGTAGCTACCTGCCGGTAAGGTGAAGACGGCATGGCCACCCGCATACTTTGTTCTGCTGATGCAGGTCGCGGAGCAAGCCGGGGTGATGCAGTGATTTTATGAAGCCTTTTAACCATGATTAATACACTAGAAATTATTTAATACATATACTAATTCTATTTGATTCTATACTTCCAACCCAGGCTCCAATTTCTAGAGGAGAATAATTACTATACGTAACAGAAATACGGTAATTTTGATTTGACGTTGATATTAACTGATTTGTATGTAAATCAATTACTTTGTCAGGAATACGGAATGCAAACTCATGAATGTAGGTACCTAGAGGGTCAATATTAATATAATCCATATGTGGGGGTGGCCAATTATCAGAATTTAAAGAATAATAATTAAATGCTTTTGTTCCATCTAATAGATATATTGATAAAATAATGTCTCCCATTGAATTGATATCTGCATTGCTAATAAAGAATCTATTTTGAAGGAATAAGGAATGCTTAGAAGAATTATGGAATTTTAATTGTATGAGGAAATCTGTATTGGCTGTATAACACTCATTATTAGTTATGTAAATTTCTAATGATAAGGATTTATTATTAGGAGAATCCGCTGTTTTCAGAATTCTAGAATAATCTGTCTCATAAGTAGTAGGAGTCACCAAATTTTGATCTGAAATGGGTGAAATTAAACGACAACTTGATAATGAAATCATAGAAATACAATAGAAAATAAATGCCTTTATTATTTTTATCTTAAACAAGTCAATAATATTCATCTTTCAACCTTTTTTCGAAATATTTGATTAGTATATCGACGAAAGAAGCCACATGGGAGGTATATCTCCATACCACAATTCGAGATCTTCTTCTACTTTGTCCTTTGATAATTCGCCGGTAAAATTAAAATGCCTTCTATTTATAAGTTTAAGAATATTCTTATTGCTATCTTCTATTTTTGGTGACTCCAGCAAGACATAGTTGATATATATTTCTTCTAATAATTCTAAATCAAAAGGATACACTGCTGTATGGTAATTAATTGAATTTTCTCGTAAATACTCTATCCAAGTATGACCTGCCTCATGCGACATTACCATAATTAGATAATTTACATCTTCGATATCGATTATTGTATCTGTTATATATACATCTCTATCTAATGTTAGTGTAATATTCTTTCTGTAAAAGTGTAGATCACGGTATCCTTTCAGTGGTCAAAGAGAAAGGAGAAACCATGATCTACAAAGAAGATTGTACCTTACCAAAGGAATATATAGAACAGCTAACGGCGGGAGGCATGGAAGCGGTGCCAGATATGATACGGCTACTGATCAACGCAGCCATGCAGATCGAGCGAGCCGAGAATATTCAGGCAGAGCCATATCAACGAAAAACAGATCGTCGAGGGCATTCGAACGGGTACAAACCCAAAACAGTCAGGACCCGGATGGGAGAGATCACCTTTGACGTACCACAAGTGCGTGAGGGCGGTTTTTATCCAGGGGCGTTGGAAAAGGGATTACGAAGTGAACGAGCATTAACGATGACCTTGGCGGAGATGTATATACAGGGAGTGTCAACCAGAAAAGTGGCGGCCATCACACAGCGGTTATGTGGCACAGAGGTATCTGCCAGTCAGGTCAGCCGGGTGCCTGCTCGCAATACTCGCGGTATTCCCCCGGAGTGCCGCGCCGAAGCGCGGCCCACCCGGGGATATGCTTATGAGAGACCTTCACCCCCCTTACGCCCTCATAATACGGAGGGCATGGGGGCAGGCGGTCAGCTCGGTTGCATGTTTGGCTGCCCCGCTCGAATTTGCTCACCTGAGATGCCTTTCATCGGCAAGCTCGTATCCGTGTGTGATGTCTCGCCCTAAAAATGAACGCGCCCAACTGGCTGGCAAGGTCTGTCAGTATTCACGAAAGGAGTTGTATATGAACGCAGCCAACTCCGCACCCACCCGTTTCATCGGAATGGATATTCACAAACACTACTTCGCAGCTGTCGGCGTCGATGTCGATCAAAACGTCGTCTTCGGTCCTCATCAGGG